>Ga0208767_1000708_pt1 | contig 27533 bp, 37 predicted proteins | sample VirMetDEL_Mar_21_FD_184514 | JGI IMG/M metagenome (GOLD analysis project Ga0208767, IMG submission 184514) | Aqueous microbial communities from the Delaware River and Bay under freshwater to marine salinity gradient to study organic matter... | ecosystem: Environmental > Aquatic > Marine >... | reverse complement strand
GAGGATCGCATCGCCCCTCTTGCCGAATCCCTAGCGACTTTGCAAGCTGGTCTTGTTGCCCTTGCTGGGCAGATTACAGTGCCAACAGCCGAAGAATTCCAGGTTCTTGCGGAGACTCCCAATCCGTAGTGATAAGCCTGAAAGAATCTCGAAGGAAACCTAAAACAAAAAACACTATGAACAAATACAGACACATCTTATCTATGTTGTTTTGCACATCTGCGATTGCCACGCTCCTGTCATGCGTTGCCTGCACTGCTGGCACGGGAGTTGCCTACTCGCAAACCACGGAAACGCTCAACACGGAGGGCGATGTTATTTCCCGCGAAAAAGTCGAAGTGGAGCGACGATCAAGAGCGGTTAACACCAAAGTCAGCCTCAGTGACCTTGATTCGACCTTGACTTACAGCCTAACTAATGGGCTGGCAAGCGGCCTCTCGACGTCCAGCTTTGAGGGTTCCCCCGAAACTCAACTTTTCAAATCGATCGAAAGTCTTGGCTATCTCTATCGAAATATGCAACCGCCAACTAACGCGGATCAAAGCGAGAGGCTAGACCGACTTGAGCGATTGATTGAATCAAGTGTCGGCAGATCGACAAGTCCGCCTATCGAGACTGGCTCAGGCGGATTGACGTTGAGCGATCGCGACGAGGCACTAATCCGTTATTTCAGAGAGCTTGATTCTCGACGAGCCCCGCAGCCATCAGGGGAGCCAGAGCCTACCGCTCTGGAATAAATCATATCGCCACATCGCCACCCAGACTGCCCCCTTTGGTTTTTCATTTTTCCAAAGGGGGCCTTTCTGGTGAAAATGGAAATCCTGTTGGCGCTCCCCACAATAATATCAGAGCAAGACACGGCTATCAAAATTCTAGCTGGAGTTTTTACTGCGGGCTTGGGGGCGGTTACCTGGCTGGGCAAGGCTTTGTGGAAAAAAAGCGAGTCGACAGAAATCCGGCTAACAAAGAAGCTTGACGAGTGCGAGGAAAAGCACAAAGAGGCGACGGACCAAGCCATCAAGACGAGCAGAGCACTGGGACTTTTAGAAGGGCGTTTAAATGAGCAGTCAGGGCAGGTAATTGCACTGCACAAGCTCCACTCTGATGCGCTGATGGCAGTAAGGAAAGTTGAGGGGAATGAGCTGGGATAAACTTTTTCAAGAGGTGTCATTGGCGGGCACGTTTGCTTCCGTTGCGATCGGTGTTTTGGTTTCCATCATCTGGGCTCCTTCAGCGATTAAGGCTATTTTAAAGGACTCAAAAACGCACGAGGACTGGCTGATAATTGGGGTGTGGCTTGGGTTTATTTGCGGGTCTCTTGATTCTCTTTTCTGGATGATCCCTTGGTCTTTAAGTTATATCGAATCAGAATACTTTTCTTACTGGGTAGGGATCGGGGTGTTTTTTAATGTCCCATTCAGGCAAGCGGGGGATATTGTTTCCGGGGCGCTCCACGTCATATCTTACGGGACGCTACTGAGGTCACTAGGCGTGTATGACACTGCAACGCCCTTGCTGATCAAGGTGGCGTCTGTGGCTACGATTGCGGGCGTTTTTTACGTTATTTTTTTGAGGAGCATATAAATGGCTACCGACTGGACAGAGCTAACATCAGACGACGCCTACCGAGTCTTGTCTGCTGACGAGTTACAAACACTTGCAAACACGCAACTGCAAGCAGGCGACTATTTAACCACAGACCAGGGGCAGCTTGTCACGTCTGGCGGGCAACAATTTATGATGGCTCCCCCTGTCGTCGATATTGTCACGGAGGTCGTCGAGGAAATAGCTCTTGAGATTCGCGCCGACATGGCCTCGGGCGGTTACAACCTAGACGAGTCGCCCAAGATCCCTAAAGTGTTAAGAGGGCACGGGCTTGCTATCCTTCCTTACAAGCTGTGGGGAAGACTAGGAGGGCAAATGCTCGACGTAGACGGGGCAAGAGAAAGGCTACTCGACCGAGCTGAAGACGTTCTAAGGAGCGTTCGAAAGGGGGACTATGACGGACTCCCACAAGCAGCCGGGACAGAGCCACAAGGGCAGCGACTGTCGTTTAAGTCGGAAAAAAAACTGAGCCTTTGATATGGAGACTCGTTTTTCAATCCTTCAGAATTCGATTACTGAAAGGGTGTCGTCTCTCCCGCCTATTAAGTCACCGCCCAACAAGGATTCTAACTTCCTATCCAAACTGACCGTTCCCGTGACCTCTGCGGCGCGAGGTGACTGGAAGCAGAGCGTTTCGCTTAGGATTAAGCAGATAGGGATTGGGATTGTGGTCAAGAAGGGGAATTACTCGCTTAATCCACCAATTGAAACATATCCTTTCTTTGTTGAGATAGTTGAAATCCCTGCCCTCAACAGAGGGGCTCTAGGGTCAAATCTGACGTCTGAAGCTGCCTCTGAGACAGTAATTGAGGGAATTCGTAATTGGAGTCCCGCAGAGTGGGTTGGCCATTGCGAGGACCTACGAGTCGACAGCAAGGAAGGCACCAACAATTTAAGCTACCTGATTTCATTTAAAGTCAGGGCATATGTTAACGAAAGGACTAGAGAATTATGAGCACATACGGACGTAAGGGAATGACCTTTGGGTCAGGGGGCACAATGGGCGCCAGCGCGTTTCCTGGCGGCTCAGGAGCGGGCGTCGCTATCGATATAGTTAGAGGCACCCTAACAGATATCACGGAAATCCAAGACGCTATCGGGGGTGACGGACTAACACAGGGTCGAGGGTTTTCAGAGCGTGTCTGGCAGATTACCGTCGACATAGTTCTGTCTGCAAACACGAAAGCCCTTGCAGCTGCCGTCTACTGGCCGCAACCACTGAAGGTTGTGACAATTTCAGGAGGCCCGAACGATGAGGTGAACGGGGATTGGAATGTTGAGCCTGGCGGGTCTTGGACGTGGGGTTCAAATGAATTCAGAAGTGGGTCCATGACCCTTACCAGAAGGTCCGCAAGTGGGTCAGATCACACAGCCCCAAATGCTGTCGCATTGTCGGCAATGACTTAATGATCCCGGTCGACCAACAGTACGCTATCTCTTGCGACCCAGGGCCTGGGCCGTCGGGGTTTCTAAATCTGAAGGCGGCGTCTGTTGGTCATTTTGTCCTACTTAGTCGCCTGGGCTCCCCTCTTATATCGGCTCCCATGGATCTTAAAAAGGGGTCACTGGCGACTGCCATATGGGTGCTTTCTCGGGATTGGAGGGACTCTAAGAAGTCTCTAGGATCATGGATTGCTAAGGCATGGATTAGCTACGACGCGCACAGATACAGCTCGAGCAAGGAAGCGTTTTCTGTGGAATTGTTTCACCTTTGCAATTATTGGAGATATCATACTGAGGGCTTAATGTGCTGGGACAAAGACGGGGAAGACAAAGGAGGCGGGTCTATTCCTGCTTTGTTTTCTATTCAATTCGTCCTGTCGCAACTCGGTTTCACAAGTGACGAGATCTTAGACCACCCACTAAAGGGGGCTTTGGCGGCCCTGACTGCTTACAACGCGATGAGAAATCCAGAGGCCGCAATGATCGATGACGCAGTGATCGATGTCATGAATAAAAGACGGCGGGAGAGGGCAGAAAAGCAAGGGGGCAATAGTGGCTGACGTTCCAGTAACGATCGAATTTCAGAGCGAGGGAGACGACGCTATCAGAGACGCTAAAGCCCTTTCTGATGAGCTCGACAAAACCAACAAGGCCTCCGATAAATCCGTAGGGGTCACAAATCTTCTCGTGTTTGCGCGTAGAAGGCTTCTTGCTGTGTCTACAGCCATTGCGGCAGTGGGACTAGGAAAGAAGCTGTTGAGCGAGGCCAAGGCTATTGACACGGTATCGCAGGCATTCGAGGTGTCCTCTGAAAAGGTCCAAGCCTGGGCGATTGCTGCCGAGCAATCGAAGACTTCGATCGACTCTATTAACGAGGCAATACTAAGCCTGGCCAGAGAGCAAGGGGCCGACTCGTCTGTTTTTCGAAAGATGGGGCTAGACCTGCAAGAGGTGAGAAGAGCCCAGCCCGAGGAGCTCTTCGAGATGGTTCGCAAAAAGATTGAAGAGGGAGGGATGACAGCGATCGAGACAGGGGCCGCTGTGCAGGCCATGGGCTCGAAAGGGGAGGAAGTGTTCTTAGCCCTGTCAAACGGGTTTTCGCTGTTCGCGGAGCAGGCAAAACAAGACGGACGGGTGATCTCTGAAGGCGCTCTTGATCCCATGAACGAGTCCTTGTCCAAGCTTGATCAGTCTTTTGACCGATTGGTTGGCACCATAAAAGGATCATTCACACCAGCCCTCGAGGTGGCAGCCAAGATGCTGACGCCGATAATCGAAGGGGCAAGTCTTGCGGCGGTGGGAGCCAAGGGTGCGCTGAGGGTCGGACTTGAGGCAGGAAAACTAGGTCTAGGCCTTACGCTTCCAGGCGGGAGTGTAGACACCGGGAAGCTAGCCAGAGGATTAGTCAGGTCGGTCGATAACTTGGGAGCAAATGCGATCGCTGACCTAATAGAGCAGCAGGACGTCTCAAACAAGACGCGCACAGACAAAGGGGCTACGTCTTCTCTCGATCTGGCAAAAAGACTAGCACAGGCTCAACGGTTTGATGATTTATCCGACAAGCTAGGAGGGAACAGGAAAGCGGTAGACGGGTTCGCTCGGGCAGGACTCGGTGTGACCCCAGGGGCTTCGATAGCCCAAACTTCCCAGCAGAAGCAAGTCCATTTGCTTCGACGGATAGCCGAGAACACCAGAGAGACAACCGAAGCTGTCAACAGGAATTAACGTTATGGGCAGCTATGTATCAAGGCCTCAATATCAAGTTGGCAATCTTGTTTTCGTCGAGGAAACGGTCAACTTTAATATCCACCGTGGCACCAGGAGGCATGTAGTCTACGAGGGCACACCGGGAGACACCCTGGATCATTACAATGCAAGGGATACCTCTTTTCCAAAGCATATCAACGTCGTTCACCAAAAGGTCCCAGGGCCTTACCATCGGCTCGTTGTAGAGTATGGGATCGACCTTTTTTCGATCTGGGGGAGGCTTGGGTCACAGCACGAAGTCCCCCTTGTCGCGTCATTGATGGGGCAAGCTTTGGATTTCGCATTTCCTGGGTGGGCAAGATTTATCGAGATTGAAATCGACAAGCACTACACAGCGCAGCTTTCTTCTAGCCGGTTTGACACGGACACTGTTAAGGCATCAAATCTGTTTGAAATAGACGGGAGCACTGCGGCTGTCCTGAACACTTCGGAACATAGCGCAGCCGAGTTAGACAACCTTGCGATTAAATACGCCATAACCTACATTCGGGGGGTCGAGGTGTTTTTCGAGCCTCGATTTGTAATCACTAACACGATTACCGTGTCTGCGGATTTCAATGACTCGCACTACCCTGTTCTTGATACAAATGTCAATAGGATGCTTTCACCCTTCAGGATGGCAGGTGAGGCAATACAGGCGGGGGAAGTAATACCGGCTGGTATTATTCCGGCCACGGTGAATTGGTGGCACAAGCAGCCATACCAAAAGCAGCAAACAGCCGACAACACTTTTATTGTTACCCGCGAGTGGTGGGGGATAGACTACTTCGACCAGAACCTTTACGAGAAAGTTACCTAAAATGGCAGATACACTAACAGCACTACACGACCCAACCGCGAGCAGCTATGCAGGTTTAAATATCACGCTCGCTGACTTGACTTACCAGGATATCACGGCAGGGACGGGAATCGAAGCGGCTCACGCTGACGTAGGAGCTATCAAGGTCAAGAATACAACTGGGGGAGACCTGACCCTCAAAATCACTGTTCCCACCCCAACTGACTCAGGCTTGGGCGCAATCGGAAAGTCTGTTACAACCAAAGATTACGTCATTCCCGCTAACAAGCAATATGAGTTTGCCAACATGGGCGCTTACAAGGACTCAGGGAACGATCAAAAAATAGTCTTTGACGCGAGCGCGACAGGCCTGTCTATTCACTGTTCCAAACCGATCAACCCGTCCTTTAAAGGCTAAGAGCTAATGTCAATCGCATCGAATCAAGGAGTCCCTTCAGGAGAGGGCCGGAAATCAAACCAGATTAAAGAGCTCCAAATGCAGATGCGGAAATACCACGTTCGGCCAGGCAAGGGTAGGGCTACCAGTCACACCACTGCAGGTACGTTTTTGACATCGTCCAAAAGGCCGGTCCAGCGTGGAAACTCGGTTCCATCGACTGTCCTTCAGGCTTCATATTGGGCCTAATCTGTGCCAAGCGAATATCCAGGATACTTTCCTGCTGTCCATTCAGTAGACAAGGGTGACAGGTTCGAAAGCGGGCAGCAACGGGAAATGGCTCGAGCGATAAATGCTCGAATCTTGTCAGGCCTGGGCGATGTTCATTGGAGATGCATTTTCGCCTTTTACTCGTTCGTCCGAAACTTCAGAAATCCTGATTCAGGGTTCACAAATTACCCCGCTGAGGATGAATGGCTGACCTATTACGGACTGCTTCCAGAGACGGAGACAAACTGGCCCGCTGCTGACCCTGGATTCCCGGAAGGCTTGAACGTCAACAGCCCGGTGAATACTTACTTCTTTGGAATCGATCCCGGCCTAGTTTCAGAGGACTCGAGGCTCAACGATGTCCCCTTACGGGAGCCCCCGCTTATCGGAGCTCTACCTGTTACGGATCTTGATTACTGGACTCTCGGCAAGACTCAGCGAGGTGTTGTCCTTCCAAGCGATCTTGACGACTTTACAGACGCGCCTGCCATGTTTGCAGCAAGAAGCGTTGACTCGTGGAATTCGTTGATTGGATACAAGACACTTTTCCACAAAACCGCAGGAGGAAGGATTGACGGGCCAACCGAGGCCATGAACAGAGAGAAGGGTCAACAAATCAATCAAATGCGGTCTCGTTTTTGCTCTGAATACAGGGGAACAGCAGATCAGCGAGCAGATGATTCAAGTTGGCAGCCGGTCGATTTGACTGTTGACTATGAGTCGATTTTTGGCAGCCAGTGGTTTTTAGCCCCTGCTTACGGCGTCGAGGTCGGATCGCTTGGAGTGATCGAGGCTCAGTATCCCATTTTTGAATGGGATGACTTGGCCGCTGCGGGGACATACGGTGACGATGGCGGGAGCGTGGCGCATTCACCTAGATCTGATTTCACGTTCGCAGGCGCTATAGTGGTAGGGGAAAATCTCGGGGCGTCTGAAAGGCGTGTCCAGCTGGAGGAGGACGGGGTTGTAATCGCTACGCTATCGGTTAATCAAGACGCCGAATCGAATATGGTCTGGTGGCCAGTGTCAAAGACGGGAGCCATAAAAGCTAAGCTTCTGGACACACTGACGGCTGGGGAGGATATTTACGTTGAACTGGCCGAGCTGCTCATCCATAAACCCGAGCCTTTTGACGTCGATCTGTTTATTCGGATGTCTACGGCCCGATCGAACAGCCCCACGATATACCGTGGCAAGATTGTCGACACGGCCAAAGAGATCTCTGATGCCTACTTCGTTAATGGTTGCGTTTACAATCCCACCAACGCGACTGTTCCCGTTGAAACAAAGATAGGTAAATACCCACACTATCAATCCATGAGGGATTTTATACTCAAGTGGATAAGGGTGGTGACCTACAAAAACCTCAAGGGTTACCATGTTAACGGGGATGGCAATTCCGTTCTCATTTTTGAGAGACGAGGAAATGGGGATTCAGACGCCGATATCTTTTTTGACATCGCCCCTTCTGAGGCGGCTATAACCTCGGCTAGGCCAGACGTTCATTACAAGGTCGAATCAGCCGGGACCCCATCGGGTTACGTTACTTACGATGGCAACAATTATTCCCTTGGCCAGAAATTCAAGGGGAACGAAAGCCGCGTTATTGGGTTTTCAAACGCTACAGATCTCGTCGTTAAAGAAGACTTCTTTATCGTCACCCCTGAAGATATCGCAGACCAAGGAGAGTCAAACGAATGGATTCTTTCGATCGGGGGGCAAATGGTTTTTAAAGACACGACGGGCAGCGACTGGAAGCCAAGCAACGCGGGGGACGTATACGGAACAATGCTTGATCGATGCACTCTTTTGTCTGAGTCCATGAAAGGGGACACCGGATCGTCAGCAGGCAAAGAGCTCAACCGATACGGACGGGGAAACGCCGCAGCTTCTGACACCGTAATTAGAACGGAAATAGCCCCGGGGCAACGCTACGAAGGCGACAACGTCCCTTACTACGGATCATCTCGGCACGTCTACACTCCCATTAATACTGCGGACGGTGCAAGCTCAGGTGATTGCCGTGATTCAATCTTTGGTGACGGAGATGTTGACATTGTTGGGGAGGGCGATTGCAACGGGATATCAGCCCACTATCGATCCTGCCAGGTCTACAAGGCTCCCTATTTGATAAAAGAGGTTAGGGTGGGGGCTTCTACAAACCTTATCGAGATAGAGCTTCAGGGACGCCTCAGAAAGACATCATCGGCCCCAACCGCTGTTCTTGATACGTCATCTAGTCGCGCAAGCTACCTAACGACAGACACGGGAGAGAGGAGCGACGAGAATACCGTTGTAGGTGCTCTTAATTGGTATGTTGACGGCCAGACCCCTGACCAAGATAGGATCGGCGATGTCGCCCCCAATGCCTCGACAGACTACGACGCTACAGCCTTCTATGGCTCGCTTGTTTGTCGATTCTTCCTGCAACGACTCATGCCCGAGGTTTACAACGACAGCGACGCATTGATACAGCCAGAGCGCGACAGGCGAAGCTTTCACGATCTGCCTGCCTACGCTGAGTTCATAATCCGGGCGAGCGTTAGCGGGTTTCTGGACGAGGACAAGGTCGAGTCTACAATGGTTTACCACCCAAAGACAGCTCTCTATCATTCCTACTGTGACGGGCAGAGCTCCCGAGACCTTACCATGGAACGGCTCATGGAGATCGTTAACGCTAACGGGGTAGGCCAGGACAGGTTGCCGATTCGAGATAACCTAGAGACCAAAGGCTACGGCGTTTTCCCCCAGACTAAATGTTATGCGGGCACATGGCGGGAGATGGGACAGGCAATCAATTTGCTCAAGTCCGCACGCTTCGGAGTCCCTGTCTATCTCGAATCAAAGCGGCTTACATACTGGGACACCTACCCTGTCACGATCGAGACAATCAACGGGTGGAAGATAGCCAGAGGAGCAAGCTATATTAAGCCCACAACGCTAAGGACCTCGGATACTGCTTACTATCAAGACAACATCCCGTTTGCCGATAACGCTGAGGCTTACATGACCATTTTCAACGACGGGTCAGGTGATAAAATGCTTTGCTATTGGAGCGAAGTCCATTGGAGGATGAGACCCCACCCGAAAGTGTTGGAAGCCGTCCCGGAGACGCTCAGGAGCTACGTAGATAGCTTAGGGCTCGGTGTGCCTTACGTTTACAAGCCAGCGACACTTGTTCGGTCTGTGCTGCTGAGAGACCCTGAACCAGGCGACGTCCTGACAGACTTCACGGAGCTGGATATAGTGTCTGATCCCGCAGAAGGATGCGCTATAGGTCAGTCAGGGGTCCTTGCCCCTAAAAGCCCGCCGACTGGCGATCTGGTCACGTCGTCAGTCGGAAGCGGGCTCCCTGGCGGCAGCGCAGGGGACGCCGAGTCTTCCTCACGTGCGTCCATGGGCGTTGAGTCTATCGGCGAGACCTATATTCGCGTTGACGTAAAATAAATCCCTCCTTTGTCGATTACCTGTTGACGTGCTTGTGGTAAAGCGGTAATGTCTTCTCAACGAAAGGCATTAAATGAAAATCATATTCGACGACAACAACCCGCACGACTCGAAAAACAGGATAGGCTCTGATCCGATATGCAGCAGTCACTATTCCCGGCTTGGGACAATCGTAGACGGGGGCCACTTCATGGACCTGGCTCAAGACGCATTCATAAATCAAGATGGAACCCCCCCCGAGTGCTATTACATGGCTTACGCTTATAGCAGATCAAAAACCGACGACGATGGCGATCCTATCGTTTACAAGGTCAGGTGGGAGATCGAAAACCACGAGACGGAAGACGAATCAGAAGCGTGTGACTGGGACAAGTTCACCGTAGAGGAGCTCTAATGAAATTTGCAGTGTTTTGCTTGCTTGTAACCGTAGCCGTCAACCTTATTGCGGTGTCCGCCTGGGCCGTTGAATGTCTTAATGTTGTATCCAAAAACAAGCACCCCAAACAAAAAAGGAACCCTTTCACCCATGGCTAGAAAATTACCAAAAGTCAACGACAGGTCGTCGTCAAAGGACAAATCCGCGCTTCACCGGTCGGCCATTTACAACCAAGCGTCGAATATCCAAGAGTTGATCGACCTACTAGGAGATGATCCTGACGGAACAGTGTCGGAATATCAGTTATTTGAAACCAGAAGGCTATTAGGCGAGGCCATATCCATTTTAACTTAAAACCAAAAAGCGAAAACACTATGAGAAAACCAACATACTTCGATTACTTCAGACCGGCAGACATGGGCGACTTGTCCAGGAAAATGAGAGAATTCTCTCCGAATATAGTTATGGATGATTTTGACGTCCAGCATACTATCAAGGGACGATCTTCAGGTAAGGTGAAATACTCAACCTCACTGTTTATCGAAAACCACGATATAACAGACCCAGAAATGAACCTTTTAGGGATCACATCATTACCTCTTCACAGCAAAAATGAAACTGACGCTTTTTTAATACAAAATGGATGGTCTAAAAAATCAAGAAGCTGGTGGGATACTTACCTTCGTCCGATTTGTCAGTTCAACGACCCTTACGTAAACCTTGAGGTTTACACATGCCCCTGGCTTTTTCACCAATTAGAAAAGTCTGGAATGTTAAACGGTAATCACACCTACCATGTGATGAGCAGCCCATCAGTGCGGCACAATCCTGGGGCAATGTGGCGGTTCAAGGGGCTCGACTCAGACATGCCCGTTTTCATCGTCGACGCGGACGCCCTGGACACTGAGAGGCCGGGTATAGACCAGTGGCTTAGATCAAAAGCCAAATGGTGGAGAGCTGCACACAACGGGGCAAACGAGCTAAACAGCTTTGATAATCGCTCTGTGTTCTACCACCCAATCACGGCTTCTCAGTTTGGCTGCATTGGCGGGGTCGTTTCAGACGACATTATCACGGAACAGATGAAAGTTTTTTATTGGGCGGCAAGCATGGGGCTAGTTCAAAACGAAGTCTGGCACCCTGGCATAGAAAAGAGCTGTCCAATCTTTGGCCGATCCCCATCAGGTTACGGCTTTGACGAAGTGTTTTGTGCTCAGGTTCTTTTCCCGCAGATGCTAAAAGACGGGCTCTTTTCGGTGTTTCCGCCAAGGGACAGGCGAAGCACATTCGGACAGCTAGACCTTGAAATGTGCCAAGCCCTCCACCCATCATCAGGAAACGAAACCGTAGTTATTTGAAAAGAGGATCAAAGTCGCGCAATCAAAGGGCTAAGACTTCAAGGCTCGTCTCGGAGCTTGTCTCCACTGGCTTTAGATTCATAAAGGACCCTTCGATTGCGTCAAAAGAAGTAGAGGAGCACCGCCTTGCCATATGCAAGGGGTGTGAGCATTGGGACAACTGGTCTTGCCGTCGATGTACGTGCCCAATGAAATTCAAGGTAACACTGTCAGCTGCTAAATGTATAGAGGGAAAATGGTGAGAGAAAAAAGAGAAATCATAACGACGCCAAAGCGGCGCAGGCGAACATTAAAGGACGGAGCGGTTAGGCTATCGTTCAACCACGGACTAGGGGACGCTCTAATGTTCCGTGTAGCACTGTCACACTTAAAAAAGGAAGTGCTTTTAAACATTCCGTATGACTGTCGCTACGTCGATCTATTTGAGGATCTGCCAAACGTGAAAGCCATGGAAGTTCGGGCCAATCACCGTAATTATTACGAGATAAGATTCCACCCAGAGGATTCGGATAGGCCTTGCAAAGGGGGGCCGAAGACAAAAACTAGGATATGCATGGAACATGAGCTGGGAATTGTTACAGACGAACCAGTGAAGCCTCTGCCTTTAAAGTGGGCAACCAAATACACAAGCGACGCCTGGGCAACAATGATGAAAGTTATTCAAGGAGATTCAAGGCCTTACATTGTATTTCATGGCCAGGCATCAAGCTCGCCCTGGCGGAAATCGTGCCCGCTTTGGATGGCTCACAAAATACAAGAGGTGGTCGAGGCTATGGGGTTTCGTCTCATTGTGTTGAATTACGATTTCAATTACAGGTTCGATTCATCCCCTGATTATTGGTGGATCGGACTCAACGACAGCAAATCTACCAAAGGTTGGCCCCTGGGAGTCGTTCCTATGTGGCACATACTAAACCAGGCGTCAGGATTCATTGGGATTGATTCTGGGCCGCTTCACTTGGCGTTAACAATTCCAAGACTGCCCTGCGTGTTCATTCGAAAGGAGATCGACTTCATGACCTCGTTTTATGATTGCGGACTCAAGCAGATAAAAGAGGTCATGCACCAAGGAACAACTTTTGAAGACGTCGAGCTAATATTAAACTCCCTCCCCGGATTCACTCGGGGAGGGAGGGAGGGCTAAAAGGCAGAGCGAAACACTCTGAGAAACTCCAAACCTATTTAAATTCCAGAGTCAGTCAACACTTAATATGTTACCACATGCGGTATTGACTCCCGTTTCTTAGTTGGTAAGATCTAACCCGTTGCCAAGATGGCAACCTCAAACTAATAAAAAAATGAATAATCAGTTGCAACAACGACAGAGAGAAACCGTATCAACCCTAGTTAAAAAGGATTCGGTCAAATCAAGATTTACTGAGGTGTTGGGACACAGAGCCCCACAATTTTGCTCATCCATCATTGCTATCAGCCAGCAACGTCACCTGGCGAATTGCGATCCTAATTCAGTTCTGGCGTCTGCGATGGTTGCCGCAACGCTCAATCTGCCAGTCAATCAGACTTTGGGGTTAGCCTACATTGTTCCCTACGCTGGAAAGGCACAGTTTCAGATCGGTTACAAAGGTCTGGTTCAGTTGGCGATCAGGTCCGGGCAGTACAAGCACCTTAATACTTTTGCGGTATATGAAGGACAAATAATTAAGACGAGCAAGAAGACAGGCCAGGTCGAATTTAATGACGACGTCGAAGACTCAGGAGACCCGATCGGTTACGGAGCATTCCTCGAGACAGTAAACGGTTACCAGCATACGGTTTACTGGAAGACATCAGAAATCATCGATCACGCTGAGCGATTCTCTCAAGCTTACCGAGCCAAAAAGAAAGATTCACCCTGGCTGACGGATTTTGATTCAATGGCCAAAAAGACGGTCCTCAAGTCCCTGCTAACACACTGGGGGCCTATGTCTATTGATATTGAAACAGCGGTCTCAAGGGACATGAGCACTCAAGACAGCATTGATTCGACTCCTCGATTTGATGACAACGTAACGGTCGACGAAATCCCCATGGGGAAAATAGGAGAAGATAAAGAAGGGGGAAGCGCAGAAGAACAGCCTGCCGCGGGCTTTGAGGGCGAGGCACAAAAGCCGAAGAGGAAACGGCGAACCAAGGCAGAAATGGAGCAGGCACGCCTGGCGGAGCAGCCAGAGCAGCCCGCAGCGCCAGAGCAGCCCGCAGCGCCAGAAACGGAGTCAGGGAACGAGCCCGAAAATGTCGAGGTGCTTCCAACCGCTCAGAGTGTTACCACCGAACAGGAGCAGTTGGAAAAAGTATTAACCGACAATGGTTTTGCTATGAGCGACTTTAACTATTTTATGAATATCCAACAAGACTACGATGTAGCCAAAAATGGATTCCCTAACCAGTTTGCGCGGGCGATTCTCAAGAACCCGGCCCCGTTATTAGCGGAGCTTGAAACGCTGCGGTCTGGACAATAAAGCGACCAGGTGTTACCACATTGACACAAGGTAAGGTTAAAAACTAAAAGGTGAAAATGAAAAACGAACGAGGACAGAACATGAGCGCATCATCAATGGGGCGTTACTATAAGTGCCCTGCCTCCTTTTTAAGGGGGCGGTGGATGCCGGACACGACATCGGCATCAGCTCAAAGAGGAAACGAAATCCACGACGCGCTAGAGCATCAAAACTTTGAGGCCCTGGATGCTTCGGACGGAGCAGTTGCCGAGCGGTGCAACGACATAGTTTTGGAAATAATAGAAGCAGTAATCACCCCGTCATTACTGAAGAATGACGAAGGTGTAGTTTCAAGAGAGGAGCGCGTTCAGTCTTTTGCTTCGAGTTATAAATACTCTGGAAAGTGGGACTATGTCAGCCTTTGGAAAGAATCAAAAGTTGCGCTTGTGGTCGATTACAAGTCTGGCCCAAGGGGAGGGGAAGATGCTGAGGTTAATTACCAACTGGCTACGCAAGCATTGCTGGTAAGTCAGAAGTTTAACCTAGGGGAAGGGTGGAAGATTTACGTAGCACTAGCAACCCCGATGAAATCCCCACAGTACACGGTAGCTTCGTACGGGTGGCAGGGGTTAGACATGATTGCTACTGCGATAGATTCCATTGCTGAAAAAGCGCACGACCCTTACGCCCCTGCCAATGCAGGGGACCATTGCCGATACTGCCCCGCAAGAGCATCTTGCAGCGAAAGAAACGAGCTAATCGGAGAGGTTGAATGGGCTTCACCGTCAGCAGTAACTAGCCCCCAAGATCTTTCTAGGCTCTTAGACGTTGGCGACCTTGCAGTTTCGGCGCACAAGGAGCACCGGGAAATTGCTAAAAAGTTGATAGTCGAGGAGGGATTGGATATTCCAGGGTGGAAGGTTCAAAAAACTAAAGGCCGTCAAAAAATTAAAGCTGAGCCATTAATCGATAGAATGCACGAGAGCGGGTACGGAATGAAAATGCTTGGCACAATGGTAACCGTGACAAAGAAAGGGCTAGGCCAGGTCGTCAAGACAAAGACGGGACTCGCTGGAAAGGCGTTAAACGCAGAGATGGAAAGACTTCTTGACGGATGCTCAGAGGAAGGAGCGCCATCCGAGAGGTTAGTCAAGGAATAAACCTAAACCAAACAACCCTGCAAGGCCTTCCTTGTGGGGATTTTTTTATGCTCTATACGATAGTTGTTCAAGGTCGACCAGTGCCTCAGCCTCGACATGATACTTTTAAAAACGAAAAAACAGGCAAGCAAAGGCATGTTTTCAACTCTAAAAGAGTCAATGCGTGGAAGACTTTAATTTCATTGAAATGCGCTGCGGGAATGATGCCGCGAGCCGAGGAGGGCCCGGTCACGGTCGACGCTACCTTCAGGTTTATTCGTCCAAAGTCACACTATGGGCCGGATGGGTGCCTGCGCGATAAGTTCAAGGACGCCAGGGTTTCACTCGGTCAGACTGGTGCTCAGGCATGCGGGGACGGAGACAACCTCGAGAAGGCAGTGCTGGACGCGCTGCAAGCCAAAGGGGTTTACGTGAACGATATTCAGGTGTGGGACTTCCGCAGAAAATCCTACTGGACTCAAGACCCAGAACTGGAAGGGGTAACCATCAGGCTTTGGACTGATGGACCTTTTGAAAAACCTTAAAAATCAATAAAATGAAAACTAAAAAAGCAAAGACAAAAGCCGTCCTAACTTCGCTCAACAGCTCCGAGGGCCGAAACACTCGGGTTCACCCAGACGTATTGCTGGCTGTTAAAAAGCTAGCGATGGAAGAAGAAACAACGGTTTGGATGATCGTTAATAGATCGCTTATTGCCACGCTTAAAAAAAGCAGGGAATGCCCCTCGACATGGGTAATGAGCGATTCTTGATTGCGTGACTGTCACATTGTAACGTGACTGTCACGCATGTCACTAATGTCATGAGTGTAACAAAAAGGCTAAAAGGAAATGTACACGAAGGTTTACGAATGCTTACTCGACTCGTCGGTGTGGCAAGAAAGCACTGACACTCGAGTAGTTTGGTTGACCCTCCTCCTAATGATGGACGAGGACGGTTTTGTCAGAATGGGCTCACCGGCAGCACTGGCGAGGCGTGCCAATGTTACCGAAATGTCGGCGAGGTCTGCTCTCAAATACCTAGAAGGACCAGACCCCGACTCGGAGGACGAAGAGGGCTCAGGGGCGCGACTAGAGCGGGTTTCAGGTGGATGGCTTGTTGTTAAGGGAGGGGAATATCGAGACATGAAGACACGACTCGACGTCCGAGAGCAGAACAGGCTTAGACAGCGAAAGCGCAGGGAAAGGATAAAAAACCTAGAGCTGGGGCTTGAAGAAAAACCGACATCGAATGTCACGGAAAGTAACGGATGTAACGTGACTGTCACGGATGTCACGAAAAGTAACACATCAGAACAGAACAGAACAGACTATAAGAATACACCCCCCCCACGCGGGGAGGGTGATCCTAACATTATCCAGCCCTTTAAACCGCTAGGAGAGGCGAGGGCCTTGGTCGACGGAAACAGGGCTAGCTTTGCCGAGGAGCCCTCTTTGACTGAGGTGAAGGCGTGGAACGCTAACAACCTTCACGCTGACGCTGAATGGATCGTGTCGGCCTATCATGAGGCATGCAGTGTCGGGTGGGTCGACTGGAAGGGCCGGAGAGTTATGAATTGGAAATCGTATTTTACAGGAATATGGGCAGCTAGGCAGAATAGAAACCATGAGAGAGGATCAAATTCGGGAATGGGCGACAAGGGGAAAGCCAAAGCAGGAGGCTCAGGCCGTGGGGCTGCATCTATCGCGTTTTCTCTTAAACAAAAACTCGAAGGGGTCAAAGCTGAGATACAGGATGTCACAGGAAAGCGAGAGCGCCTTGTTACTGGACCGCTTGCAAGCAATGGAGACCGAGCGAAGCGAGCCGAATACGGAAAGCACATAAAAGAACTAAAGGCCACTGTGACCGACATTAACAGGAGGCTCGCAAGCCTAGAGGTGCCAGAGTGAGAAAAATGAAAGTCATTTACCGATTACCAGAAGGTGATAACGTGGGGCAGCCATGAGCGTTTTAACAAAGCCCGCAAAATTCACAGAGGCGGTCAAGCGAATCTCAGGACTTAAACCGCTAGCGATAGCCTTGTCGTCTGAGCAGTGGGCGAACACCGCTGAAGAGATTAGAGAATCAGCATTTTTTACAGCGCACGTTGAATCTGCTGACGTGCTGTCGAAGTTGCAAGGGCTACTCAAGGCGTCGTTGAGAAAGTCAACCGAAGCAACCCCAAGAGGGAAGGCTTTAACTGTCGGGAGTAAGCAGGCCTTTGTTGATAAAATGCAACCATGGATGATAAAAAACGGGCTGGCTGACGCCCTCCCAAAAGGGATGCCTCGAGGCGGGCGAGGGGTGATAAAAGAAAACCAAGACCTCGGTAGCGAGCGACGCCTGGGGCTGATATTCGAAACTCAGCAAAGAAAGGCCTGGGGCTATGGGTCGATGCAGCTAGCAACAGATCCAAGGCTCATCGATGCTTATCCGGCTTGGCGATTCGTTCGCGGTGGGGCGGTGTCTGAGCCTAGGCCAGATCACAAAAAGCATGAAGGAGCCGTGAGACTAAAAAGCGATCGAAAGTTCTGGGTGGCCAGAAACAATCCAAAGTTTGGAGGGTTCGGTGTGCCATACGGTCCGTGGGGCTTCAATTCTCAGATGGACGTTGAGGAAGTCCCCAGGTCTGAGGCTGTCAAGCTGGGGCTTATTAAAGCAGGAGACAAGGTGTCAGTAAAGGGGCCAAGGTTTAACGAATCCACTAGGGCCTCCATTAAAAACATGGAGCCAGAGATTCTTGGAAAACTTAAAAAAGCACTAGGAGACAAGGTGGAGATTGTTGACGGTGAAATAAGGGTGAAACATAAATGAGAAAACGAAAAATAGAGCTAACACTAAACGCATTAGGCACAGCAAGAATTGGGACTCAAGCAGAGACTACTTTTAATATCCTTGATTTTGTTGAAAGCCCAGAGAAAGCAATCACAGGAAGGGAGGCTGTAGACTTGGCTTACCACAAGCTACAACGGTCCGTTTACGAGGAGATTGTTTTGCCATCCTACCGCGATGTGAAGATGCCAGACAATCCGCCTAGCGAGTTTTGGGCAAGAACTGCCGGGGCCACGGGAGTCATGATTTATTTCCCGGCAGGTAATTACTTGTGGGATGGTGTTCCTCAGCTTTGGCCAAGGACTGGAATTTACGGAGACGGATATCTTAACACGGTTTTCATTTACTCTGGAAACCAGATCAACCAAAAGAGACCTGAACAATTGCCGCCTTGGCATTTGAGTTCTTACGGAGACCCGTCATTCCTGGTTCTTGGCACTTGCTCGATCATGGGAACGAAATTATTAGGAGTGAACGCAGGCATCAGGGACATTCGGTTTATTCCAGGTTATGGAGGACGCGACAATTCGGGAATTATTCTTGCGGGCCACTTGATGAATCAGCAGGTCAGGGATTGCAATATCATGCAACACGGGAAAGGTAGGGCCACGGTCGGGTTGGGGTCCGTAGCAGTCCAGGGTGACTGGACGCCCGAGTCGCTAGACGGGATTTATCGGGACGTGAAAGTTCACGGAGGCAGAACCCACACAAGCCACGTCAATGACCTCGTTGTGGACAATCTACAGATTGAAAAACCAGAGGCAGGACTTTGGTTGTCGTCAGTGAAATTTGGCCATGTTAGGGGATGCCGTTACTACCACAGCAAAGTCGGCGAAATCTTCACGTCTTGTCACGGTGTAACGTCTGAAAATTTCGCGACAAACTGCGACCTTGGAGGTTACTATAATAAGGCGCTTTCGGTAAAGCTGCACGTGTTTGAAAACGTCAACGTGGGCTACGCTTACAAGGCACAATCCCGAGACGACAGGGACGAGCGGCTGGACTTGAAGTTCGATGTTTGTGGCAAGGCAGAAAGGGCTCAACGTGTAGCGGTTGGGACAGCGTTCGAGGAACCTCTGGGTATTTGGAAGCCTGGTGATCCTGTAGCAGGGACTTGACAAGGTGCGGCTTTGCGGTAAAACTATTCTAAGTGAGCACGGGGATTAAAAAAACAAGGATCGAAGACCTCTTCCGTTAGGGAGTCATCATGGGACAACCCGAGTCCCGCTTCAGCAAGATGCTTGAGCTCACTTAGAATTTGGCGAGCGGTCCGCCAGCTCCTCGGTCCAGGCCCAGGAAAGAGACGCATGGCTGCCCCGGCCTTTATAACAGGGGAAGCTTTTGAATGGCCCGGAGAGTGCGAGAAACCCTCCTTACTTTGTCCCTGTGTTGTAACTGCGGATAGCAAACCGGCTTTTCACGTCGGCAGACCGGGTTCGACTCCCGGCGGGGACACCATTTAGGCAGAAAAATACGCATCTGCCCTAAAGTAACGGATGGCTCCTCCTGGCTTTGGCTAGGGGGAGCTTTCTTATTACCACTCCGCACAATACCACATTGCCGCTTGACCCATAAGCGGGTTTAGTGCATATTGATTGCTCAAGGCTAAACATGAGTGATAAACAGACAGAAAAATATAGCGGAGCGATTCCTGCCCCTGAAATTCAAACCAGCCCTGTCGACGAAAACGACGGGGTAGCCGTCGAGGTCTCGATGGGTGGTAAAACTCCAGGCAAACACAAAACGGTCAAAGAGGCCGCAAAAAAGCTAAAGCAGGACGACATGGCGAAGACTGTTAAGTCGTTTAAGAAAACGATGGAAAATGAAGGGGCGGTCAGAGCTGAAGTCTCCCTTCAGCCTGGTCACTACACAGGGGATTTTCAGCAGGCACCGATCAAGCCAGGGGACACAAGTAACCCTATCCAATTCAGTCAGGTCGACTGCATTAAATCGACAGTCACAGCGACAAACGGGATGGCGGCAATTCAGGTTCCGATCGTAAGGGGAGACGTTAGAGAATGGACAAAGGAGGGCGTGGTTTCGGTCGATCTAACCCAGGCAAAAGAGGCTATGAAGAAACCAGCCAAGGACGAGGAGGTTGAAATCGACCTATCTCAGGACTGGGAAGCAGCGACAGTGACCAGGCGTACACTGATAAGGGATAGTGACACAACAAAAAAGGTCATGATGATACCAGGGAACGTGAAAGCAGCACCCAATATTTCTGGCGTTATTAGATCGCGGGAGGGAATCCAAGGGACGAGGGTGGTGTTAAACGCTGAGCAGCTACGAAGGGCAGCAGACTACGCTTGCAAGTATGGGGACGGCACTATCATGTTAGACGTGATTGATCACGAACATTCGGTTTATATGGAGGTTCCCGTTGACGAGTGTGGGGTTGCTAAGATCATAATCAGCCAAGCAAGCGTGAGAGACGTTTCAGCCCCTTACCAAAACGCGGTTCGAATCACTGAAAGGTAAGACCATGCAAAGATATTCAAAAGAGCAAAGAGGTGAGCTGAAGGAGTATGGGAGGTGCATAACTGAAGGGGCGCTAAGCTTCATAGCCGTGGCCGTCATTGGGATTCTTGTTGTTTTATGCTTACTCGGAGCAGCGAGTGCATTCGTCGGAGTAGACCTTGACAACTCGGACAAGAACAGGTTTCAGAGGAGCGGGTTCAAAGTCTGGACCGACTACGGAACAGGGGTTCAATACTTAGTAACCCCTCAAGGGCATGCAGTCCCCAGGGTTAACGCTAACGGTCAAACTATTATCTGGGTGGATGATGAAAAATAGCGAATCAGTCACGCTGGTAACAAGAGACGTAGGGGAGAGTGAAAAAGTCCCACAGCTAGCCTTATCTCCCTTGGATGAAAAGCTATCCACAGAGGCAGCCGTAGATTGTCTTGGTCATGCGGTCGTAGAGATGGTCAAGGTCGTGAACCACATCAGCAGCCAGGCCAGGGAAGCCATGGACAAGGCAGATGGGGCGTATTTAAGAATAAACGACATCTACAACAAAGGGAACCTGGCACAGATAAACAAAGACAGGGACTCAGTATTAATAGGAGAGCTCGAAAGGCGTGTCGTTCAACTGGAATCTCTCTTCCTAGAAAACGGAATAGCCAGCGACAACGGGAAATCAATCAAGCTTAAGCCGTGCCCGCATTGCTACAACCTTGCGAAAATGGAATGCGAAATGAAAGTAGCATGCGCGGAATCCCCAGTGATGCACAGGGCCCTCTGTCCCGAGTGCGGGGCGTCTGGTCCATCATATCAAGACTCACGCCAGTCCTCTGTGGCCTGGAATTCGATGTGCGATGCATTAGGGAGAAATAAGCAATGAGTGAGCAGGCTGACTTATTTGGGGGGGTAACCCCTGCGCCAAGACCTACTTTAAAGCGATTCACTTTGGGCGAAATGACAAGGGAAAGGTTCGCGCTGGAATCCGGGATCACCTATTGGAAATCGGCCTACATTAAGCAGCCATGGATAGCTTACAGGAGCCCACCAGGCCATGAAAACAGGGCTCCCTATGACGTGATAGCCACAAAGGGGGAATGGCTAATAGAGAACGGATTCATGGCCTACGGAGCAACCGAGGGAAAGGCGGTTACAAAGCTTTGTTATGTAGCCGGAATAATGATGCCTATGCACTTAATGGAGGATGTCGAGGAATGAAAAGAGACAGGGCAAAAGGAAACGCGCAGACCCCAGGACACAGGAAGTGCCGCAAGCGGTATTCGGTGGCCGGGAGGAAGTGTTCAGAGTGCGGAGAAAAAAACGACCTGACAAGGGACCATAAGGACCACAATCCAGACAACAACGACCCGTCTAACATTCAAATCCTTTGCCGTGCTTGCCACGGGAGGAAGGACGCCAACTACAGGTGGCGAGAGCATAAAAAAATCAAGCATTGCGAGGTCTGCTCTATGCTCTTTGAATACTCAAGGGCGGGCAGGTTGACATGCTCAGAAAAATGCCGACGTCAATTGCAAGTTGAAACAAGGGAGGCAAGAAAGTGAGCCTTGATCTTGTGCAAAAAAAGGGAGACTTTGCTGAGGCTATTTATTCGGGTTGCATGAAATACCGGTATGCCTTACGGGTTGATCTTGAGGGGGAGGGGCTAGACGTTGTTTTTATCTGCTTAAATCCATCGACGGCCGACCACGACAAGCCAGACCCGACGGTCACTCGGTGCATTAATCGCTGCAACAGCATAGGCGCGTCATCTTTTACAATGCTCAACATCTTTGCCTTCAGAGCAACTGACCCAAGGGATATGAAAAAACAGGCAGACCCCGTGGGGCGCTGGAACGACCGGATTATATACGCAAACGCATTGAGGGCGGGAAAGGTCGTTTACGCCTGGGGGAACCATGGGAAGTTTAAAAATCGAAGCGAAATCGTCAAGCTGCTCACCAGGAACATGCGTGACAAAACCTACTATCTCAAAGCAACCAAAACAGGGGAGTTTTACCACCCTTTGTACGTTGGTTATAAAACAGGATTCACGAAACTTTAAAAGGAACGGCTAGAATGCAGGAATACGAAACATATAAAGAAGTATTATTGAGGCGGATCACCTACGCAGTCGACACTGTTATTGATAGGATGGCCCCTCAAATAATAACGGGTTCAGTTCACGAGGAGGTAACCAGTCAGACAGAAGCAATGGTTATTACTCTCACAAGAAACGTCTGGACAGAGCAAAAGCCTGAAAAGGTTTTCACCTACCCTGACGGGTGGATTGAAGCAGTCAAAGAGCGTTGGGCTCCTGGCTGGGTCAAGAAACGATACCATGTCAAAGTTAAGTCGGTGACGGTTACGTGTGACATAATTTACCCAGGGCTGGTTGCGTCATTACCAAAAGAGCGGTCAGTTGTTAAGATGCGAATAATGGAAGGAAAGGGCTACTTATGAGAAAAGTAAACCGTAAAAAGCTTGCAGGGATGGTAAGCAAAAAAGAGTGGTTAGATGTCAAGGAGAACAAAACAAACTTCCAGCTAAACCTTTCTTTGAATGTTAGCATCGCAATTAGTGACAGTGAATTTGATCGAGCCCCTGAAGCGGTAATAAAGGAGTATACTTACGCCCGCCTACTCGATGAGCTAGCCCGCGAAATTCTCGACATGACTGACCCTGTGGTATTCTCAACAGGAAAGGCGAAATGAATGAGCTTCATTTATTCGCGGGCGTTGGTGGAAACAGAGAATCACTTACCTGAAGATTATGCCAAAGCCTAACCGAGAGGGGGAGACATACGACGAAGGGGAGAAGCGTAGAGCCAAATGGCGAAAGGTTTGGGACTACAAAATGCGGAAGATTCGAAAGGAAAATGCGAGATGAGCAATCTATCACAAGCACTAGGCGAATACGAAGCGGACGAAGAGCGGGACGAGCTTATCACCAAGTTTGTCCAGGGCAACAAGGATCAGTTCAAGAAACAACTAGACTCATTAATGTCAGATGTATTTGACCAACACCATTACTGGTTGGAGGAAAATGCCCCTATCAGCCTCGCGGAAGAATCCACCGCCAGAGCCAAGAGGCTGTTAACTGCTGTCCTTGACGGGGATGAGGAAGCGGCAAAATCACTGTTCGAAGCCGGTGACGATTCAAGGAGGGTGGGCGAATTGTGGCATGACGCTGGCAGGCCGTGGTCGGAAATCATCCACGGAAAGATGCACCAACCAGGCGCTATAACTCTTCGCCAAAAGCTCTGTGAGCTGTATCCCGACTTGTTGAAGAACGAGCGTATTCTTGACCTTGAGAGCCAGGTTGAGGCACTGACAGGGCAGCTAGCGGAAGCTAACAAGGATTTAAGCGGAATGAGAGGCTACGAGGCATGAGTAACTGGATTAAATTCGACGCAGACAAGCCGGAGACGTGGCCCGGGACTCAGGACGACGTTCTGATCATGTTTGATGAGGGGTTTTGGTGTCAGGCGTTTTTCAGGGGCGGTCAGTTTCGGAACCATTGCAACGGGCAGCTAGTCTATACCGACAACGTCACTCACTACATGATTCCAAGCCCACCCGCCGAGCAACCCGATGCTGAGACCTACCACTGGTGGTGCCTGCATTGCCGGCAAAAGGTTGATGATGTTGAGGTGACATACGAAGAAACACATGAGTCTTGCGGTTCTGCCGTGGAGCTTCAACCCGATTGCGACAAACCTGACACGGTGAGCGTGCCTATGTTGTTAGATACGGCCGATAGCTCATGGTTTAAATGGCTCCTAGTTGACGCTAAGAATGAGGACATTAACGCGCAGGACGTGTGGAAGGCAATCACCACCAGATTCAAAGCCAAGGAGCAAATCGAATGAGAAGAAACCATTACTTATGGAGGCGCTACCTGGTAAGAATGCCAATTCAACCGTGCTTAGTGTGTGGGAGATGGTTTTGGGCGGGAATGCTTGGGAGCAACGAGGATTACTGCAGCCAGGACTGCTGTGACTTCGATTTAGAACAAGGGATTTGGGAATGAGAACAACTGACCCCACAGACGAGGAGATTCAAGAAGCTTTCAATGGGACTAATTTTGGACCGACGAGCGAGTCTATCGAAGGGCAGCGAAAGCTAGTGGCCTCCGCCATTTTCAGGCTAGTTTGCGACTACGGCAATGGCAGCACTATTACTCGTATTGTCGAAGAGCTTGGCATGGTGAGTAAGAAGACCGGGAAACCCTCAATAGTAGCTCTGCGATGGGCCTATTCTGAGATAATGCGGAGGGTTTTATGAGCAATCAAGAATTGAAACCGTGTCTATGCCGGAACTGGTGCCGGACGGTCAACCTTGAATACCTGACCAACCACCATGAACGATGCGAGCACTACGACGATTCTCTGATTTCGGTGTGGAGAGTCGAATACGACGGCCAAGGCTACGTCACCGACCAAGAGCCTGTTTTGGGCGAGGACTTAGACGGCGGGGAGACCGTTACGAAGGATGTGATGCATAAGGAAGTTTACGAGCAGCTTTCAGAGTTCGAAGGATTTTAGAATGAGCAATCAAGAATTGAAACCGTGCCCTATCTGTGGGGGCGCGTGTAAAGTAGTCCGTAAGCCGTGGGGTGCAGGGCATGTCAGCACAGTGTTCTGCGGTAGGTCGGCATGCCTGTATAAGCTGAAGCACAAGCAAGCAACAGAAGCCGTCCGCCTGCACAACAGCATCCCACGCGGGGAGAAGTGTCGGTGGAGAAGGGTGCTTTTACCCAACGATTTTTTTTGCAACGACTACTGGAAGCCTGGGTGTGCGCCTGACGCAACATTTCTGGGCTCATATGAGTATTGCCCACACTGCGGCAAAAAAATTGAGGAGCGTATAACGCGGTCAGGGCTTGGAGTAAATTGAATGGAGATAATTGGAAATGAAAAAGAAGAAAGCAACTAAGAAGCCACCAGGCAAGACAGTTTCAGAGCTGGCGAAGGAGTTCGGGAAGCCTATCCAATCAATGCGCGGTTGGTGCTCTCAACTTGAGCCAGTTGGCAAGATCGGCAACGCTAATCTGTTTGATCGAGATGAGGTCAAGAAGGTCTCGGACTTAAAGATTGCAAGGGTGGGCAGGACGACCAGGCAGCAGGAGCTTGAAGAGCAGAAACTTGAATTGCAAATCCTCAAGCTCAAGAACGAGACTGATATCCAGGTGCGAAACCTACTTCCAGTTAGCGACGTGTTGAAGTGCATGGCGACGCTGGCTGAATCTGTTAGGTCTCACTTGCTGGCAATGCCTAAGAAGATGGCTCCATTGCTAGAAGGTCAACCACCGCATGAGATTCAGAGGATACTTAAGGAGCAGGTTTACTTGTGCCTGAACGGATTGCAGGAAACTAAGTTTGAATGAAAGCTGTTGAGCTGTTCGAGAAGGAAGTTGCAAGCCGCTTCCGCTTGCCTGATGAGGCTCCATTGTGGGATTGGATGCACGACAATATCACGCTGAAGGATTCACCCTATGGCGGCAAGTTCGTGATCTCTGAGACTCCTTGGCTTCGGGAGCCTTTGAGTTGCATTACGGATCCGGCAATCATGCAGTTAACGATTATGTCTGGCGCTCAGTTGGGCAAGACTACCGTGATTCAGGGCGGGGTTGCTTGGGCATTAGCGGAAGATCCAGGGCCAACGATGGTGATTTCTGACGCTGGCGACTCGCTCGAGAACTTGGCAGAGAACAAAATCAACCCCGTTCTTGAGTCGTGCCCCGCATTGGCTCGAGTGATGCCGGACAATCGAAACGGCAAGAAAAAGCTGAAGATCAAATTCCCGCAAGCAACTGTGATGATGGGTCCAGCCAACGATTCGTTCCTGCGGTCTCACTCGATCCGCTATATCTTTGGCACTGAGGTTTCGGCCTGGAGTCCTGGCAATGTCCAAAGATCCAAGAAGAGAACAACTCGTTGGTCAGATCGGAAGAGGGTCTATGAGTCAACGCCAAAGCTTGCTGGCGATGACTTTTGCGCGGAGTGGGAGCAAGGGAGCCAAGAGGAGTGGAACTTTGAATGCTTGGGGTGTGGAGGAATGATCGAGCCTGATTTCTCGGAGATTATCAAATGGGACGAAAACGAGACCACTAGGCCAGACGGAAAATGGAACTTCAAGGAGGTTCGGAAGACTGTCAGACTAGAATGTCCTGAATGCGGTCATGCTCACAAGCACACTGCTGGCACGTCGAGGCGAATGAACAACGGGGGGCGGTACGTCGCAAAGAATCCAGGAGCCAACGAGAGGAACCGGTCTTTTCGTTTTACGGCTCTCTGCCTTCCGCCTTCGGTTTGCTCTTGGGAAGACTTGGTTGAGGAGTTCATTCGAGCCAGCCAGCAGGCAAAGACAGGCTATACTACACCATTGCAAGAGTTCGTTAACCTTCAGCTTGGTCAACCTTGGGTTGAGGAGCGCTATGTTAAAATCAAGGATTTGGCTCTTGATGATTACGATCCAAGCGTCGAGTGGGATGACCAAGCGTTCACCTTTATAACTGTAGATTGTCAGCAATACTTGGCTGACTTTTGGGTTTGCGTTCGCCAATGGTCCAGAGACGGCAGGTCTAGGTTGGTTCGATACGAGAGGCCGAAAAGCTTCGAAGAGGTCGAAGAGATACGTGAGCAGAGCGGAGTTAAAAGCGGATTAGTGTTTGTGGATCGCATGTACAAGCCAGACGAAGTAGCGGCGGCTTGCTCCAAGTATGGCTGGACGATGATGCAAGGGGAGGACACCTCAGACTATCTAATCAGTGAGACCAAAGGCAAGCGGAAGCTCAAGAGGCGTCGGCCAGTATCAAACAAGGTCAAGGTTTCGATCTCTCGCAACTCTCCGATTGTTCTACTCTTTCGGTGGTCGAACCCCACGGTTAAAGACATTCTGGCAACCCTGAAAGAGGGCAAGGGCGCTGAGTGGCTTGCTTGTGATGTCGGCGAACAGACGGAAGCCTATCAGAAGCAAGTCAACGGAGAGCGGAAGACAGAATCGATTGATCGACACGGAAACACCGTCTTGATGTGGAAAAAGTTTCGCGAAAATCACGCTCTTGATTGCGAATGTATGCAGGTGGCTGCGGCCATTGTCATGGGGTGCTTTGGCTCTGGCGAGGTTTAGTCTTGATCGCCAGTCCTATGAATGGCGGCTGGACAATTAAAACCCCTACTTAGATACAAATCTGACGCTTGGCTACTTGCCAAGATTGAT
>Ga0208767_1000707_pt1 | contig 27576 bp, 19 predicted proteins | sample VirMetDEL_Mar_21_FD_184514 | JGI IMG/M metagenome (GOLD analysis project Ga0208767, IMG submission 184514) | Aqueous microbial communities from the Delaware River and Bay under freshwater to marine salinity gradient to study organic matter... | ecosystem: Environmental > Aquatic > Marine >... | reverse complement strand
TGAAATGGATATTGACGTATGGCTAAGTAAAGATGTGTCAGAGTATCTGCCTCAGTTCCCTGATATCGCAGAGAGTTTGGTCGAAGACCTACTCAAAGAAGACAGCATATCAGTAGAGCGTGTGGCTAACAGCTTGACCGAAGTGTCAAGGTCTATGTACCACTACGTTAAATTCTATGAAATTCTCAGCAGTTACGACATGGCATTGTCAGAACGCTGACAAGGGGAGAGACGGATGGTGTGCAGGGAGATCCTGCAACGTGCCAGTTGCCTAGCGATAAGCACCATTGAGAGCATTGAGAAACAAAGTCTCTCCTTTCCTTGCATTAATCACAATTAAACTTTAACTTTGAACCAGCAAATCGAATGAATGATGACATTAAAAGGCTACAAGAGGAGTACTACGCTACCCTCAACCTCACCCCCAATACATCTAGAGAAGCACCACAAGTTCAGGCACGAGCCGCGCTAATGGTTGCTATGGCTCAGCACATGACCAAGACGGAAGTAGGCAAAAGCTTTGGTAAAGACCACAGCACAGTAGTACACCACACTGGTCAGCACGAAGCTAATATGTTTTCATGGGATGGGTACCAAGACAAGTACCTATTGGCTGTAAGGCTGTGCAATATGCACCTCCGATACAACAGCATTGAGGACAAACTAAAAACAATTCGAATCCAAATCAAAAGGCTAGAGGGTCTAGCTGAAAATCTAAAACAAGAACTCGTATGAGTAATTACAAATTCAAGACCACGAACATCCGTGGCAAGCAGTACGTTGAAGTCAACGAACGAATCAAGTTCTTCCGACAGGAGGAGCAGTACAAGAACTGGAGTCTTATCACAGAGTTTACTGTGTTAGACGATGCTCAATGTGTATGCAAGGCGTCCATTGCTGATCCCGAACATCGCATCATATCAGTAGGTCATGCACACGAAGTGCAAGGCAGTAGCAACATCAACAAGACTAGCTACGTAGAGAACTGCGAGACATCAGCTATTGGTCGTGCATTGGCTATGCTTGGCATTGGTATTGACACATCAATCGCTTCAGCTAACGAGGTGTCAGATGCTATCGCTAAGCAAGAGACTGCCGAGCCTACCAAGGCTAAGAAGATGATTAAGAAAGTGCAGGAGAAGTTTGATACTGACCCGCCTGAGAATATCATGGACAAGGCTGTTGCTTACATCAAGTCACAGACCGACAAGAAGAAAGCTTATGAATCAATCGTAGGCAAGTATGGTGACAGCCTTACAGACAAACAAATGTCTGGTTTGCAGAAGTTTGTACGATGAGCAAGTACCCAGTACTAAGCCGTAAGCTAACTAACATAGCTACGTTCTCAAGCTTTCGACGTCAATGCCTCGTATCCAAGATGACTAAAAACTGGATTGATAACGACGAAGAACAGCCAATATGTACAGGGTTATACTTCATTAAGCACAAAGACTTCCTAGGTGATGTGGATATTGCAGAATATCACATCAACACAAAGGGTAAAGCCTTTTGGTGTACCCCTGGTCAACCTACACACTGGGCTGAGATAGAAACCTATGAATACATGCTTGAAGACGGCACACCATTATACGAAGACCAATGAATATATCAGATAAATTAATGGAGCGGTACGGCAAGTCTCACTTGTCGTACTCGTCTCTCAAGCAAGCCCTAGGCGATATGGCTCAGTTCGATCGCTACATGAAGGGTGAAGTCAAATACAAATCAGATGCGCTAGACTTTGGAACTATGTACGATATGCTGTTGTTCGAACGAGACAAAGCATTCGAGAAGTACACAGTCATGTCTCCGTCTGCTATCGTAAGCACATTGTCAGACAAGGCTCAAGCCTCTAAGAAACCTACACTTACTGCCGAGTACAAGGCTAAGCTAACGGAAATCAAAGAGGAGGCGGCTGAGGAAGGGAAGACAATCGTGTCGGGAGATGAGTGGAAAATGGCTAACGACATGATCGACAGGCTAGCCACATGTGGTTTGCTTGACTCTCACCTCAAGGGTGACTATCAGGTAGGGTTTCTCGAAGAACTACACGGCATACAAGTCAAAGGATTCCTCGACTGCTTAGGTGATGGGTTCATCAGCGATAGTAAGTCAGCGCGTAGCTCGGAGAAGTTTCGGTATGCCATCAAGGACTTCTCATATGACATCCAAGCTTACATCTACACACAGGTGTTTGGAATAAAAGATTTCTATTGGGTTGTTCAAGAGAAGACTTACCCGTACCTTCCTGCCCTCGTTAAATGTTCTGACTCCACCCTGTTTACAGGAGAGATGAAGTTCCATGACGCACTCAAGCGTATCACCAACTTCCTTGAGCAAGACTATAATCCACAAACAGATTACTTAAACTATGAAGTATAAAGCGACGTTTAACCGCATACTAAACGCTACAATAGCTTTAAGCATATACACCTTATTTTTAATAACCTTTATTTTAACCTTTAATTCATTAACATGAGTGAACAAACAAAGAAGTACGAGAGCGTACTAGTAGGCTGGGCCGATGAGCCAAGCTACAATGACAATGGCGAGTTGATGGGATGGTCTTTCCGTCTCAAGGACAACGAGCTTAAGGATGCCATCGACCAATACACCACCAAGCGTGATGCACAGGGTCAGGGCGGTAACGTTCGATTCCGACTATTTATGTCGAAGAATGGAAAGCCATGCCTGAGCGTGTGGGATCCTAATAGCGAGGCGGCGCAGGAGCGGCGTACATCAACCAAAGCTGAGGGGTCTTCTGACCTTCCATTCTAACAGGTTGCTATATCGGAAAATGGGGGTGGGGCGAAAGCTCTACCCCTTTCTTTCCTCTACTATTATGGGACGACCTATATACTCCATGACCGCAAAGGTCACTACTATTAAGAATAAGCGACCACAGTCTAGAAGCGTGTGGATCGTAAGCCAATACAGCGAACCTATGGATATCATGAAGAACGATGGTAAAACCATGTCTAGGCTTGAGCGTGAGTTGTTTACCGCTAAAGCTAAGAACAAGACCATTGTGATTGATTCCATAACTTCGATAAAACAAGTTGGAACAACATCACGACCAAATGAAACATAGCGACAAACAAGTAGGAGGCAAGCACTACAAGGAAATGAAGATTCAACCCACTGACTTCATAGCCGCCAATAACATACCCTTCATAGAGGGGAATGTAATTAAGTACGTATGCCGCCACGAATTCAAGAACGGCAAAGAGGATGTGCTTAAGGCTGTCCACTACCTAAATTTATTACTCGAATACAAATACTCGGATGAACGTAACGATATACAAAGACCTGTACAAAAAGTCCAAGGCGGATGCCCATGTGATTCCGATTGTGACTGCCCTCAAAAGAATACAGGAGGGGATTTCTGCGCCAACGATTGAAGCTGTTCGTGGTGGAGAAAAAGATTTCAAAAAGAGCCTACCCGTTGTATTGTTCAGCGGTGAGTTTGGCGACAGGAAAGACCAAGCAATTGAGAAGCATAGCGGATTCATTGTTCTGGATTTCGATCACATTGATGTTAATGTATCCAAGGCTCTTCTCAGTACCGACCCGTATGTATACAGCTGTTGGGTATCTCCGTCAGGTGATGGGCTCAAGGCGTTAGTCAGGATAACCCATCCTGAACGACACCGCGATCACTTCCGTGCATTACGTACATACTTCAATAAGCAGTATGACCTAGAGGTAGACGAGTCAGGTATCAATGAATCCCGTGCATGCTTCGAGTCATACGACCCAGACATCATTATTAAGGATGAGTCATCAAGCTTCGGGGCATTCGCAACAGAGAAGAGTGAATCACAGGTAGCTGTCTCACAATCAGGCGTTTACACCGATTACTTAAAGTTAAATCTAGCTGCGCGTATGATACGTCAGTGCGATGACGGGGAGAAACATGCTACCCTTCTTCGTGCTGCTAGGTTGTGTGGTGGGTATGTAGCTGCTGGGCGTATGGAGGAGGACGAGGTAGTCCGTGTACTCACTCGTGAGATACTCAAGCGTGATGTAGATGACGAGAAGCACACCATCAACACCATCCGAGACGCTATCGAGAAGGGTAAGCAAGACCCTATCCGAACTACTATCGACGACGAGAAGAAGGCACAGCGTGAGATGTTGGTGAATGATGGGGATATGTCTTTCATATCGTCAGATGACGAGGACTTCAGATGGATTGATGACTACGCAAACGGACGTATACCTGTAGGTTTAGACACAGGTGACAAGGATCTCGATCAGTACTTCAGGTACAAGCGAGAGTTCACTATCATCAATGGGCACAGCAACGTGGGTAAAACTACTATGGCTCTGTATCTTATGGTCAACGCTACCGTGCGGCATGGCTGGAAGTGGGTTGTGTACTCATCAGAGAATCGTACAGCCTCGCTAAAGATGAGCCTTATACAATTCGCTCTTAACAAACCAATCAGTTCTATGAATTACATGGAGCGCAAGAAGGCATACGAGTGGGTTGGCAAGTACTTTACTGTAATCAGTAACAAACAGGTGTACAGCTACTCAGATATTATTGTGTTCCTTGAGAAGGTAATGAAGCAACAGGAGGTAGATGCTGTATTTATTGACCCGTACAACAGCCTTAAGCTCGATATGGGTAAGTCAGGTATCGGTGTACACGAGTATCACTACGAGGCGGCATCTGAGTTCCTTACATTCTCTACGGCAAATAACATCGCGGTATGGTTAAACATGCACGCTGTTACAGCTTCACAGCGCATCAAAGGTGAGGATGGGCTACCTGTAGCTCCCTATGCTGAGGATACTGAGGGTGGAGGTAAGTTCGTCAATCGAGCGGACTCGTTCTTGACTATACACAGAAAAGTACAGCACCCAATCCCTGCGGAACGCAAGATCACAGAGTTCCATGTACGTAAGGTGCGTGACGTTGAGACAGGCGGTGAGCCTACTCCGCTAGAAGAGCCATTCCGATTTGAAATGAACACATCGAGAACTGGATTCCGTGCGTTTAAAACTCAGAGAATGATGTTTGAGTCTGTTGATTTAGACGGAAGTAAGCAAGAACCTTTTGTTTTTCCCATGAACTCTTCGTTTTTAGACAACTAGGCTGTATCTTAGCCTAAGTGAAACGACAGAAAAGCGGGACTCCTAAGCGTAAATCAGCAAAAAAGCGCAATTTAGGTAAGTATAAGAGCGGATTAGAGAAGACATGTGCGGACTTATTGTCTGAGCATAAGATCAGCTTCACCTACGAGACCCATGAGTATATGCTCGTGGAGAAGTTTAGGTATCCAGGAACTTACCTGAAAATGACTACTAAGCGGAAAGACTTGTCGGATCGTAGCGGTGCGATAGTCCTTCCCATTAAATACACTCCAGACTTCGTAGGACCAAACGGAGAATGGATTATCGAAACCAAAGGGTACACTCCTTCGCATCATGACTTTCCGATGCGTTGGAAGCTGTTCCTTAAGCACTTGATAGACTCAGGAGAACCAGTCCCCGCTTTGTTCATCTGTAAAAACAAACATCAGATTGAACAGGCTATAGTAAAACTTAAAGAACTAGGATATGGCAAAAAACGAGTTAACAAAGGAACAGCTAGGAGCTAGCTACAGGATAGCCACCGTAAGGCTTCATGAACTCATTGATGAGTTTTTCGAAGAGCTATTCGATGAAAACGGAGATCCACGTGAGGACTCTGGCAACATAGCTAATATGGTTGCTGGTATTCGCATAATGATGAACCAGGAGCTAGACCTTGTAAAGGAAGCTTCATTTGAACATTCTGAAGCAAACCAAGATGCAAAGTCAAAGCAGGAAACGATATTCGTTCTCAACAGGAAGGGTAGCTGAAGTACGCTTCGAACGTGCGGCAAGAGATTTAGGTCTTCAGGTCGTGAAGTCAGGCAGAAAAGATGATGTGCATATGCATGTTGACTTCTGGATGCAGTATGAAGGCATCGAGGGTAAGTGGGGTGTAGATGTAAAGGGCAATAACCTACCAGATGAGATTTGGTGTGAGTTTAAGAACGTAGCTGGCAACCCAGGATGGATGTATGGTGGTGCTAAGATTATAGCATTCGACATGCCTGAGGAGGGTGGATTCAGCATCGTAGATCGAGAAGACCTAGTGTCTTACTGCGAGGAGAATGTGGAAGATGTATTTGTGTCGCATAAGCGAGACTCATACAAGAAAAAGTACACTCGAAAAGATCGAGAGGATGTCATAACAACACTTAACTTGTTGGACCTCAGGTCTTTAGAAACGTACAGGGTGTGGAAGTATTTTAAGGACTATTGACTATCTTAGTAGTCCGTTTTTAATTTTTTAATTTTTTTACTATGTATGATCCTTCACTTGTCCCTTGGGGCGAGGTAGGGTATGCTGTCTATAAGCGTACCTATTCCAGACAAACTGCCGATGGCAAAACAGAAGAGTGGGAGGACACCGTTGATCGTGTGATTGATGCGTGTCGTGACCAACTCAATGTAGGCTTTTCCCAATTCGAAGAGGGAGAGCTGAAGAAGATAATGATGGAGCTGAAAGGCACCGTAGCAGGGCGATTTCTCTGGCAGCTAGGCACTAAAACAGTTGACCGATTGGGTCTGCCTTCCTTACAGAACTGCGCATTTGTCGTAGTAGATGATCCGATTCGTCCATTCACATGGGCATTCGAAATGCTTATGCTTGGTTCAGGCGTAGGATTTAACATCCAGCGAGAGAACGTATACCAACTACCAAAGGTTAAGAACCGAGTTAAGGTAGAGCGTATAGACGAAAACGATGCAGACTTCATTGTGCCTGATAGCCGTGAGGGATGGGTAGAGCTTCTACAGAGAGTCCTAGAGGCTTCATTCGTTACAGGTGAGGACTTTACATATGCTACACATCTCATTCGATCCAAGGGCTCTGCCATTAAAGGATTCGGAGGGACAGCTTCAGGACCTGAGGATCTGGTCTGGGGTATGCAAGAGATCAATGAAATCTTAAACAAGAAATCAGGTCAGCGCCTCAGCCCTGTTGACTGTCTTGATGTGATGAATATCATTGGTAGAATCGTAGTTGCTGGTAACGTTCGCAGGTCAGCACAGATTGCTATCGGAGACTGCGATGATGTAGAGTACTTGCAGGCAAAGCGTTGGGACCTAGGAGGTATCCCCAACTGGAGAGCGATGAGTAATAATTCTGTCGTTTGTGATGATATCTCGAAGCTGCCTGCTGAGTTCTGGGAAGGATACAACGGTAACGGAGAGCCTTACGGACTTATTAACCTTGAGGCATCACGCCGAATGGGGCGAACCTTTGAGGTTGAGTACCCAGATCCAGATGTACAGGGATTCAATCCTTGTGCTGAGCAATCTCTAGCGAACTTCGAGACGTGCTGCTTGGCTGAGATTTATCTTCCGAACATTGAGCATTACGAAGAGCTTAAGAAAGTTGCGCGTTATCTTTATAGAATTAACAAGCATAGCTTGGCTATCAAATGTGCTGTAAAGGAGACTGAGGATATCGTACACAAGAATATGCGTATGGGTATCGGAGTCACTGGATACTTGCAAGCGACTGAAGAACAGCGCTCTTGGTTAGCTGACTGCTATGATTACCTACGATCATATGACAAAGAATACTCTGAACTGGCAGGATATCCAGCATCCATTAAGCTTACAACAGTTAAGCCATCTGGAACGCTTAGTCTTCTTGCTGGCGTTACACCAGGAGCTCACCCTGGATACAGCGAGTACTATATCCGACGAATCCGCATGTCAGCTGATAGCAGTCTGGCACATGCCGCCAGGAAGCACGGGTACCCTGTGGAATTCGTGTTGAACTTTGACGGCACAGAAGATAAGTCTACCATCGTTGTGAGTTTCCCTTGCAAGTTCCCTAAAGGAACCATGTTCGCTAACGACATGACAGCCTTGGATCAATTAGAAGTGATCAAGCGTCTGCAAGCCGAGTGGTCTGACAATGCTGTATCGGTTACTATTTACTACCGTAAAGAAGAGCTAGATGGTATCAAGGAGTGGCTCGACAAGAACTTCAAGAATGTGAAGTCTGTATCATTCTTGCTTCATAACGAGCACGGGTTCAAGCAGGCTCCACTAGAGGAGATTGACGAAGGCAAATACTTAGAGATGCGCAAGACAGTAACTCCAATCACATCAATTGCCCAGCTAGGATTAGATGAGGTAGAGATTGATGACTGCGAAGGGGGCGCATGTCCAGTTCGATGAAGCGGCTAGATCAATGCTGGATATCCCAGCTGTACTACTTGAATGGAAAGGGGCTTCGGCCCCTTTCTAGTTTCAATACTGGTAGTGGCTCCTCCCTATAAAAAGGATCAAGTTCGGCACCGTAACATATTGTGCCCCACTGACCTAGAAGTATTGAGAAGTCTATTACATTGAAGTATCCGTTACCGTTCAGGTCTCCTTCCGCCCAAGTAGGATTCTCCCAGTTCGCAAGCATAAGCATAAGGTCTACCATACCCACTACGTGGTCTCCGTTTAAATCGCCTAAGCAGTACGGGTCTTGATCAGTAATACCTGGCCTAGCAATAGGCAGGATGTAATGCATCCGTTCTATTTGACCAGGAGTAAAATTAGTCCTGCAAGAATCCACGTAGTAATCCATGTGATTGTTTGGCTCATATCCGTACAGCCCTGGTGGACATACTGGATTCACACAGTTCCAGTTCACCTTGGTGGGAGGGGTATCACAAACAAAGTCTCCTGTTTCTTCGCAAGGCCCTAGGTCTTCACCGCAAAACTCTACGCCTTGGAACACATGCTTCAACCCTACGTAGTGTCCTACTTCGTGTATTAATGTTTTATTTTGATCTCTATCGTCGAAAGCTAGCTGTGGTCCATAGTTGCCGAACACATCGGACCTAACCCACACCCCTTCAAGCTCAGTGCTTGCTGTGTATGATGTCCAGGCAAATCCAAGTATCCCAGTGCAGAAGGTGGGGAATATATGGACATTCATGTATATCTCTCTGTCCCACACCAGATCCTCTACGTAGGCGTCCATCCATTGGAACCCGCTCTGGCTATACGGTACGCATATGTTATTTTGCTCTAGGATCACAGGAGCACCCCAGAACTCATCAAAGTCGTGGTACACGATATCTACTAGATCGAAGTTGAGCATAGCCTCGTCGAACTCCTCGTTCAGATGCTGGTGAGCATCCATAATGATATCCTCAGGTATGTAGCTATCTGGAAAGCTGTCGGTGTAGTGTATGTGGTAGACGTAATCTATCTCTTCCCACTGCATCGGCTCTGGGACGTACCCCATCATCCTAGGCTGAATGTTTTCGTTTCCAAATACAACGCAGGAATCCTGTCCTACAATCACGTGCTGTGAGAGCAGGCATAGCATGAGGGCTAGATATTTCATCGTTTAGTTTTTTCGATAGTTCGGCCTGCAAAGTACGCACCAAAAACTGTAAGCATAAGTATCTCTAAAAGAGACACATAGCTATCCTTAGGCATGAAGCTTTCGTCAAGCCCATCCCATACCATCATAACCATAAAGAACAGCATAAGAACAATCATGGTTGCTGGACGAATGATCTTAGCGATCTTTACATCACTAGACATGTCGGCCTCCCATCGTCTTGACACGTTGTTCTGAAACTCAACCTCAGCATCTAAAGCCGCTTTAGCTTCGGATGGATCTACGCCCTTCTCCTTGTCTAAAAGGTTCTTTACAATACCAAGACCCCCCTTGTCTGGTAATAAGTCCCCTACGAGGCTTAAAATGCCTGGAGCTTTGATTTTGAGCCAACCCCCTAGCTTGGTGTCTTTAATTTTGTCCATACTGCTCTAGATATCTTGTTTCCATTAACTCCAATATATACTTACTGTGATCCATAAACGAACCGTCTGGGTTATACGACAGAAGAGACTTGTATCTATTGTTGATGTCATCAAGAGATTCTATCTTCTCGACGTCTGTCATAGCTTGATATTCTTCTGTTTGCATAAAATTCTTAATCTCATTGTACCTCGGTACATTGCTCATTTCAAGAGCGTTATTTACTTCCTCAGCAGTAAGCTTGATGTTAAAGTCTTCTTCTGGGCCTTCTAAAAAGCTGTAATTAACCCCCAAGGCTTGATAAGCTTTTTTAGCCTTGCCTCTACGAACCGAAGGTTTACGTATTTTTCTATACACAGAAGAAGCATAATAAGGTGTCCCAACAGCCTTGGTTAATACTCCAGTCCTTAGGTATAGGTTTAATATCTCTATAGAGGTGTCATCCTGTGAGGCTTCTCGTTTTTTGGTTGCGTCAAACATATAGTACGCAAACTGATTTCCACCAACAGGAGCCTGATCAATTCTCTCACCTTTCCAATTCACTTTTACTGGAAGACCTCCAGTATCGAAAGTCCTTTCCCTTACGTGGTTTTTTATTCTGTCTGCTAGATCTACATCTCGCTTATCTGGCATGAATTCCCTGCTTGACTGATCAATTCCGCTTAACACGTTAGGTAGGAACATAGAAGAGAAAGCTTTAGAGATTGTTTCTGCATATCTAAAGAATGCCCTTTCGAAATCTTCAGGATCCTTAGTGCTTGAGATTACACTTGTGATTCCATTTAACCCTTGCAGAAAGCTTTGATCCATCATGTACGCCATCACTGATACATTATCGAATCCGAAAACTTTTTTCAGCACATTGTTTCCGCTAAAGGGTTGTTCAGCCATTTCTTTTGCGGCTTGTGGAGAGGTAGAGTGAGCATAAGCACCCATGATAGTTCCGAAAACGCCAAGAGTCTGATAAGATCTAAACTCATCGCCAGCCTGTGGAGCAGGATCACCACCCTCTAGCATTCTTCTTAACCCGTCAACGTTTATGCTGTTTGGCGGGAATGTATCATACATGAGGTTTGTTTTTTCATCATCCTCCCAGTCTACGCTTCCGCTTAGAAGACCCTGAGAGATAAGATGCAATGCTGTCGTGCTTATCGCTTGTCCAACCATGACTTTGCTCAGAGTTTTAGAAGCCTCTGTGTAATCTTTATTACCCATTTGAATACTCATCTTTCCAATTCCAACAACTGGAGAGGCATAAGTCAGGGTCTCTTCGGTAAAGTTAGCTATAGTAGACACGTAAGGAACGTTAAGCCTAATGAGGTATTTAAAGAACCCTTCAGCGTCAAAGCCTTTCACGTTCTTAAATGCTTCACCCATTCCTTTTGAGATGTTGTCAATGATCCACATGCTTCCCCTCGCAAGACCCATAGGCTCCTGGAAGGTTAGCTTTCTACCTTCGGTTGCTCCTTGCTCTGCGCTGTTTTTATCAGGGAACTTTAAGAACTGAGCGAGAGCATCACCTTCAAGACCCTTTGCTTTTGCTAGACTATAAAGCTCCAGCCCCTCAGCAAACCTTCTAAAAGGAACATCACCCAAGCTAAGCAACCTAAACATAGCCTCAGCAGGAATCCCAAAAGTTCCCTGAACCAAAAGCTTAGCTCTTTGATTAACTTCATTCCTGAGAGTAACACCCTCTGGAAGGTCGCTTGACATAGCGGCCATTAATGACCTGATAGGCATGAAACCTCTACTCATCCTCCATTCAGACATATCTTCTTCCCTGCCTGTGATCACTTGCTCCATAGCCTCCACGGATCCAGCCCCGAACTTTCTTAAAGCGTACAAGTACCCAGCAAGAGACAGCTTTCTTTTTTCTTTATGTAAGCCCATGAGCTCAAAAGCCTTGGAAGTAGGCATCGACATAATATCAATTACAGTCTTCGGTATTACGTTTGCTAGGTTGTAAACCACGTTCCTAGACTGAGACATCATAGTAAGCAAATTACCCTGAACGAGTTGAGTTCCTATCTCGGACCAGGTTTTTTCCGTATACATATTAGCAAGAGTATCAAGCTTAGACTGAGTTTCGTTTAAGTCTTTCTTCGCTTTTTTAAACTCAGCTTCTACATCCTCTCCAGCAATTCCTCTTTCCAGTAAGTCTTGAGCTTTCTTGTAAGCCGCCATGTATGTTTTGGTGGCTTCAAGGATTTTGTTCTTTTGCTCTTCAGAAAGAATCTTACCCTGCGCTTCTGCTTTCTTGATTATCACACTTGCCATTCCCTGAGGGCTGCTCGTCTTCAGTTCAGCCATGTGCCTAAGAATCCTACCAGCTGTCGTTCCAACCGCAGCCAACCTGTCCAGGACTCCAGCAATGCCTATATCATTGCCTGTTTCTTGCATCCTGTTTATTAGCTCGATACCAGCAAGAACACCAACATCATCATTTCTGGTAGCTAAATTATCCAAAGCGTCACCCCTCATCAAGCTAACTAGCTCTTGAGCGCTAAGCTCTTCTAGGTTTTTCTTTTCATTTGCAATACTCTGTCTATCAATGTAGTTTTCTGGATTGCTTATGATTTCGTTTTTAAACCTTCCGAACTCAGAAGAGTTTGCAAGACGCTTAGACGTACCTCTCAGCCTTCTCCCTTTTATTACGTTGCCGTGCTCGTCTATGGTTAGGTTGGCAAACCTTGCTCGATCCTTAGCCGTCAATGACTTGTAAGCCATCTCAAACATCTCCTGAGACTCATTAGCTAGAGACTGGTTTCTCTGCTTCATGATAGACATGAAGTTGTTAAACGCTCGGAAATGCTCTGGGTTTTCTATGACTATGTTCTCCGACTTCTTCCCTCTCTCAATAGAGTTCCCAGCATACCTAACTTTTCCAGAAGCAATGATGACATCACCTGACATATACACCTGCTCAGCACTCTTGATGATGTTCCCGTAAGAGTCAACAAAAGACTCTCCGTGAAGAGGATGCCTCATGAATACCACACCCTCAACGAATTCATCAAACTGATCTGATGGTTTATTTTCAGACACCTTTCCCTTTACGTTAGCCTCTGAAGCTCTCCCTTCTAGTAGTTTGTTAATATCAATCTTTCCAGTGCCAAACTTTACGTTCTGCATAGACTTCACGCTTCTACCCTTAAATATTCCAGGAAGATTGTAGGACCTACTTTGTGGATGAGCCGATAGATTAAGCGTCTTCTTTGCCGAGAACATCACAACTTCGGTGTTCTCTCCTTTCAGGAATTTACCCATACCTTCACTTAGATCTGCCCTATCTATGTATGCCTGGAGCTTTTCAGAGTCAGGCTTTCCTTTAAAGTCCGCCTCTATATCGGCTATTTTCGTAAATCGACTAAGCATTTCAGCTGGAGTACCTTGTTGAGCAACAGAAGATTGAAGCTTATCTATTGCTTTTTCAAATGTCTCTTGAGAGAAGTCATCATAGATCCTGTTTGAAACGCCTACGGCCTGAGGAAGTACATGATTAGCAGCGAAAATCATCTGCATAACCTCGCTTCTTGTTACCGACTTGTATCCTTTTTTCTTTCTTAACTGCTCAACAATAGAGTCAACTACCTCGATATTACCCTCAAAGAGCTTTCCAGCTGACCCTTTTTGAGTCATATGATTGTCGTATAAATACCTTAATTCTTTTTTTAAGTTGTCCCCCGTGCAGACTACCGTTCCGTCAGACCTAGTAGACTTTGAGCCCATGTTGTCTTTAACCCACTTAGCAACCTTCTTTAAATCATATACGGTAGATCCATCAGCTGTTGTTACCATCCATTCTTTTTGAACAGCATCTATTCTTCCATACTCAAATTCCCTTAACACGGAGAGGACGTCTCCCACTTGAAAACTAACAACCTCAGAGGGTCTATACCTAGAGTCTAGGTAATTAACCAGGTGCCTATCTTGAGTTACTACAGATTGGTCTTGATATAGGTTGCCCATAAAAGCACCTACCTTAGACCAATTACCTAGAGAATCCTGAATATTGATCCGATTTTCTCCCGTCTTTTTTAATGCGTCCCTCTTAAAAGATGTAGGAGCTTCAAACCTGTAATGAGGGAGTCCATTTGATATTCCGTCAACGTTTAAGAGATTCTTTAACCCAACAGCTATAGGAATAGCACTTCTTTGACCGTTAAATTGAGAAGCTTTAAGACCTTGGCTAGTCATAGACTCTATCAACAGCTTTGTTCTAGCGAAGTCTACTTTAGATGGGTTTTTGCCAGGTGTTTGCAAAAGGTCTTCAAGAACAGCAGAATAAATTCTTAAACTCTCAGACAGATTGGGAACGGCTCTGTTTCCGTTTGAGGTTACGGCAACTATAGCGATAAGCAAGTCTTTGTGCTTTCTGGCCAGCTCTAGCTTCTGGGGGTTATCTACGGTAAAGTTACCTTCAGAGTCTTGAGACTTCCCTACAGTCTGTATAGCTAAAGGATCGCTGTATGATCCGTCTTTATTCTTAGTGGAGTTTACCTGCTTGTAGAAATTCTTATAAAAGTTTCTTGGGTTTTTGTTTAGAAAATCATCCACAAACATCAGCTCTTTAGCGACAACCTCGCTCATCAAAGCCATATCCTCTTTGTTCTTTGTCAAATCGTCACCGTTCAGGATTAACTCCATTTGAGTTTCCTGAATTAACATAGCAAAATACATCTGCTGCATCAAGTGAGCTGGAACTCCGCTACCTATTTTACCCTTACCAGCTTGATCCATGTACAGATTAATCTGAGCTAAAGTTTCTGGATCTAGTAAGTCTTTAGTTCTTCTTAGCCCATCCTCTAAAAGCTTCCTTTTTTGAGCAGGCTTCATGTCAGAAGCTTCTGAAAGAGACCTTCTAAAAGCAGCTGAATACAGAATAGACTCACCAGCGTAGTTCTCTTGCACATAATCGTTCACCCTATCAAGGAGGGCCTCGTGGTATTCAGGAGAGCCTTTCACTTTCTCTTTTGCTGGCTGCCCAAATCTATTCGTTTTTGTCTCGCTATTCACGCCCTCTGGAGTGAAGTCAGACATAAGAGACTCAATTATTGAGCTTGCGTTACCGCCTCCTATTCCAGGATCAGTTCGCCTCATTACCTCCCAAAGCTGTTCTTTTGCTAGCTGTTGTGCTTTAATAGCTGAAAGCCTTCTTTCGTTCCTTTCATTGGCTTCTGCTTGACCCCTTTCGACGGAGGTCTGATTCATGCTCTTCATGGCTGGTTGCATGACTACTGGCACTCCAGTGTTTCTGTCAATCAGCTGCTTTGGTGGGTTTAAAGTCTTTACATTACCCGAATCATCTACGTATGTCATTCGACCGATCCTAGTGTAAGAACCATTTCCAGTCATCTTTCTATACCAATTAGCAAAGTGAAAATAGTCGTTAAACGTGTATGACTGCGGAGCCCCGTAAGTACGAGAGGTGGAGTCGTATGCAGAGTCATATGCTTTTTGATACGTAACTTTCTTATTGTCCAGAAAGGTAGGCTTTCTATTAGCGCTGTAAGCTGTTTGATCAGAAACAGAAACTTGCTGGGCTCCATCTACTTTAGCTTGCTCACTAGGGTCAAGCTTGAACAGCTCATCGAACTGATCGGAAATAGCCTGACTGTTTCCGTCTCTCAGGCTTTTAGACAGCTTATCTAGAACTACCCTAGAGCTACCCCCACTCTCAGTAAATGAAGGGAATAGCTTAGCGAAAAACTGAGTCATCCTGTCAATAGTGGAAGCCTTTAGGCTTTTCTCATTAGCTACATAAGCGGCTATAATCTCTACGTACTTTTCCTCAGCCAGCGTTCTGTCGCTAGCCCCAAACTCCTCCCTGTAGTACCTCATCTTCTCATTGACAGCATCAACAAGAACCTGATCCGACTCCATTATTCCGTTTAAGTCAGACCTTAATTGCTTTCCAACGCTGTCTACGCCTTGTAGTTTCTTGTGGATATACGAGTGAGCGTACTCCTCAACGACGTCTTTTGATGTAGCGCTTTCCGTCAAGAATACTTCTCCAGAATTTTTGTCATAAAAAGCATTAACACCTTGTGAACCAGAAAGATAGTCCTCTTTAATTTTTCGTTTTCGATCTTCTGTTAATGACTGATCCTGAAGCAACCTTCTTGTCAAGGCGAGATCTGAAAGCACAATAGAGTTAGTTTGAGAAAAAGCCTTAGATAAAACATTAAGAGATTGACTAGCACTTTCGGTTAGTACAGCGTCTGGGTTTTTGGTTTTGTCTTCAATATCTTCTAATCTTCTTTCTGATATTTCCGCAACCTTGGCTTTTTCTGAATCGCTAAGCAACTCTGAAGCCTTTTTAAACAAGTCTGTTTCGTTAGCTCCTCTTTGAGTCATTCTGGCAAGCTCAGAAATTAACTGAGGTCTGAACTCTTCGTTGATGGATCCTGAGTCAACTATTCTGTTTAATGCTATTTCTGATTGAGCCTCTTCAAAGGAAGTAGATTGAGGGTTTACTAAAGCAACAGGATAAACAGAGTCAACCATCAAAAACTGATCTGTTCCGCTTCCGCTGTACTCAACTTTTTTGTAACCTCTCTTCTCAAGCATGCTAGCTATCTCAGCGTCAACGACAACCTGAGCCACATTCATTTCAACAATCTTATCGGTAATGTTACTGGCGTTTCTACCCTCGCTGGATAAGACATCCCCGCTAGATACCTTTTCATTTAGCTCCATTTGAACCTCAAGAGACTCAGCAGAGTTTCTTACCCTCTCGGCTCTTTTACGCATTGAGTCAGCCTGAATAGGATTGTCTTGACTCTCTAGTTTTTTTGCGTAAGCCTCGAACATAGAGGCTCTTTCGTTTAATGTCTCTAGTCTGTTGGATACTTGAGTACCCTCCATGATACCTTCTTGAGCGGCAAACAAATTGATATACTTACCTTCAATCTTTGTTCTGTCAGCTATAATCTTTTCTGCCTGCAACCTCAGGGTTTCTTTTTCTTTGTTGGATGTGCTGGCTTCGATTTGTTTGGTTATTGATACTAGCTCAAGCGAATTGTCAAGAAGCTCAATACCGTCAGCCGCATTCTGATCACCTATAAACTGATGAAACTCAAACGAGTCCAGCTGAAGAGCACCTATAACACCCATCTCTTCAGTAAGTACATTTAAAGCAACCTCTCTTTCTTTACTGTTCGCTTCAGTAGAGCTGATGATGCTTTCCATTTCGGCTCGGAAAAACCTAGTCGCACCCATGTTGTTTATGTCCGCGCTAGAAGAAAGAGATGCGCTGATCTTGTTCTTAGCTGCTCCAACTAATGAGGTACTACCACTCAAGCCAAGACTAGAAAGGGCAACATCTCCTAACTCGTAAGCAAAGCCCTCAAAGTCTGTTCTCCCCCCTGCTTTGTACTCCATAGAGGCCTGACCTATTGTGTTGACTAACTCCATACCTGTGTCTATGCCTGCGTCTCCAAAAAAGTTAGTCATTTTTCTTTTCGCAAGAGACCTGGTGGTTTCTCCCAAACCCCTAGTAGTATTAGCGGTCAATAGTCTTAATTGGGCAGCAGTTGCAACCTTCTCCGTGGCGGCCTCAAGAATAGACATCCCATTTAGAAAAAGAGCTCTCTCCATGCCAGAAGAGTTCTTGTACCACTCCTCGTTCCTTACAGAGTTAAAAGTTCTCACCATGCTATTGGTATAGAACAAGAGCCCTACTCCAGCACCCCCAGTAAACATGCTTAAACCCATAGCGGCCACAGTGTCTGGAGCCATTTCACCAATCGAATTTGTAGCCTTTATGAGCCCGCCGTATATATCTCCATCGAAAAGGCTTTCCATTGCACCTTTTCCGCTCACATCAAAAGCAGATAAATTCTCCGCCCATTCTTTTCCGCCTGCATCAAAATCAGACTCAATTCTGTCGTGTATAGACCTATTGGTTTCTTCTATTTCGTTTCTTTCTTCTTCAGTTTTCGCCATAGACATAGCAACCTGATAATCAATGTGAGCGCCAAGGTGAACTGGAGCTGAAGCGATAATTCCTGGAAGGTCTGCTAGTCCGCCTATAAAATCCAAGTGACCAGTAAACTCAAGTCCAGTGCCGCCGAAGTTTTTGTCCCCTCTAAGAGACATAGCAACTCCACTTCTATCACGAATGATCTCCTCGAACTCAGCCTTTTCCTCATCTGTCATGCCCTCCGACAGTTTTTGGAACTCTTCTTTTAAGTAGGTTTCTTTCTTTTTATTTACCGCTTCCACCTCCTCGTTGGTCAAGTTTCTTTTACTGCTAGCAACCTCTCTACCAGTCAAAGGGTCAACAGACATGTATGGGTCTCCGTATATAGGGGCGTCAGTAACCCCAGATAGAGGAGTTACCTCAGGAATAAAAGCCATGCGATCCTCTTCCTCAAAATAAACTCCACTAGGGTAAAGTACAGTTGAATCCTGAGACTCATAGTAATCCCTGTTAAACTGAGTTGCTATAGCCTCCCCGAAAGTCAGACTACCATTGTAGAAGCCGCTTAACACTTCTTCTGACGCACCCTCAAGAAACTGTCTTTCCGCAGAAGCAATCAAAGAAAAAGCGGATCTAACCGCAACTGGATGAGCCTTAGCAAAATCTCTTACCTTTCTGTTTTCAGACCTTGCTTGCTCTGAATTTCCTCTAAGCTGAGAAGCTTCAAACATCAGTCTTTCATACTCTTGGCCTTGCTTTGTCGCCTCTCTGCCTAATATCTCACCCTGTTTGTAGAGGGCTAGATTGTCCTTACCCAAATCCCTTTCTATCTTTCTTGCCTGCCTCTCTAAAGCCCTGGCTTTTTTAGACAGCTTTCCAGGAGAGTTAATAGAGTTCTCATAGATAGCCTCCCCCGCCTCATTAAAAGCTTTTGTGTAAGAAACTATAAAGGCTTGCTCTCTTTCTGGGTCTAGGTTTAAAGCGCTAATATCTTCAGTAAAAGACTCAACGTTAGGAGAAAACTCAAAGGCTGAGCTTATGGCTTCGTTTCTAGTTCTTACCCCATTCCACTCTACCTTTATATCTTTAATCTCTTCCTCACCAAATCCTAACCCTTGATAAAATTCTTGAAGTGAATCAAACCGACCCGTTGAGTTTGACTCTTCCTGAGCCTTCTTGTAGGCGCTATCAAGAGCGATCTTGCTCTCTTTTCTTTCTGTAGCTAAAGCTGTTATCTCTTTGATCTGATCTTCGTTAAGAGACACTCCAGTCTCTTCCTGAAACCTACTGTAAATATCATCGTACCCCTCATCTTGAGTTTCGCTCAGTACGTCTATAAGCTTGGTTGCCTCAGTATTAAACTCTGAGTTGTATTTATCTACACGCGCTTGATACTCAGCATTTAACGAGTCCACCTCGGACTGATCAGCTGCGGTCCTTGAGGTGTTTATGATGTCCTCTTCAAACTCAGGGTTTTCAGCAATCTGATTGACCTGCCAAGCAGTTAAAGGAAGGCTAGGCTGTTCTACAGAGCTGAATTTCCCATCCGAAGACTCGGAATTTGTATCCTTTTTTTTTTGGGTTTCTTCAACCCCTTCTTCAGCTAACTCCCTAGTTACGATTTCAGCAGCTTCGTTGTAAGGTAGATTCCGTGCTACAACCAATTCGTTTACCCTGCTTTCAAACTCTTGACTCATAGGTGATCATTTTCAACAAAGATAACCAAATTTGGTCAGTCCTCTTTGCTGAGCAGAAAACCTAATTTTCTTGCAGCTCCAGATCCATACTTAGCTTCAAACCTAGAGAATACAGACTTAGACACGCCATCCATGTCTTTAATGTCCCTAAATATCTGAGCAGGCATTTTTGCCCCATCCTTCATGGTAAACTCAAACCTACCTCCACCAGCGAAGGTCATTCCAGAAACCTCTTCATCCTCGATGGAAACAGAGCTTCCCTCCTCGTTTCTCTCTGGGGTTGGCATCTCTTCGTCTTTCACTAAAGAAGCAGCCTGATCTATATAAAGAGTTTTAGCAGCTTCCATGTGCTGTTCGTCAGCCATCACTTCTTCTTCTGTTAATCCCTTCCCTTGCTCCTTCTGTATTGAAAGGTAGTTTCTTACAGCATTCTTTAATGCTTCTGGATTTTTATCTAATTGTCCAGTCATCCAGGACTTTACACCTTCAGCCGTTTCCATTGCTTTGGTTGGAGCTTTTTGCTTCGTGAAGTCCGCACCGTTAATTATTGGCAAGTCCACCAGGTTTGGAGCAAAAGGCATCTCTGGGTCTTGAGCTTCAGATATGCTAGACTCTAGGCCCTTCCAAACGAGGGAAACACCTTCAGCATCCACGGAAATTGACCCATACCTATATCCAGTATTTACAGCCTTGAGTGCATTGGCGTAGTCGTTTTGATCTTTAGCATCCTCAACCCCCTGAGCGTCAAACTCCTTGGGGTTTTTTGCATCTCCAAACGACCTAAGCATAGCCCCCATGAAGGTAGGGTCTGCGGCAGAAGCAGATTCAAACGACCCATAGTTTTCTTTAAAGTAAGCTTCTTTCTGGTCAATAAACTCACCCAGCTGAGAAGTAAGCTGAACGAACGAGGATACACCGATACTTCCCATTTCTGAAAACCTCTCAATGCTGTCGTTCAGCGCGGACGCCCACTCAGAACACATAGACTTGTGCATCTCAAACATCGTCTGAGACGAAGAAGCATCCATAGATCTTATCAGCTCCTTTCTTCTATTTTCGTAAGACTCATTCATTTTCTTGTGTCAAATTCTTTTAACAGTCCCTTTACATACTTGTGAAGCGGAGACCCGCCTTTAGAAGCCAGCAACTGAAGGGTGCTTGCTTGACGAGGATTAAAGATATATTCACCTCCAGTCATCTCCCCAATCTTAGACCCGTCCTTCATTATGTCAATTGGGTTCTTTGCGTGAGAAAACTTACCAGGTGTTTTTTGTACACCACCATTCCTTCTTTCCTCCACTCTTTTTCTAGTGGCGTTTAGGCCGCCTTCAAAGTTAAAATTTTCACCGAGCAGAGCCCTATTAGTTTCACTTGTTGCATCTCTTTCGTCTTGAGTTGCTTTACTTCCAGCTAGAGCTTCGTTTACATCATCTTGACTGATTGGATTAGAGGCGTCTTGAAGATCAGTTTTGTAACCTCCTGTTTTGCTGCGAATACTTGTGTATCTAGTATTCTTTTTTGATTCCTCTACACCTTTCTGAAAACCATCCTTCATAAGCTCCCCTCTGTTTCCTTTCTCTCCGAGAAGAAAGTCTCCAAAAGCAGAACCCCCGTCTTTGTATTCTGGAACCTTAGCTCCATTCTTACCCAAGAACTGACTGGCCAAGTTCATGTAGCCTGAAATTCTGTCGTCTTTAGCTGCTCTTTTCTCGCCCCTAAGAAGCTCTTTCTCTATCTTAGACTCATCCATTTGACCCTGAACCCTCAGAAGATCTTGATTTGCAAGACCCACATTTAAGTCATTAGCCCTATTCTCAACTCCAGCATACTGTTGCAGAGCCGATTGCTGCCTGGCCTGAGAGTCAGCCTCTATCCCCATTCTCTGCTGAGCAGATCTTCTTTGAGAGGCGCCAAGCCCGCCTAACAGAGCCTTAGCTCCTCCCGACTTTAAAGCCCCTAAAGTAGAAGCTTCTTGCTCAGACGCAATTTGGCGCTGCATGTCTGCCGCCTTGTCTTGTTTTGAGGCAGCTAAAAACTTATTCCAAGAATCCCCAACTCCATACTGCCTGTCAGCTAGAAGTCCTTTTTCTTGACCGCCAAGTTTATCGAGCCTATCATTTACTCGATTAAAGTCTTGATTAAGTCTTTTCTTATCGGTCTGCTGCTGGATTATACCTGGCAGGGCCGCCAAGGCTAAAGGTATCAATGGTAAAGGCATGTGCAAATATAGTTATTGTTGACCTAAGGGGTGATGACTCTTAGAATCAGTTATGTGAGTGTTTATACAATACAGCTCGTGTTTAGCGCTAGAGTTGTTGGTTAGTTTGATTTTAGCGTAGTGTCCGCGAATAGGGTCTCCGTTATCATCAGATAAAGAAATAGACAGATCAGTCCCAGCTACACTTGCGTTAGAATCGGCTAAGGTAAGTGTATTACCAGATACAGAAGAGATTGTAACAGCCTGACCGTTTATGGTAACCTCAACACCTATAGGGATGGGTAGTCTATTAAGCCTTACCGTGGAAGTAAATAACACGTCGTTAAATGTTGTGAGGTCGCCTATATATACATTTTGACTCGTGCTATTGATAGAGGTGTCTCTAGGCATAGACGCGTAGTAGCTACCTTCTTTCTCGGACCAAGAAGTTATGGTTCCAGATGTCTGACCTAAATCTGTTTCAGCCCCAGGGTCCATACTCCATAAAGCAGAATCCCCCTCGTAAGATACAGCATTGTAGACCTTAACCCTTGATGGTGATGTCTTGGAGACCATCTCTACCTCAGAGTTGGCCGCTGTTCCGTAAAAGCTATTCCTTGCTGCACTGTCGTGCCTCCAAAACACATCAGGGGTAGCGGACGTTACATATTTAGCGCTATACAGCATATTGTTCTGGTTAGCATACACATCGGGCGTAAAGCTGTACTTGCTTTGCCATACACCTCTAGCTACGTCATAACCTACCGTTTGTGGTTCGTAGTTACCGCCTGAACCTCCATATCCAGTAATGAAGTAAGTGCTAATCCTTGGATCGTATCCGCTTACATACCTAGCATGACCAGCCTTAAAGAAGTCCTCAAAGAAAGAAGACATGTTCTTTTCTGATATCGGAGCTAGCTGCTCACCTCCTAGCCTCATTACCGCTTGCCTAGACTCATCTACAAAGAACACATCGTTATCCTGAATAAGAACAGCCTCTGGGTGTCCTCCGCAACCATAGTCTCCTGAAGAATATCTAGCTTGCCCTAGTACATTGGTTGAGATAGCTACATTTCCGCTACCCTCTGCGTACTGAATGATGTTCTTACCTACAGGAACTAAAGACAGCTTATTCTCTTGAAGGGCTACTAAGTTGTCGTTATAGCTGCCTATGTAGTTGATCGCGCCAAACTTAGATTCAAGGCTGTCGAAGTTGCCTAGTGAAGGGTTGAACGAAGATAAAGAAAGGTTAGCTACGTCTTCTGCGTATGCGTCGCTATATGTAACCCCGTTAAACCTTCTTACCTCTGCCGATCTATCAAATGCAACATGAGCCCTTCCTTTGCTCCAGTCTTTAGACTGGAAGGCCTCAGATACCGACGGGCTTTCAAGAAAAATCGTTTTGTATTGCCAGTCAGCTGGAACACCTACGTTCCAATCAGTGGTGTAAACAGGGGTCTTACATGGAGTCAGCCTGAATCTAACATCACCTTGGGTTGTGAAAAGTGTGGCCCCGTGTTGATTTATAGGTGGCGCCGATAGATAAGCATTGGCTTGTTGAGACTCTCCAATTTCATAGTAAACCCTGTCTGACGTGTTTTTTCTTGGTGTTAGTATTTCTACCACGCATTCATTACCCCAGTAGTTTGTTTCGGTGCTGTTTGGGTCAGAGGGGTAGCTATTTCCAGTTAAGGAAAACCAATCAAAACCAGTGTATTTTAGGTCGTCATCTACGTTCCCGTCACCATTTGCATCGACTTTTTTTCCAGAGTTTACAGACGGGCAGTCTAAAACCAAAAAAGTGCCTATATATTTGTCTTCAACCTCATGTCCGCTAGATCCGTCTTCATGAATAATATTTGAGTCGTGGTCTGAACTAAAAACAACAGATGAAGTTATGTCAAACTCTATAGGAGATGGGGACTGAGAATTATTATCCATAGGATAAACCCTATTGCCTAAGCTGTCTTTATATGATATAACTCTTAATTTATCACCTTCAGTGTAAGAGTAATCCTTAAAAACAGATTTTTCTTTTTGGTGAAGGTCAAGAGTTTTTAAAGAAAGATAAACCTGTTTAGATCCAGTTTTTACTGGGTGAGGGTTGGAGTTATCAGAAACATCTCTAGCAACGTAGCCTCCGCCAGTAGTGTATGAAAAAACGTCCTCATAAGTGGACATTCCGCCGTAAACCAACTGCCACTTAACAGCCCAAGGAGGAGGAGTATCGCTGATTGGAATCGAAACACCTATGGTAGCAACGCCCTCCTTGCCAGGGTTTCCTGAATTTCTTCTAGCCTTATCTCCAATAAAGTCTACTGTGGCTGACCCTATTTTATTTACATTTCCAGACCTGTTGTATTTATCATAGTAAACAATTCCAAAGTCATGATCACATCCGTGCTTAAATGTTGTTACAGACCTTGCTGAGTTTGCATAGAATATAGGATCAACAACCCAATTTCCACTGGGGTTCAAACTAGACCCATCCCAACCGCCAGACTGGGAAAGGTCCATAGTATATGTTAGATCCGAATATTCATCAGAGGTTGAAAATGACTGAGTAACACCCGTAACCGCACTTGTACCGTCAAAAAATTGTCCTGATGAGGTAGCGGTAGAAAAATCAAACGAGTATGCGCTTAAGTAAGGGGATATTTGAATTACAGCATCAGTCGTTAATGCCGTGTTTTCAACCTCGTCAAAAGAGTATGAATAGTTAACCGTCGTTCCTGTAGATATGGTTAGCGAGTTTCCGTCTATAAAGTTAGCATCGGTTGAGTTTAAAATCTGACCAGTAATTATAGCCTGCCCTAGGTTCGGTGAAGTATTCACCGCTTCAAACTCGTACAAACGAACTATAGCTAACTCTATAAACTTTAATCTTAGCGCTTCGCTCGCCTCTTTTACCGTCATGGCAGTTGTAGTCTCTATAGAGACGTCGATCAAATCAATGTCATCATCAAGGGCTATAGGGAGGGTACCGCTTCCAGCCCCGTAACCAAGCTTGACGTCAAATGCCCCTGAAGCGGTGGTGCAGCTAAGTGTTAAAGCTGTTCCTGCACTGGAGTCATAAGCAGTACCGTAGGGGGAGTACTTAAATGCTGTCCTAATAAAAGTTCCAGCTGGAATAAAAGAGTTGTAGGCGTTAGATCCAGGCCAGGTAGCGTCTGCGTTTAAAAGATTTATATCTACTTTACCTAAACTCGCAACACCTGTGAAAGCATTTATTGCGTTGTATCCGTTTGCTGGATCTGCAAAAACATTTTCTACGGCAGGAGAATAACTGACAGATATCGAGGCATTTACTGGGTTGTTCTCAAAGCCTTCGGTGTAATTAGAATACATAAGTCTATTGCCAGAAATAGCCTGACCCTGAGAAAGTTTAGGCACATTGTCATACAGCTTATTAACTGTGTTCGTGTCCACATAAGAATAAACCCCTTCGTTATAAAACTTGTAAACACCCGTAGAGGAGTCATATATCTGAGTGGAAACACCATGTACCGATCTTGTCAAATCTAAAGAAGGGTCAAACTCGTCTATAACAAAAAAAGACCCAGAGTTCCCTTCTCTGCCCAGTAGTCTTATTTTAATTACGTCTGGAATGTAATTTGAAGAAACGGTATTGTTTGACCAGTTTAAGTCAATATTACAAGTGTTTTCTATATTGCCAACTATCGTTCTTATTGAAGAGTCTTCAATTCCATACTGACCTACAGAAGCTGAATAAGCTAGTTTAGAGTAAGAAGATATAGCGGACTCTTCTCCGTCTTTATATATTAATTGAGTCGAAAACTGAAAAGCAGATCTGGTAAGATTGTTCTCTGTTATAGAAGAGTCGGTAGTGAAGAAAAAAGAAGGAGGGGTGACTTGAGCTGCTTTTATGGATTTTAATGCGTAGTCTAGCTTGTATGAACTTAATGAATTATAATCACCCTCAATAGCTCTATCTACATTAATCTTCCTTGGCTCATTTAGATTGTCCGTAAAGTAAAGAATAGTCTGTATCACACCATCCTGCTGAAAGGCTCCATTAAGAGCGTCTGCTTTTACGAATCCAGCTGGATTAAACTTAAGCCAAGAGTTTTTAAATACTATTTGATAGCTATTATCTTCCGTGCTGTACTGATAAATAGCGTGTTCAGTTCCGTCACTAAAATCACCAGTAGCTGAACTATCAGCTACGAAAAAATATATCTTACTTCTCTGAGGGTCAGACACCTGACCAATCACAGTAACGTCGTTGCTAGCGGTTAATTCAGACCCAGCAATTGCAGTTCCAGCAATCGTACCCTTCATATTCTTGACAACACCCTCACTACCATCCCCGTCTTCAGAGATAGAAACATTGAGGGCATCCGTCATGGCACCCTCTTTCAGCAAACGCTCGTCCTCATCACTGACAAGGAAGCGTGGTATCATTTTATCAATCGCCATCAGAACTTAGGTGACTGTTTGTAATTCTTTCTAATCGTCTTCAGCGCCTCCTCTTTCGTGAAGGACTTGATACGCCCGTTGGCCTTTCTACGTTCGTTGTAGTACTCCTGACGAGCTCTAGCCTTCTCATTGGCTGGCACAGAAGCCTTACGTTCAACGATCTTGTAGTACATGTATGCTCTTAGTGCCTCCTCTAGATATACGTGAACTGAGGGGTTCTGAGAGCGTCCCTCGTCAGCTACATACTCAATCACTACCTCCGACACATTGGAGATAGGGCTAATCTCAATTCTGTTCTGGTCTAGATTCACTCTAAACTCACCTCTGTACCTGCCGCCTCCAGCTCCGTAGATAGCGTTCTGGTTACCGTAGTAGTAGTCTCTGAATACCGTTGAGTTAAAGCTAGTAGAGGTGTCAGCACCAGTCGTAGCTGTCTTAGCGTCTATTCTGTCGTACACTCCGTCTCCATCACTATCATATGCATCAGCGGAAGTACTTGCCTTCACTCCAGACCCGTTATCATAAGCCTGAGAATAGTTTAGGTTCTTGTTCTCTCCAAGCACATAGACTAGGTTGTCTGAACCAACTACACCCACCTTACTCCAATCCACGAAGTCATCTGGAAGCTCTACAGTATTGTTTGCGCTATTGATAGCTAATACTAAAGAGCGAATCTTTTTAGACATATCAAATCCCATCTCACGAATGCCTCGTAAAGCATGCGTTCTGATCTGCGTGTCAGAAGCACTACCAGCATAGTCATCACCCGCTAGGGTTATAACAAAATCATTTATGATTTGCTTTAAGGGTACTGTATTCCTAGCCATTAGTATGTTTCTGCTTGTTTCCTAGTCTGCATCTCCTGACTAGTGTAGTTAACGATATCCGTATCCCTAAGGTTAAGACCAATCATCTTTCCAATCTCATAAACTAAATCAGAAGTGTAGTGCTCTGGAAGCTCAAAGTCTCTAGATGTTCCCGTAAGAGAATAAGTAGGGAGGTTGGGTTCCCTAACCCCAGATATAGTGCTCTCTGGGTACTTATAGTATCTGATCTCAATCTTGTTTACCGTAGTGGGGAACACATGGAGGAATTCAGACACCAAGGCTACAGGGAACTCAGCCGTAGGTGCGCTTAGGTTGCTTACCAGGATGCGCTCAATCTTCTCCTCGTCATAGCAAAGCTCAATAGGCTTCTTAGTTGATTGATCAAGCATAATGCTTCCAGCCGTAGTAACACCTATAATCCTGGCTAAATCGTCAGGTTTTGCAAACTTACCGCTAGCCTTGGGTTGCGTGATCTTCTTAGAGAAATAAGCCAAGTCTTCTTCGATTCGCTTGATGCGTGACTTATCCCTCATAGGATTGTACCCTGATCGAGACAGCCTTTTGGCATCCTTGAGTTCATCAAAGAGTCCGTTGAATATATTGAGTTGGGCAATGTTGGCAAACCGATTGAACTCGGTTGGCGAGATAAATCCCTGCTGGTCCTTGTT
>Ga0208767_1000704_pt1 | contig 27629 bp, 35 predicted proteins | sample VirMetDEL_Mar_21_FD_184514 | JGI IMG/M metagenome (GOLD analysis project Ga0208767, IMG submission 184514) | Aqueous microbial communities from the Delaware River and Bay under freshwater to marine salinity gradient to study organic matter... | ecosystem: Environmental > Aquatic > Marine >... | reverse complement strand
TCAATATAAAATGGATATTGATAAACGTGCTTATGATTTATTACAACCATCAGACTGGATGGTGGTAAGAGAAATGGAATCTGGTGTATCAGTGCCAGATGCATGGTCAACGTACAGAGCAGGTGTGAGAACTAAAGCTGCAGAGATGAAAACTGCAGTGTCTGCTGTAACTTCAGTAGGTGAATTAAAAGATTTACATGTAGTTTATACACAAGTAACTGCAGAGGACAATACTGTTTCAACAACAATAGCAAGTGGAATATTATATAATTTTGGTGAACCACCAACAGAATAGGGGAAAATTAAATGGCAACATTTACATCAAGAATTAGACTTGAGAAGCAAGATAATGGAGCAAACTCAGGAACATGGGGTACTGTACTTAATCAAAACGTAATTGATTTGGTTGATGATGCAGTCGCAGGTTATACAATTGTTTCATGTAGTTCAGCAATAACATTATCATCTAATAATGGTTCTGCTGACCAAGCTCGTAGTGCAATTCTTGAACTTCAAGGAACATTAACATCTAGTGTTGACATTACAATTCCCTCAGTATCTAAAATTTATTTTGTAAAAAATAATACTTCAGGTTCATATCCCATAACTTTAAAAACTGCAGCAACAACTGCAAAAACAACAGTAACTCAAGGTGGTACTGGTCCATTTATTTGTGATGGTACAAATGTATTTACTGGAGCTGACACTACAGGTTTAGGTTTGGGTACAGCAGCTACGTTAGACTTTGGTACTGGTGATGCTAATTTAATTCCAGTATCAAGTGCAGATGTTCGTTATGTACAAACTTCAACAGATTCATCAATCACTGGTGCTAAAACATTTACAAGTGCAACAACTTTTACTGGTGACGTAATTACTTCAGGCACTGCAACATTTACTTCAGTAGCAACTTTTAGTGCTGCTGTATCTGCTTCATCATCTGTAACTTTTGCAGGAGCAGTAGGAACACCTATTGTTTCGTTATCTGCAGCTACATCATTAGCTTTAGACTTATCAACTGGTAATGATTTTGCAGTTACATTAACTGGAGCTACAACATTATTAAATCCAAGTAATGCAAAGATTGGACAATGTGGTACAATCAGAGTTATTCAAGATGGCACTGGTAGTCGTACAATGTCATATGGAGATGCTTATAATTTTGCAGGAGGAACTGCACCTACACTTACAACAAATGCAAGTGCAGTAGATTTATTAATTTACAAAGTAAGGGAAGTATCATCAGTAGATGTAGCATCAATACTTAATTTATCGTAGGAGTTTAAATGTCAACAGAAACACAGCTTCAGCTACTTAAACTTGACTTTGCTCCAGGCTTTCACAGAGAGTCAACTCAGTATGCAGAGCAAGGTAAATGGTATGATGGTAATAGAGTTAGATTTAGAGCAGGTAAACCTGAAAATATAGGTGGTTGGAACTTTAAAGTTAATACTTCTTTTGAAGGAACTGGTAGAGATTTAATTAGTTGGACTGATAATGATACATTAAAGAGGGCAGCTTTTGGAACTGAATCAAAACTTTATACTTATTTTGGTGGTGTTAATTATGACATTACTCCTATTACCTCAACAGTTACTGTAACAAATAAATTAACAACTGCAGCAGGTAGTACAAAAGTTTTAGTAAGTACAGCTAATACTTTAACCACTGGAGACTTTGTAGAATTTACATCAATGGCAGCAACTATTGGTGGTAATATATTTTTTACAAGTGGTAGTGATTTTAAAGTTAGTGTTATTGATAGTAATTCATTTGAAGTATTATCGTCAACAACTGCAGCAGAAACTTCAGCAGCAACTGGTGACGTAACTATAAACTTTTTATTACCAGTAGGTACTTCAACAGCAGTAGCAGGTTTAGGTTGGAATGCAGGTTACTATGGTCAAGGTGGTTATGGAGAGCCAAAGACTCAATCAGATATAACTATACTACCAAGACAGTGGACATTAGACACATGGGGTGAAGACTTAGTAGCAGGATTAAGAAGTGGACGTGTTTATTATTGGGAAACTTCTGCAGGTATTGATGCTAGAGCAATTGAAGTAAGTGCAGCACCAAGTGTAAGTAATACATTAATTGTTTCTCAAGAAGATAGACATTTAATTTGTATGGGAACAAATGAATTTACAGGTGGTGCATTTAATCCTTTATTAGTTAGATGGTCAAATCAAAATGATTTTAATAACTGGACACCTTCAGTAAGTTCAACTTCAGGTGAAGCTATATTAGGTTCAGGTAATAGAATTGTAGCAGCAGCTCGTAGTAGAAATAATATAATTATTTTAACTGACAAGTCTGCACACACAATGCAATTTATAGGACCACCATTTACTTTTGGTTTTAATGAGATAGGTACAAACTGTGGTGCAGTAGGTTTACATGCAGCTAAAGATTTTGATGGTAGAGTTTATTGGATGGGTACTGCAAACTTTTATGTGTTTGATGGTACAGTTAAAAATTTACCATGTACAGTAAGACGATTTGTTTTTGACGATATTAATTTAGACCAGTCAGATAAAATATTTGCAGGTGTTAATTCACAGTTTAAAGAGATAACATGGTTGTACTGTTCTAAGAATGCAACTGAATGTGATAGATATGTAACATTTAATCCAAATGAAAACTATTGGGTATATGGTTCTACACACTTTACAACCTTTGCAGATAAAGGTGTATTTGCAAATACCATAACAACTGGTCGTGAAGATGATGGTGATTCATATTTATATGACAATGAGCCTGAAGGAATTTATACTGCAAATGGAAATGGTATTGAGTCTTTTGTAGAGTCAGCAGATTTTGATATGTCTCAAGGTAATGAGATAATGTTTATAGATAGAATGGTTCCTGACTTTACGATAGGTAATGAAGTATCAGGAACAACTGGACAACTTAATGTACAATTTACTACAAAGAGATATCCAGATACAAATGAGTCAACAACAAAGGGACCTTTTATTATACAACCAAATACTGAAAAGGTTTCAATGAGAGCCAGAGGAAGACAAGCAAAGATAAGAGTGGCAACTTCAACAACAGGTACAAGTTGGAGATATGGTACTGTAAGACTTGACATAGGCTCAGATGGGATGAGATAATGGCAACAAATAAAGCTACAGTTTTTCCTGAACTAAGAGATACGTTTGGGGTATTAACAACAAGAGAACAAAAGATTATATTTGACATTGTAAAACAATGGGCAGATTCTTTAACAACTGAATTAACGTCACAGATTATTCAGGAACAAGCTAGAGAATCAATACGAGTTGCAAGAGTGGACGATACAGCAAATGTACCTAATCCTCAAGCAGGTGATATAAGATTTAACATTTCAACTTCAAAGTTCCAGGGATATACTGGAAGTGCTTGGGTTGATTTTCATTAGGAGTAATTATGGGAGCAGGTGGAAACTACGCACAAGCAGCATTTCAAACTTTAGCAGGTGAGAAACTCAAACAGATGAGTAATCAAGCTGCTCAACCTGCAGAAGTTAATCAAGAATTAGTTGAGCAATATACTCCTCAATCAACATCTGTTGGTGATACAGTTCAAGATGTTTTAAAAAGATATACTGAAGGAACAGGAGCAGTACCTACTTCACAATCAAGAGGACTACAAGGTATATTAGATAAGATAGCTGCAGAGAAAGAAGCATTAAAAGATTTAACTGTAACTGAAACTTCTACAAGAATGGTGCCACAATATGAGATGTCATATGGTAATCCTTATGCTGGAATGGCTGGAGCACCTTCACCTAAACCTTCAAAAATTGTAAGTGAATTACCACAGGGTGCAGTTTTAAATCAAGGAGGATTATATGGTCAAACTCATTATCAAGTACCTTATAGTGGACCAGGACCTGCTATTGGTAGTGTAAATACAAATCCAAGATATAGACAAGTAGGTAGTAAAAAAGTTACAGACACAAATGTAAGACCTGCAATAGCTGGTGACTCAGTATTTGATAAACAACAAAAATTAATAGATGCTTTACAAGGACAGTACAATATAAGAAGTAAATATACTTCACCAAGTGCATCAGGAATACAGGGTTTAATTGCTGAACCTATTGTAAATCAGCCACAAACAGGTTATAATAATATCAACGAAATTATGAAAAGGTATATAGGATAATGATGCAAAATAAAATGACAGCTCCACCATTACAAGGTGTAAGTAATTTAATGAAGATGCAAGGTCGCTATGGTGACACTGAGCTAGTTCATATGAGTCCTATGGAAGTTAAAGGTTTAGCTTCATTAGGTAAACTAACTCGTAACCCTGACACAGGTTTACCTGAAGCATTTAGCATTGGTGGATTTTTTAGAGATTATGTAGTTCCTGGTGCATTAGCTGCAATTCCAGGTGCAGGACCTATTGCAGGTCTTGGTCTTGGACCTACATTAGCTGCAGGTTATCAGATGGCTAAAACTGGTGCAATGGGTGGTAGTTTTATTGATGCAGCTACAGCAGGTTTATTAAGTGTAGCAGGTACTAAACTAGGTGAAAAACTAGGTACTGCAGTAGGTGGTATGGGAGGTGCTTCTGGTTCTTCAGGAGGTACAGAAATTGCTACAGACACATTAACTGGAATGGTAACTGACCAAGGAGGTAATCTGGTTTCACCTGCAATTGATAACGTAGCTAGTCAAATGACTCAAAATATAGCAGGTACAACTATTGATGCTGCAGGAAAAATAATACCTGAAGCTGCTACAAAAACATTTGGTCAAACAATTGGTGATTTTGCTTCAGCTATGATACCTAAAACACCTGAAGCTATAGGTGGTATGGCAGGTAGAGCATTAGCAAGTAATGTAGCAGATACTATGTTGCAAGAAAAATTACAATCACAAGCAATACCTGAACAAGTTAAAGAAGCTGAAAAAACACAGGAAGAATTTTCAACAGGTAAACTACAAAATCTAAATCCTCAGTATGCACAAGGTGAATTACCTGCATCAAGAATAGTTGGAGCAATGACAGGTACAGCTCCTGCATTACAATTTACTGACCCTAGTTATTCACCTGCAGTTACAGGTAGTTTAAGTGGTATACTAGGTGCTAAGAATGGTGGTGGTCTGGAAGATGCACTAGAGTCAATTACAGAGGGTGCAGAAAAAATTGCAGACATGGGGGATGGGCAGGTTTATTTTGAAGGTATGGTAAAAGGTAATGGTGATGGTATGTCAGATGAAATACCTTTTAGTATTGAAGGAAAACAACCTGCTTTATTAAGTAGAGACGAGTACGTGTTACCTGCTGATGTTGTATCAGCTTTAGGTAATGGTTCATCTAATGCAGGTGCAGATATGTTAGATAAGTTTATGACTGACGTTAGAGAAAAAACTATGGGGAGAGACAGACAGATTAACCAAATAGGATAGGAGTAATAATGAAAGTCGTTCCTGTAGAACCCATAGGTGTAGAAATATTTTGGGACAGTATTAAACCATTAATTAAAAAAGCAGTAACATATTCAGGTGGTAGACATACAGTTAATTCTACTAAGTATCTTTTAGAACAAGGTATGATGGATTTATTTATTGTATTTAAAACTGTAAAAGATATTGAAGCAATTATTGTTACACAAAAATCTATATATCCTGCTAAAACATTGATGACAGTTGTGTTATGTGGTGGTAAGAATATGAACAAATGGGCAGGAGAAGGAATAAAAACAATCATGGAGTACGCAAAGGAAAAAGGTTGTACAGGAGTTGAAGTCATGGGTAGACCAGGATGGAGAAAAATATTTAAACAACATGTAAAGTATAAGGAAAGCTATGTCACTTTTGAAACACATTTCTAATTTTTTAATAGAAAAAGTATTACCAATTAAATTTAAAGTTTGGTTATTAGATAGACTTGCGTGTGATATTGCCAATCAAGGTGAAGATGGTGATACTGAACTCGCACATATTAATTCATATGAAGCTAAACTATTAAGGTCAGTTGGTGGTTCAGGTACATTAAACAGTAAGACAGGTCTAAGACAATATGGTGGTGGTGGTAGTAAATCTGCACCAGCTCCTGCAGCTACATCTACAGTTGTAGAGAAAGCAGAGTTTCCTCCTGAACTCAGACCATTTATTACTGACATACTTGAGAAAGCTCAAGCTCAGGAACAGGCAAGACTAGCAGTAGGTTATCCAGTATTCCCTGGTCCACGTATCGCCCAGTTTACTCCTGAAGAGAGAGCAGCTCAAGCAGGTATTGTTAGCTTGGTAGGTTCACAACAACCAACATTTGATATAGCTAAAGGGTTAACTGCTGCAGGTACAGGTGCAGCTACAGCAGAAACTATAGGGGAACGTATGTCTCCATATATGCAACAAGTTGTAGATATAGAAAAGAGAGAAGCTGAAAGAAGTGCTGACCCAAGAAGACAACAAATAGCTGCTCAAGGTGTTGCTGCAGGTGGTTTTGGTGGTACTCGTGAAGCATTAATGCAAGCTGAGTTAGACAGAAACTTACAACAACAATTAGGTGATATACAAACTAGAGGACAACAAGCAGCTTTTCAACAAGCACAACAAGCATTTGAACAACAGAAACAAAGACAACTTGCTGGTGGACAACAGATGGCAGGTATGGCTCCAATACAATCAGGTGTACAATTTAAAGAACTTGGTGCACTTGCAGGTATAGGTGAACAACAAAGACAACAACAACAAAAAGCATTAGACTTAGCATTCCAACAGTTTAGAGAAGAACAGACTTATCCTGAAGCTAGTCTACAACAATATCAATCTATCATTCGTGGGTTCCCACTACAACCAACAACTACACAAACTCAGCAATCAATACTACCTACACCTTCATTAGGACAACAACTAATAGGTATGGGTACTGGTGCATTAGGTCTAGCAGGTGCAGCTAAAACTTTATTTAAAGAAGGTGGACAACTAAAACCAATACCTGAAGATAATAAAGGTTTACCTAATTTACCTACAGATGTACGAAACAAAATGGGTTTTATGAAAAAAGGTAAAAGACCTAAGATAACTAAAAAACAAAATCAGATGTACAAAGAAATGTTGTACTCAATGTTATCAGATGATAAAAGAGAAGACATGAATGGTGACATAAGTGAGATAGCTGACATCATGAAAGAAAAAGGTATTGCTACATTATCTCAAGATGGTGGTGTTGTTAAGTTAGCTAATTCATTTGGAACTGTAGGGGATAATATTGCTGGTACAGCACCTGATATTAATATTGCTAATCAAACTGAAATGCAACAATTAATAAATAGGATTAAAGCTAGGTCTAAAAGAGCAGACGAATTAGGAATAGAATTAACTGATGAAGAAAGACAAAAACAAATTGAAGAAGATAAAGCTACTTCTAAATTACAGGCTTATTTACAACTTGCAAAATTAGGTGGTGATATATTAGCTGCTGACCCTAGTAGAGGTACATTAGCTGCAGTAGGTTCTGCTGCTTCTAAAGCTGCTCCAGGATTTATGGAAGCTGCTAAAGAATTTAAAGATGTGGAGAAGAAAGCAAGAAAACAAAGAGTTGATGAAGCTTTACAACAAATTGGTATTGAAAGTACAATGGATGAAAGTCTTCGTAAGGCTCTTGAAACTGAACAAGATTACCAAGCTGCTCTTGCTAAAATTGAAGCTGATGCAAAAGATTTAGGTTTAACAACTGTTAAAACAGTTAAGGATGCAGAGAATGTACTTGCTTCAAGATTTAATAAAAATGATAGAAAATTCTTTGAAAGAAATCCTATATTAGTAAGTCCTGATGGTAAAACTAAACTGTCAACAGCAGATATACATGAAAAAGCATCTAGTTTAGCTATAGCTTCTTTAGTTAAAAATCCAAATGTTCCAGATAAGGAAGTTGCATACGACCTGGCTTACACTCGTTCAATAGGAGATATACTGGACCAATATAACTTAGACCTTCCTGATAATCAAAAAGAGGGTGGATTAATTACTCCAACTAAAGAACAAAAAACTGTATCACAAATATTAGACGAGATAGAATAGTGTTATGGCAATTAGTATTGACTCACAATCATTTAGAGAAACTGCAGAAAAAATTGAACAACTTGAAAAAAAAGGAGCTTTAGATTCTGTTAAAGCTAAACAGCTTATTGAAGAACAAGGTTTTGACCCTATTGAATTTAAAGAAACTTATAATGAATACTCAGGTTTAACTCAAGAAGAAAAAGATAAAGCTGCAGAGATAACTGGTTTAGGTATTATTGATGCACCTATAAGAGTAGCAGGTAGAGCATTTGGTGAAGCTGGTAGAGACATTGCAAGTTTTTCTGCAGATGTGGCACCTAACTTAACTAAAAAGATTTCAGATAGTTTTTCAGTTGTGTCAGATAAAATGGGGGAATATGTACCTGAAAGTGTAAAAGAATTTTCAGATGAGTTGTTTGACCCTTATCATGGTGATGGTGTATATGGAACTGCTGAAGGAGTTGTAGGTAATATTGCCTCTTACTTTGTACCTGCAACAGGAATACTTAAAGCACATAAAGGTTTAAACACAATAGCAAAATCAAATAAATTATTAAACTCAGGTTTAAAACAAGTGTCTAATTCTTTAGGTGCTAAAGGTCGTAAAGCTACTAGAGTTGCAGGTTATCTAGCAACTGGAGCAGGTGCAGCTACTATAGCTGAAGACCCATCAGAAAATATAGTAAATACCTTACGAGAACAATTCCCTGAATCAACACAAATATTAGAAGGTCTTAGTGTCAACCCTGAAGATTCAAGGTTGAAACAAAGACTTAATGCCTTCGTAAATAACTTAGGTTTTGAAGTTGCAGCAGTTGGTGGTGTAACAGGTTTAGTTAAAGCTTTCAAATTAGCAAAACCATATACTAGAAAGTTTGATACTTTCTTCTCATCTAAAAGAGGAATGTCAGATAAGGCACAAGAGTTATTTCTTAAAGCAGATGAGTCTGTAAATAGTGCTATGAAAGAAGCAACTATTGATGCTAAAAAATTATCTAAGTTAATGAAAAACAATAAAATGAAAGACCCTGCTCAAGTTCAACTTGTTAATGATGCTCTTAAAGGTGATGCAGTTGCATTAGAAAATATACCTACTGATGTTAAAGAACTTGTTACTAAAATGAGAAATAATATAGATGAGTTGTCTACATTTTTTACAAAGAACGAAAGATTATCTGGACAACTTCAAGCTACTGTAGATGAAAATTTAGAATCATATTTAAAAAGAAGTTATCAAATATTTGAAGACCCTTCATATATTGTTGATATGGCAGGAGCAATTAAAAGAAATAAAAAAAATATTCAAAAAGGTGAGCTTGATAAAATAACAGATGATGGTCTTCGTAAGATGACTAATTATTTAGTTGATGAATTAGAGTTAGAACCTTTAGATGCTTATAATGCACTACGTAATTCTGTTTCAAATTTAAATCCTGAACAAACTGGTGATTTCTTACTTGACCTTGCAAATAAATCAAAAGGAACTAAAGGTGCACTTGATAAAAAAAAATTAATATCTGACCCCATTAGAGCATTTTATGGTGAAATAAAAGACCCTACTTTTAACTATGTAAACTCTTATAAAAAATTATCTGCCTATAAAGCTGAAGTAAATTTTTTAGAAGAATTAAAAAAGGACATGTTAAATAGTGGTGCTGCAGTTAATATATCTAAAGCTAAAGGTCAAGACATAACTAATGTTCCTGATGCCTTTGTTAAAGCTGAGAGTATAGTAGATGAAAGATTAAGTAGAGTATTTGGTGGAGGAGTTGTAAGAAAAGATGGTGTTAAAAATCCATTAAGTGATTTATATATTGATAAAAGTTATGCTAAAACTTTACAAGAAGGTATAGATGGTATAAGTCCTTCAACAAGTTTTATAATGAAATACGCATGGCTACCTTTAAAAACAGGTTCTCAAATAGCTTCAACAGTTTTCAATCCTTTAACACACTCAAGAAATGTTATGGGTAATGGTGTATTCATGATTAGTAATGGTATGTCACCTATCAATGGTGGTGCTTTTGATGCAGGTAAATTTGTAGCTGATAAGTTAATAGGTTTAAATAATAAAGAACTTACACAACAATTTAATAAATATGCAGAGTTAGGAATAACTGGAACAGATGTTATATCTGAAACTATGAGAAAGAATTTAAAAGATATAACAATGAGTTTACCTGAGGTTAAAAAAAATAAAATAGATAAACTTTATAGAAACATTCCTAAAAAATTAACAGACTATACAGTAAAACCTGTTGGTAAATTAGCAAAAAAAGGAATACAAAAATTAATAGATGTGTACCAACTTGAGGATGATGTATTTAAAATAATGCACTTTGAAGGAACTAAGAAATATTTAAAAGAAGCATTTCCTAATTTAGCAGATGATGCTCTTGAAAGTATGGCAGCTCAAAGAACAAGAGACTTAATGCCTAATTATAAAATAGCTCCTAGATTTATAAAAGGTTTACGTGCAATGCCTGTAGGTGATTTTGCTACGTTTGCTGCTGAATCTGCAAGAGTTGCAAAAAATTTAGTTACATATACAGTTAAGGATGCATTGAGTGGTAATGGTACACTTAGTGCAATGGCAGCTAAAAGATTAGCAGGTATGACTGCAGCAGGTTTAGGTGCAGATTATTTATCTGAACAATCTAAATTATTTGTAGGTATATCAGATAAAGAGGAAGAAGCTTTAAGAACAATAGGTCCATCTTGGGAAAACTTAGCACCTCAAATATATTTAGATAAAAAAAATGTAGGTAAAAAAAGAGTATATGATACTGTTTCTTTAGCATCTATGGACCCATTTCAATTTCCTAAAGCTGCAGCTAGAGTTACTCATAGAATAATTAATGATGATAAATTAAGAGAACAGTTTTTAGCTATACCAGGTCTTGGTGATGCATTAGGTGGTGAAGCTAACTTAGATAAAGCTTTAGAACCTGAACTATTTAAAATGGGTTTAGCAATGTTTGATAATACTTTATCGCCTTTCTTAGGAACATCAATAGCAACTGATGCTATATTAGATTTAGCAGTAGGATTAAAGACAGGTAATAAACCTTTAGATGAAATTATGTTAAAATTTTTTGGAGATACATTACAACCTAGAGGACTTAACTTTGTTCGTAATAGAAAAATATATGAACAAGAATTAGAATCTAAAGATAAAGAATTAGCTAATAAAGGTTATCCTACTTATGCTCTGTTTTCTCAAAGAACAAAAGGTATTCCAGGAGAAGCTGACTTAGATTCTTTATTAGGTTTAAAAGTAAGACGAATAGATGTTGACTCAACATTACCTTTTAATATAGAATATCCTCTTAAAAATTTAGAAAAGGGTAGTTTTTATAAAAGAGTAGCTAGAGGAGATGTTCCTTTAAAAGTTAAAAATAAAAAAAGACTAAGAGAAAAAAGTTTTTTTACTGATAGAATAAATGATGATGACTTTATTGAAGCTTATAAATTAGATGAAAAAAATAAATTAAAAAAAGAACAAGAACTTAGAATGTATATTAAAGCATACAAAGAATTAGGTTATACAGATAGAGAAATTAATCAAAAAATAAATATATCTGAAAAGGGAGATGAAGTATTAAGTGGTGTTCAAAGAAATGAGCATATTCCTAATGATTATTTTTTAGATGAAAAAACTCAAGATGCATTTGATGAGGGTTTAGGTAAACAAGGTGTTAAAATACCTAGAAAAAAATTGAGTGAAATTAATAATAAGTTGTTACGTCAAAAGATTGACGAAGAATTATTTAAAACAATAAGAAGAGTAGGAGAAAGATAATGAACAATAGAGACTCATTAGAAGCACGACTAGCTGCACTTGAAGCACGTAATGAAGAGCAACACAAAGAGGTTGCCAATAAACTAGAAGCTGCTTTTGATTTAATACATAAACAGACAGAGATTATATCAGCCATGAGAGCAGACTTAGCTAGAGGTTCAGGTGCAATAAAGATGTTGTTTGTTGTAGGTGCTGCACTAGGATTAGTGTATACGTGGATTAAGATGATATGAAGTGGTGGAATAAACTAAAACAAAAGTTTAAAGATGCAGATAATATCATTGACTTTAGTGTGGACATACTCATTGTTATATTTGACGTAATGACTACACCATTACTCATACCTATTCGTATAGGTAAATATTATATCAAAGGATTTTTTAAATCAATGTGTAAAAAATTCTTAAAGAAAACTTACCATAGGTTGTATGATGACAAATAGAATTATTATAACTTTACTTTTAATTGAGATAGCTTTACATTTAGCTGAGATTGCGTTTGACTTACACGCACATTATGGATTACAAGAACTGTTATATGGATAGCCAACTGTGAAAATTGGACAAAAAAATACCCCTAGTTATTAAGTTAGCTAGGGGTTTTTTATTTATTTATCAGATTTATTTTCAATCTTTAGTTCAGACATTTCGTCTTTCACTTCTTTTATTTCTTTTTCATAATGCTCTTTTTGTTCTACAAGATAATCTAATCTAGCTTGCAGTTTCTTTTGTTGAGCTTCCTGATACATTTTATCAGATACGACCATTACTCTTGGTCTCATTAAATCAAAATGATTATAGAACATGTTGTCCAATAACATCATAGTATTTCTCCTTTTAGTTTATTATCCCTATCATTAGGCAATAATGTTGTAGTTAAACTAGATGAAAGCCATACCTTAGAAAGCATATGGCTCACACCAAAAAATAAATGCTATTACTTTTCAGCACAAGCATATGAATTGATTTCTAAACCTACAGAAATTTCTGCGATAATAGGTTTTGTCCATGCAGTCATATTATTTCTCCTTCCATGTTTTAATTCCTTTCTCAGCACCTCTACTTATGATGTAGCCACCAATACCAATCTGTAATAAATCAAACAGTTTCATAATAACTTCGTCTGATAAATTCTCAGGATGTATTCCAAACCAATACATAAATAAAAGTAACAAGAAAGATACCATAGTCAATGGTCTCCAATTACGTTGTAACCAACCTTCACCTTTAGCTTCAGCAACCACTACAGATGCAGCAGCTTTTTCTATATCTGCTGAGTGCGTAACTAGTGCTTTGTTTAATTCTGATTGAGCCTTTGCTTGAGCAGCTTTATCAGGAATTATTCTATCAATTACTTTACCTAATATAGGTGCAATCATTGGTAATAACATAATATTTCTCCCATTTATATGTATTATAACTCAGATTTATTTAGAAAAAAAGAGTTATTTTATTATTTTTGTTCATCTTACATTTACCTTCAAGGCAAATTAAGTCATTGTTTTCACTAATCTTTTCATAATACTTATGAAGAGGATTGGTATAGAAATAAAAGTTACCCTCATACATAGGTATATAATATTTTTTAGTGTTAGGTTTATTATAATAGAACAAAGCTGAACTTGAATTACCTACATGTATAGGTAACACAAAGTAACAATCAGCTTTATGATTTAAATTATAATAAGTACCATCTTCCTGAATTATTTCAAATGCAGGAGATGAATATGTGTCTTCAAATGTTAAGTCTTCTACATACATATTATTTAACATTTGTTTTATTTTAAATAATAATGATGGAAACTTTTCAAAGATAACTGGATTGTAAGTTAAACATTTATCTTTGTAAGTGTCTTCAGTATCTGTGCTTTCTTTTCCTGAACCTAAAGAAAATCTATCAGAATAGTTTGACCAGGAATCTTTTAAATCCATCACTGATTTATATATTGCCTGACAGTCTCTATCTTCTATGAAATCTTTAATCGTTATTGAAGAGAGTATTTTCATATTCAGGATGTTCCTTTCTTCCATTATTTTTCCATAGCTCAGAAACAAGACTACCTTCTCCATACATTTCCATATGCATATCAACATCTTGTCTTTGAAATAACTTTTCACAGTCTTGTGCCATAGCTAACAACTCACCAGTAGTCCAAAACTTTTTATCATTTGTAGTTACATGTAGATATTTCTTTCTTCCTGAACTATCAAGTTCATCTTTATTCTTTGGTTCAGGTAGAGAACAATCAAAACCATACAACTTAAAGTTTCTAAATCCTAATGTATGTCCAACACTAATGGCTCTCATAGCTGCACAAGTACCACCAGTTAATAGAACTGTATCTTCAGGTACACCTAGTTCTTTAGGTATAACAACCTTATTACCTTGACCAGTCTTTTCAATGATGGCATCTGAATAAGCATTCCAACCTATTATCTTTGCACCTTTTTGCTTTAGATATTTAACAACAGATATGTCTGTCATTGATGATACAAAGAATATAGTTTCTTTTGGTATCTCATTAAATAATTCTTTACGTACAATACCATGTGTACTTGTGCCATCAATAGGTCTAGGGTCAAGTATGTTACATGCCCAAGGAGTTATACCTTCTTTTAAAAGCATAGGTAGTGAATGTTTAACACACATAATTTTACTTTGTGTTGACTTGAGATAGTCTTTATACTTTAAAAATGAAGGACCACCTGATACTATATTAAGTATCTCACCATGTGGTCTAGCTTTGATTAACCATTTTTTAATTGACTGTACATTATTCTTAATATTATTTCTAATATAATCAGTAGGCATACAGTCTTTTGGTTTTACAATTATGGGTACGTGATTGAAACTTTGAGGGAGGTCACCAAGATTAGATTGATTAATAACGACAGCAAGGTGAGTAATACCACCACCTTTAACTGGGTCGCTAGATGGAAGAACTCTTTTACGAATCTTTTTATCAATAGCATCAAATACTTTATTTGTACCTTTATGTTCATCTACTACTTCCTTTCCATCAGCATCTTTATTAAAGTAATCATCAAACACAACAACAGATATATTCTTTGTCATATTGTAATCATGTTGAACAGTATCATAACTGTGTCCACCATCAAGATAAGCAATGTCAAAATCTTTTTGTTCAGTTAGTGTTTGTTTAGTATCACCTTTAACTATTTTAAATTCAAAGTCTTTGTTCATCTTTTCTTTGACAAACTTTTTAAATTCATTAAGTCTTTTCTCAACTGCTTGATAAAGATTATGTGGTTTAGTATTCATCTCAGTTGCATCAGTAAATTCATCTGCATCTTCAAACAAATCATAACCTTCATAATAAACTTTATCTACGTTGTCAAAAGCTGCCAGTGCCATTTCAATAGCACGACCACCATTCCATGTACCTGTCTCCAGTATTCTTGAAAACTTGTAATGTCTGATGACATCTGCCAGTTGCTTATACCTCTTTGGACCAACGACATCAGGTGTGGTCTTATCAGATAACAAGTCCTTCCTATTACCCTTGAAATGCTCAAAGTAATCTGCCAAAGGAGAATTATTAAACGCATCTAAACCTCTCACGTCTGGTGTTAAACTATGTTTCTTTAAACCATGAGCACCATAGATATTAAATAATCTTTCAAAGATAAATCCATCATGCCATTCTCTATATGAAAGAACTTCGTGACTATTATAAAGACCTCTCATATCTCCTAGTAAATCAAGGGGTGGGACAGTATTAAGATTAAAAGCCATGAAAGATGTTTCACTATAGTCCACATCTTTCCTACCTAAGTGGACGAGTTCAGAACCTAGGGGAATGATTCCAAACAAGTCTTGTTTATTAACAGGCTTTCTAAGGATAATGTCAGCATCTAACCAAACTACCCACCCTACTTGTACACTCTTTTCTACCAACTTGAAGGAGAAGTCAGTCAGAGCATACACTTTGTGACACCATTTAATGGCATCTAATCTCCAGTTATAAGGCATCTTACCACCTTCAGTACCATCATGAAGTTTCATTTCTTCACGATAAGTAATCATTTCATCTACCTTATTAAGATTTTTAAATGTTATCTTGTCTGTTTTAGGAAACTCTTTTACCTGCTCGTCAGTAAAGTCATGATAGTAAGCAGTTAAATGTAAATCATCAGCCATATATTTGACAACTGAGTCAATCATTTTCTTTGCATAAGTTTCCCACCCTTTAGGATTAAAGGACGTAACGATATTTATTGTGTCTTTCATATTAAAATTTTATCCATTGTGTTGGTCTAGTTTCATCTACTGTATTTCTATATAATAGTTTCTCATCTTCCCAGTCTTGAGCAAACCTAATATCTTTATATGAACCACCAAACCAAGGTCCACCTAAAGAAAAATGTATAGCACTAGGTTTCTCTCCTATATTAGATATATCAGGAATGTGATTCCAGGTGCAAGGTATACCTGCAATCTCACTGTCTGAAGTCCATTTGAATTGATGTAGATGTAAACCTCTCATAGTATTTACATCTTCACATGTAAGATTACGTACATCTTTATGTGACATATTTAATAACATAAGTGAAGACCAAAGTTTTTTATCATAACCTAATTGTTTTTGATTGTCCATCTTAGTATCTTCAGTAGGTTGCCAGTCAAACTTAACACAAGCTACTGCTTTATCAGCACAGTTAACTTCAACCCATCTAAATAATTTATCTATATCATCCAAGAATAAAAAATCACAATCACAAAACATAATCCAACCTTTAACACCATTACGTTTAGCAATCTCAGGTGCAAGAAAACGTGTATGACTAAACTCTGTAGAAAAAGGTTTGTCATCTATCACATCATATTTCTGACCATGCTCATCTTCTCTCCATTCTCTATCAAAATAACCACCTTTTCTTAAAGTGATATGGTTTAAATCAATTACTGTAAGAGGTCGTGAACTTTTTCTTATTAAAGAATGTTCACAAACTCTATAAGCAATATCTTCACGACTATCATACCCTATAAAAACAAAACTAGTTTCATTATAGGGTAATGGATGTATAGTCTCTGACTCGTAATTTGTTCTAGCATTTAATAACATTGTATTATTATACTCCTTTTAAATATAAAGTCAAGAAAAAATTAAACTACTTCACATGCACCTGCAGTACACGCAAGTTCTTTTGAAGAAGTAGTTGTATCTTCCTTTTCATAATTAGTTAAGTCCATCCAATTAATATTTCTTGGTGTCTTAGCTAACCATTCTTCATAAGTTTTCTTATCAACTTCTTGATAAGGTGCTTGTTTATATGAATGGTCAGAGTGAGGTAAGAATGAAACACCACTCATCACATCAAAGTTTTCATATACCCATGCACCAACTTGTAACCACTCTTCTTCTTTTACATAAACTGTAATTGAAGGTTTGTGTTCACACCAATGTAACTGATACATCTTCCATATCTCTAGTTGTTCAATAGCAGACTTAGCATCTCTCATTACTGAACTCTTTGGAGATTTCATAGGAAAGTAAATAACCTTTGTATCATTAGGTTTCATTACGTCATCTTCACCATAGAAACCTTTGTCTAACATCATATCACACAATGGGTCTTTCTTATCTGCTCTTACAGTTCTAAGATAATAAGGTGAATAACGTGGGTGAATGCCTGAAGCTGAGTCAACTAATTGTGATACAGTTCCTGAAGGTTTAACACAAGTAATAGCAGTAGCTTGGTTAACTCCCAACATCTCTGCCCACTTCTTATTTGTTTTAATTGAATGTTCTTTAAGATTAATTAACATATCTTTTAAAACAGTTTGATTATATATATTACCTGATAGAACTTCGTGGTCCATAATACCAGTTAATGAAACACCTAGTAATCTTTCTTCTTCAGTATTATCTTTCCATTGTTTAGTTAGATATCTAAAGTCTGATAGAGTTGATTGAAGTGTACCAAAGATTGTAGCTATCTCTACCTTTTCTTTTAAAGTTTCTTCAGTATCATCAGGTCTTACAACCACTTCAGATAAATTACAGAATTGTTTATTTCTTAAAACTATTTCTGAACATGGATTAGTTCCAAAGTCAAAGTCACCATCTCTTCTACCTGAACGTGTTGCCATCTTTTGTGATGCAACTCTATTAAAGATACCACGTTCACCTGATTTAGAATCATAAAGAGATACCCATTCCTTCATGAATGTACCTATGTCAGGCTTCTCAGTGTAAGCTACAGAGTTATTAGCATAACTTCTTTGTGGATTATTGTCCCACCACTGACCAGTCTTTGCATCTCTCATTCTAATGTCTGAAAGATTAGACAAACTAATTAAAGCTGAACGTCTAACACCACCACAAACAACTACGTCTGCAATCTTACATACAATATCATGACACTCAATGCTTGTGAGTTTTCTACCACTAGCTTTTTGAAATGTCTCAATACTAAATTTAAATAAATCTCTAAGTGGGTCAGGACCACTAGCACGTCCACCAAATGTTTTTAGTTTAGCACCTGCAGGTCTGACAAGAGACATATCAAACTGTGGTATTTGTCCTGCATAAAGCATAGCGATAAGTTCACGATAAGACTTTGCCCAACCTATCTTACTGTCTCTAACTTTAATAACTGTTTCAGTTGTATGAAACTTCTCTGCAATCTCAGGTAGCTTATCAACGTACTGTCTTTCAACACTAAACCCTACACCAGTACCACACATAAGTATGTACATAATTTCATCAAAAGTTCTTACATTATCAATCGCAACATATGAACAGTTAAATCCTGCTACATTATCTTTATCCAATGCAGGACCTGCAGTCATCAATGCTCTCATTGAAGGCATAACTTTTAATGTAGTGATAGCATCAACCCATCTATCTCTTTCTTTCTTATCTAATTTTTTATTAGTTAACTTCTCATATCTTCCTTCCATATAGCTAACATATCGTTCAACAGTTTCACTCCACGTTTCTCTTCTGTTTTCTTTTTCAATCCATCTCGCATAACGAGAGATGGCAATATAGTTTTGGTATTCAGTTGGTAACATAATTATTTCCCCTTTCTATTTTTATGTTTAATTCTATCATAGCTATCTTTATAAGTCAATAAAGCATTTATATGATTACGAACAAAGTTAGTTCGTTTTAATGTTAATATTTCCATAGCTACTCTTCGCATATAGTTTGGTTCAATATCTGCGAGTTCGCATATGTATTCAAAGTCATCTTTACGTCTACCATTTTTAGTAGTAAACCATAAGATAGCTTCACGTTTATACTTATGACTTTCCAAGTCTTGAGTATCCTTTTGTGTAGCATCAAGAAGTGCTTGTAAAATAACTGCGAGGAATAGTGTCCTCTCAGCACTTGTTGAGCTGATAATGTTCTGTTCAATTGTCTGTAAAAAATTATCATGTTGTAGCATTATACCATTGTCTAGGAATACCATCACTTATCTTACAATATTCAAAGTTATGTTTATCACACCACTTTGCATACGTCATGGTACCACCTTTGTTTAACTTTTTATTTGGATTATCAAATGCAAACCTAACTGTAATATTAGGATTACACTTTCTAAAAAATAAATGTTTCTTTCTCATCTCAATAGTTAATCTACCTTTAACTTCTATGTAAGTACCATTAGGTAATAAGAAGTCAGGACAATAAGTTTTATTTTCAAACCATTCATACTGATATTTATCAGGTTCATATTTAACTTTTATTTTTTTATCTTTAAAAAATTTATAAACCTTTTCCTCTGAACCACTTCTAAACTTCATTTAATATTCCTCATATGAAAAAAGTTTCGTATATGTAAGCATGTAAATACTACACACATAAGTAACATATAATAACTGTCAGATAATACTGACCATGTAATCCATATTATATTTGAAACCATACCATATAAGGGTGCATAGTTATCTTTGTTACCATACACCCATACAGTAATCACTGCACTAATTGCAGCTAGTAATTCAAATATACTAACCAATGTCATTTAGTTCTACCTCATTTACATCAGGTTCTTTTACAACCTTGGTTAAGTATCTTGGTCCATTCGCATAGATAAATTTTCTAAGTCCTTTCCCATCATTAGCATCCTTCCAACAATCAACTTTATAAGGACAGTAGGAACAGCCAACATCAAGTTTACGATTACCACTAGCACCATCTGCAATATCGTCATAACACTTGCTAGGAACTGTATCACTTGCGACAACATTTTTAAGATGTAAGACCCTATCTTTCGCATTTATCATCTCCATATCATGGACAGACATTAAACATATACGTCCACTCTGTTTATCAATAGCAAGAAAAGCACCACCTTTTTTATTTTGTGCATCAGCATAAGCTGACAACTGTGCAATGTAACCAAAGGGGTCATCTTTTAAGAGTGAACGATTAGAAAACTTTTTAAATGAATAAGCACTAGCTGATTTACAATCAGTAACAACACCATCAATCTCACAATCCTGATGTCCTAATACTCCTTCAATCTCTAATTCTTTCTGTTCATTCTTAACTTCATGTCCTGCAGTTTTTGCTAGTAATAAAAGTAACTCTTCAAGTATATGACCATAAGTAAATTTTATCTTCGCCCATGCAGGTAACTTTTCTTTTGTTATATCTCGTGACTGATACCACACCTGTCTATCAGGTTTACCAATCTGAGACATTCTTAAATTATTATTCTCAGAACGTGTGTTGAATAATTGTAGTACACCTTCTTTTACTCTTTCAGCAAACAACTCCATATCTTTTTCACTGGGTTGTGTACCATCAGTAATAGTTTGGTACATGTCTTCAACTAAAGTATCAATATTTTTCATAGAAAAAAATAGGGGTGAGCTATTAACTACACCCCCATCTCCTTTTTAAAGTTAAGGTTAAGCAGGTACTTCTGCAAATTCTGAAGTTGAAGTTGAAGCACTGCTAGGTGCATCAGGAATTTCTTCAAACTCACTTGCAGTAGTATTACCACCTTCATAGGCAACTAGGTTTACAACCTGAATAGCTTGTAAGTCAGCACTCTTACCACTTCTACCAGTTGGTTTGTGAGTCCACTCGTAAGTTTTATATAAAACATTTACGTCTGAACCATTACCAATCAAAGTATTTTCAAGAGGTCGTTTCATACCATCCATTACGTCAGGTGCTTTGTTTGCACTACCATCTTTTCTTTTAGCTTTTCTTTTGATGGTAACAAAGTCTCCTCTTTCGTCACCTTTGTTTTTAATAGATAGACCATCAGCTTCAGCTTTCTTTTTGTTTTCAGCATCAACTGCTAGGTCTACAGAATAGACACCATCTGCATCAAACGTAGTGTTTGGTGATACAACTGATGCCCAATAGGCTTTACCATTTAATATTGGCATATGTTTACTCCTTCATTAAGGTTATTATATTTTCGTATTAACTACGAATATCTCAGTGTATAATTATAAGGTATAACGATACACAAGTCAACACTAATTAAAAATAAATTTAAAACTAGTGGGTTTCTGCCCAACTCAGACCAGTCTTATACTCTGCATCTAGTGGACAATTAAGGTTGAGTTGTTCAGTTGTTTCTTTGATTGCCAACTTCACAATCTCTCCCATACTTTGTATGTCATTCTTGTTTACTTCAAACTGATACTCATCATGTATTGAAGCTACAAGTTTAACATCCAAACCTTTTGTGCGTACATGTTTAATCATGTTACGTAACCATACTTTACAAGCGATAGCACCTGCACCTTGTATGATTGTGTTAACTGCTTTATGTGCAGACCTCACGTTAAATAGTCTACCATCTAAACCTTTTACTTTACCTGACTGAGCAGCTTCTTCTACTTGACTTCTAAAAGATTTAAGACGTGGTAACTCAGATAAAAATTTATCAATAAGTTTTTTACCAATCGCCATATCTTTTGAACCAACTATCTGTGCAATCTTTTTTGCACCTGCTCCAAACAGAAAAGCATATATAAAAGTTTTAGCTTGGTCTCTATCTGATAGTCCTGCCATGTTCATATTCTTTGTGTGAATATCACCATTCAATATCTCGTGTGTATACTCAGGTGTGTTAATATAATGTGCTAACATTCTTAACTCTAGTCCTGAAGCATCAGTGCCAAAGATAACGTGAGTATCAGGCTTATCAGTTGTCCATACTTCTCTACATTCTTTACCATAAGGTGAATATGTAGCAGGTATCTGAGCCATATTTGGCGAATGATGACTCATTCTACCTGATACACAACGCAAAGTAAGGACACGACCATGCACTCTTCCAGTGGTTTGATTAACTACATCAAGCCAAGAAGAGATTTGAGACGTTCTCTTTTTTAATAATAAATATTCAGCTATTAGTTTAGCTTCAGCTATATTATCTATCTTTGATAAAACACTTTCATCTACAATAGGTGAACCCTTATCAGTAAACTTGTTTGGTTTCCAACCTAACTTCATAAGTCGTTCAGCTATTTGTTTACGAGATGCAAGATTAAATTCTTGAAAACTAACTTTAGTAAAAGGTACACCCTTTACATACCCACGTGTTTTATTATTTACTTTAGGTATGAACTCTTCCTCAATCTTTAATGGTGGAAAAGTCTTGTGTACTTCTTTTTCTAACTGTTCAGCTTTATCTTCAAGCATTGCATGTAGACTACTAGCTTTTTGTTGGTCTAAATAAAAACCATTGTCTTCTTGTTTAGAAACAATGGAACGTATATCATGCTCAAGTCTCAAAGAATAATCTGAGAATCTTTTACCTTCAAGTTTCAAATGATTATAAACTTTATGTGTAAGTTCAACATCACGTCTACAATAGGTAAGCATCTCTTGACTAAACTCAGTAAAGTTATTGAACTCAAGTTTATTAAATCCAAATCGTTTACCCCAGGAATCTAATGAGTGTCCATTCTCACGTTCAGGATTGTATAGCTGAGACATAATTAAAGTATCTTCAATCTGTCCAATAGTAATCTTTGTGCCAGTCAATCTATTTAGAACTGGTGCGTCAAAAGAAATACCATTGTGCATAATGATTTTATCTGCATGTTTATTTATAAATGCAGGAAACTTATCATAACAATCGCTACCAACAAAAGCATAGTTATCATTTGTCTCCATATTTCTAGCGACAATACAATGTATCTTTGTTGCATCTAGTGAATCTGTTTCTATGTCAACTACTAAATTCATTATAAACTAATATACTCCTTAATCGTTTTTAAGTCAAATAGTTTTTGCAAACTAATTAAATACATTCGTGATGCGTTATGGTCACCACCATTTACAGATACTTTTCTTTCCAAAGAATCTATTATCTTTTTTAGATTCTCAGTTTTGAATACTAACGTGGCATATACATCTTCACCTACACATAGATTATGAAACCAATAGTCAGCTTCAGTTGCATTGATACCTGAAGGTTTACCATAACATTCATATTCAATAGCTATGTTACCAGTTCTTTTCCAAACATCACGTTCAGATTTAACTTCAATCTTTTTATCTTGAAGCATATCTTGAATCATATCTTCTCTAACTTTTCCATAAGCTAAATCAATATCAAACTTCTTTCTGTCTTTACTCTTGGGTTTCAAACTCATCTGCGTTCTCCTTAAAAGGGTTATCTATTTCAGTCATTCTACCATTCTCAGTAGAATAAAGTAAGTAAGAACCTACCCCAGTAGTTCCTGCGTATCTATTTTTAAGTACACGAATAGTTGAAGTATTCTTTGCAATCTCATCATCATCTTGTTGGTTTCTTTCCATACCAATCACTGCATCAGATAACTGTGCGATTGAATGTGAACCACGCAAGTGTGATAATGAAACTTGTTTACCTTCTTCGTGTCCTTTGTCATTGTCAAGTCTTCGTAAGTGACAAGCTAACAACATACCTATCTTAGCTTCGTGACATAAGCTACGAAGTTTAGTCATAAGAATATCAATAGCTTTTCTTTCATTACCATCATCTCTGCCTGATATAATTAAACTTAGATGGTCAACGAATACCCATTTACAATCACAACCTTTAGCCATATAACGAATACGATTAATAACATCATCATCATCCATAGAACCAAAGTGGTCAAACAAAACTAATCTTCTATTACCTCTGAGTTCTTCAGACCACTTCTTTAAATCAGACTTGTCTTGCTTCTTCCACTCTTCAGGTTTGTGAAGTTCTTTGTTTGCATGTATACCTACCAAACCTCTGAATGTTCTTTTCTTTTCTTCTTCTAAAAACAAAAGACCAATCTTATCTTCAGTAGTTTTCCATATATGATATACGAGTTCACGAAGTAAACTTGACTTACCCATACCAGTACCTGATGTGAGTGTAACCAATTCACCAACACGCATACCATATAATTTTTTATTTAAACCTTGAAAAGGATAGGGAACAGAGTCCACTTCTTCCTCAACCCATAGGTCATCAACGATATCATCATACGTTACAATACCTGCAGGTGTGTAAGGTTTAGCATCCCACCATGTGCGAGTAAACTGCTCACGTTTACCTGCCTTTAAATATTCGTTAGCATCTTTTAATTCAAGATTAACTATCTTACATTTATTAGGTGGAAATATTTCTGATACTTTATTAGCAGTTTCTCTACCAATACTATCACTATCAAAACAAATAACAATATTGTCAAAGCTATTTAAGTATTCAAAGTTTTGTTTACAATCTCTGACTGCTGAAGCTACACCATTCTTAATGGACACAGTAGCATAACGACTACCAGTCATTTGAAAGACTGCCATAGCATCACACTCACCTTCAGTAATTGTAATGTACTTCTGTCCACTTGTAAATAGATGTTGTCCAAACAATTCAGACTCAGCAAAGTTACCTTGTGTTGTAAACACTTTAGGTAATGCTCTAATCTTATTGGCAATATGTTTACCTTGTGTATTATAAAATGGATAGATATGTTTTGTTACCATACCATTATTAGATAATGTCGTTACTCCATATTTACTTGCAGTTTCCTGAGAGATATTTCTATCCTTCAACTCAGTTTTATCACCAACATATAAATCAGAATAACTGTTTACATTATTTGTAATAGGTGTTACTTCCACTCCTTCTCCTTTCTCAAAGTATCCACAGTCAGGTGTAAAGCAATGTGCACCATCAGTGTAACGTGCAAGATTATCTTTACTCCCACATTTAGGACACTGCTCGTGCCCAATAAATTTACTTTCCATCTTTAACATCTAACCCCCTAGTGTAGTTTGTTATTATCATTTTTATCGTACATAAACTCAAAGATTTCATCACCTTCAGTTGGTTCTTCACCCATACCTAATGCTATTAGTTCTTGAGCAGTATCATTTAATGCATTCTGCATTGTAAGAAAACCATAGTAATCTTTTTCAGCTTTGGTTATAGCTGTAATTGTTAATGCTCTAGCCATTAGGTACAAAGTTTCAGGTGAGTCATACTTAGTTACAAGTTCCACAATTACTTTATGGATTTTCATAACTATTTCTTCACGTTCTTGTAGTGTTAGTTTTTTTAGTTCCACTATCAACTCCTTCCATCATTTCAACAAAACCATTTATGTCTTTCAATGGAACTTGTTTAATATTTGTTTCACCACTTGCAGTTAATATAAAGTCAGCAACTGAAGTAGGTATCTCTTCATGTGTTTTATATACTGTCATTAGCACCTTCCTTAAAACCATTCATAATTAATTGCTTTCTATTTAATTCTGAATTATGAATTATATTTATAAGTTTGTCAAGATACCATTGTGCTTTTTGTAAATCTTCCAAAGGTTTTCCTTTGTAATCGTATCTCCACATGTACTTTAGTACATTAGCTTTTAAATAACCAAGAAACTCTTTGTCACTCATTGATGCTTGTATCGCATCTATACATTCAATCCCATGTTTATTATAATGCTTGGGATTATTTACGTTATCGTATTTTTTCATATGCGTGTCCATATCTTTTGTCCTTTCTTTTATCACCAAATTCTTTTGGTGTATCACATTTAACTGCCTTTATTTTATAAGGTGGTTTTGTTTCTTCATAAATTTTCATTACAGTTTTCTCACAGTTGTCATATAACTTAGGTAAAACTTTTTGATGTATCTTATTGTCGTACTCAAACCATACTGTTATTAAAAAATATGTAAACATAATTCTATCCTGTTAAATATAATGTTATCATTAATGTTAATATAAAAAGTGCTATTAATTTATCTTTCATTATCTTATCTCCATTGGTACTACACATTTTCTTTCCTGCACTGGTATGTACTTAGGGTCAACTGGTACACCTTTGATAAGTTGTTGTCTTATCAAATGAAACTCCCAACCAATACACATATATCCTGATTGACTTAATTTACTTCTGTCAATATTTCTTATTGCGTATTCTTGTTCAGCTATCATACTGGCATTATCACAGTTAGGTAGTTCTTTAACAAATAATTCTACGTCACCAACTGGTGAAGCAAAAGTTAAATACAATGCAAACATTTCTTTTATCATTTATCTAGTTCCTTTCTTACACACTTCTGTTTATAATACACATTACCCAAGAGTGTGATACTAGGGTTATGTGGGTCAGGTTTTTTCTTACCAACGTACTCCCATACACAAGTCATAGTCTTGTTATTGTTTGCACGTTGATGAAAAAAGTCAATGTTATCAAGGGTGTATAGATTAAATATAAACCCAATGATTAGTGTCTCAACTCCCATTAAAATAATCTCCTATAAAATATAATGTTGTAAATAAAAACATACCCATCATAAATCCAAATAGGATTTGCAATGTAAACCATAATGCTCTGTCAACTTTAGTAGACATAAACAACTTGTGGTAGTGGTGTGTAATCTATTCTTCTGTCAAGGTGTATGAATGTTCTCGCTACACCTACAGTCCAACCTAAGTCTATTGCTCTCTTAATTAAATCTTTTCTGAAGACTGAATTAGGTATGGCAATATCAACTGCACAAGTATCTGTGTCCCATTTATCATTACCAATTTTATGAAATGAATTAGGACTGGCTGAGTACCCACGAGATTGTAACCACTCATTATGTTCTGCTGAACGACAACAAGAAGTTATCTGTAATGGTTCTCCAACATTCTCTCTTAAATTTATAAGACAATTTAAAAATCCTTTAGCTAAAACTATATCCTTTGAAGTAGGACATTGTAATTCTTTTTCACTAAAGTATTTATTATCATAATAGTTTAATCTTTGTGACATTATTTTTTTCCTTTCTTGTTTTTGTCATTAAGTTCTTTAATTCTTTTGTAAGAATTATAAAGTTGTTTATTTAGTTCTTGTATTTCTTTTTCATACATTTCACTTTTTCTCATTCACATTATCTCCTTTCTGTTTATGTAAAATATTATACAATTTTTTAATAACTCGTGTCAAATTTAAAATGCATTAGTCAAATTACTGACACATATGTGTTGTATAAATACCACAACTTATTCATGTGTCAATTCTTTGACTTCTTCCTCTGTCATTTTATTTACAATAATAGGTGTATACTCACCTATATATGCTCCAATGATATTAAATTGTATATATTCGTGTGCTTCTTCCATACTCATATCATCACGAGCTACTAAAATCTTAACCATCTTGGTTAAATCATAGGCAATAACTGTGTCCATATTACATCTCTCAGCAGTACCTATGATTGCACTATCAAATCCGTCCCATTTAAGCATCACTCACTCCTTTCTTTCTAAATGAAAATCAAGTATCTCACATACTTTATCTACAGTTTCACACCATATGTCTTCGTACTTTTCTTTAGTTATCCAGTTACCAT
>Ga0208767_1000702_pt1 | contig 27646 bp, 28 predicted proteins | sample VirMetDEL_Mar_21_FD_184514 | JGI IMG/M metagenome (GOLD analysis project Ga0208767, IMG submission 184514) | Aqueous microbial communities from the Delaware River and Bay under freshwater to marine salinity gradient to study organic matter... | ecosystem: Environmental > Aquatic > Marine >... | reverse complement strand
GGATGAATAATTTTATACGAACCAATGAGTAGTTACGAATACAAGTACGGCTATTTGCGTGGCGTGATTCAAAGTGCCATGCTCTTACGCAACGTGCATCAAATGAAGGCGGCATTGGGCGATGCGTTGGACCATGTTGAATCACAAAGTGTAAAACGAAACGAACGCAAAGTGTAAAATAGAAACCTTTAACACCAAAGAAAGATGAATTATTACATAATTGAAGACGATAGGGGACACATATACAAGGACATCCTGTTCACTACACAGTCAGCAGCAAGCGAGGTAGTGGATGCACTTGAGCAGGAGTACGGACGCTCGTACTGGATAACATCACTTATTCCACATCAGAACATTGGGTTGATGGAGATTATTGAGAACATTAAAATAGAAGAGTAATGCCGAACTGGGTTTATACAACAATCAAAACGTCCTCAAAGAATAAAGCACTACATTTGCCCTATACGGAACTCAAACACTTTGAAGGCTTCGTAGACAAGAGAATAGGCTGGGGAGAAAAACAAACGGAATGACAACAGTCAACTCACTATCGGGAGGCAAAACCTCATCGTACATCGCAGCAAACTACCCCGCAGATTATGAATTATTCTCGCTCGTAAGAACAAGCGACCCCGATTGTTTATTTCCCGATTCAAAGATTCGCCAAGAGGTTTCCGATAGAATAGGACAAGAGTTCATTGGGACGCTTGAGCAAGATGAAATCATCTATACAATGCTTGACCTTGAGCAATACCTTGGTCGCGAAATAACTTGGATTACGGGGCCTACATTTGATGAGGTAATAAAGAACCACAGCACACTTCAGGCGAAGTATCTTCCAAATGTTATGCAGAGGTTTTGTACTACGGATATGAAGGTAACGCCAATTAAAAATTGGTGCTATGAGAATACCGAATTGCCTGTTGAGATGCGCATTGGTTTCCGCGCTAACGAAATCCGTCGAGCGGACAATATGGTTAAGCGCGAGAAGGAAGATGGTTTCCAATACGATAAGTTTGTTGTTGGTCATTCCAAGACTGGGCGTAGACGATGGAAAGAGATGAAGTACCGTAAGGTTACATTCCCACTAATTGAAGATGGTATATTTAAAGACTCTATTGAGGAGTATTGGAAGGACAAACCTGTAAGGTTTGCCTATATGAATAACTGCGTTGGGTGCTTTCACCGAAACGAACTACTGCTAAAGCATATGTCTGTACGAGAATCAAACAAGTTTGATTGGTTCGTCCGCCAAGAAGATGACAAGGCGAGATTCAAAAAAGAAATGACCTACGAAAGCATCAAGAGGCATCGCTTACAATTCCAACTCTTTGATGATGACTTTAACGAATGCGATAGCGGATATTGCGGACTATGAAAAAACACACTAAACTCTACTTACAAGAAATGGTCTACGATGAAACGGACTGAATTCCTTGCGAGGTATGCAACCGTCAAGCCGTAGACATCCACCACATAGAAGCAAGAGGAATGGGAGGAACATCCAACCACGACACAAAGGAACTAATAAAGAAACTTGAATCAATTAAAGAATGAAAAGACGCATGTCATACGGAGATTGGATGATGTACATACGCAACATCCATTACGCGAACACACGAGAGATGGACAAAGGCTATGAAAAAATAAACAAGGATTTGTTCATTCAAAATAAACAGCGTACATTAGCGAAACCCAAATCTTAATTCAATACATATGGCTTACCAATTAAAGACCATGAAAATCAAGGGCAAAGATTATGTCCTTGTCAATGAGCGCATCATTGCGTTCCGCAAACTACCTGAATACCAGGGCTTTAGCATTGAAACAGAACTGCTCCACCTTGATGAGGCGTCCTGTGTTGTGCGTGCTACCATCCGTAACTCGGAAGGTAAGATTGTAGCGCAAGGCATGGCGCAAGAGGACCGCACGTCTTCAATGATTAACAAGACATCCTATGTGGAGAACTGCGAGACGAGTGCCGTTGGCCGCTGTCTTGGTTTCTTGGGCATCGGTGTGGAGGATAGCATTGCATCAGCCGAAGAGGTAGAGATGGCTATCGCCAAGCAAGACCTGCCAGCTGACACAGATGTGTTCGGCAAAGCCGTTGCGTACATCAAGGAAGGGAAGAACAAACCCGAGCGAAAGGAACGACACGATAAGGTTGTCGCCAAGTACAAAGGTGAACTTGGTCAGGACAAACTGCGTGAACTTGCAGAGGTAATCTGATGAGTTGGTTCAATGTGATAGTAGAGAGGACAGGTAAGCCCTACCTTTCTTACTCCTCCATCAAGTACGCCTTGCAGGACATGGCGCTGTTTGAACTGTACATGAAGGGCAAGTTGCGCAAGGAGTCGCAAGCCCTTACGTTTGGTAGCGCATACGATGTGCTACTATTTACGCCCGATGAATTTGACAAACGCTTCTATGTACTTGATGACGAAGAGATTATTCAAGAGATAGGCGGGAAGAACCCAAGGGCTACCAATCAATACAAGGAGTGGAAAGAAACCGTATCCGAAGGGAAGGAGTTGCTTTCAATGGATGACTATCAGCAAGCCATTGACATGATTACCAGGCTTGATGACTGCGGTGTGTTAAACATTTACTTGCAGGGTAAATACCAGGTAGAGTTCCATCAGAAATTAGAGATTGATGGCGAGGAAATTCCCGTGCGCGGATTCCTTGATGTGCTTGGTGATGGATTCATTACAGACCTAAAGACAACGCGAAGCGTTAGCGGATTCCGCAGGGACGTACACTGGCTTGACTATGATGTGCAAGCCTATCTGTACACCCTCGCATTCGGTATTAAAGATTTCTATTGGGTGGCGCAAGAGAAGGCATACCCTTACTTGCCAGCCGCATACAAAGCATCGGAGGAAACCCTTGACTCCGGCAGACGAAAGGTGACCAGGGCTATCTCGGTAATCAAAGATTACTGTGAGACCAACAGAGAGTCATCCAAGTTTTATGTACAAGGGGAAATTTAAATCAAAAGCAATGGACAAAAAAGATGTCTACATTGGCTATGTAGGAGAGTTGAAATCCTACGACTCGGGAGTACAGAAGTACCCGCTGTCATTCAAGATTGAACAACTTGATGAACTGAAGAAGTACGCTACATCTTCTGGCAATGTCAACATTGACATGGTCATTAAGAAAGATGGCGGTGCCTTCATGTCTGTGTTCAATCCTCGTGCTGCGGACAACTCAAAGTACTCAAAGAGTAACGCAAACAGAAAGGTAGAAGCGTCTAATTCAGACCTGCCCTTCTAATGGAATACAATAGCGACTTCAGGTACGACCTACGCATTGGACAGATGAGTGAGATAATCATCGGCCAACTGCTGACAAGCAGAACCGTGGAGGTCAAGATGGATTTTGGTGTGCATAATACTGGCAACTTTTACATTGAGTACGAGAGCCGGGGCAAAGCATCAGGCATCGCAAACACTGAAGCTGACTATTGGATTCTCATTGCTGCCTCCGAATACGGACTGCGACATCGTTATGAAGATGTAACGGTAGAAGAGGAGGACATCATGTATTTCATCACCATCCCAACGGAACGCCTAAAGCACTTGTGCCGAACAAAGCATGAGGCAATAGGTGTTCCTGGTGGGGATGAGAATACTTCGCTTGGCGTTTTAATACGAGCCGAATCTTTATTGTAATGAAAGAGATGGAACACTTCATGCGCATAGCGAACGCTCGCTTGCGTAGCATCTATACATTCAAGCCGCAACGGTTAGCGATGGCAGCAAAGATGTATGTAGAATGGAAAAAGAAAAACAAAAGTGAACAGCAAGAAGAACAGCGTTTCAAATAACTACAACATAACCTTCAATAAAAGCAAAAACAAATGGCAGTTATCACGAAGAGGAGCGATAGTTTTCTCGGGGACAAAAGAGGGAGTACAAAATTGGATGGACAAGGTAATCATACCAAACAATCCAATCTTCTAAACCAAGCCGTTGCCGTTTACGGAACCCTCAAGAGGGGTAAGGGCAATCATCCGCTGTTAAGTGAGGCGCTGTTCGTAGGAACCGCCAAGACAAAGAACAAGTATCCATTGGTCATTAGGAATTGGGGGCTACCCTTTCTAATCAACAAGCCAAACGTAGGATACAATGTGGAGGTAGAGATATATCTCGTTGACCAAAACATGCTAAACAGACTTGACATATTAGAGGGACATCCCGATTGGTACAGGCGTAAGCGCAGAAAGTTTATCCTGTTAGAGGACGGATACGACAAACTCGAGATGGAGGCATGGGTATACTTTGGTCCGGACGAGAACCTTGATGTAGGCGGTGGAGTTTATTACGAGAGGTACTAATGAAAACTCCAATGCAACTGCTGTTCCGTAGGCTTGAGACCATCAACAATACGATGCTTGATGGCGACACCAACAGCATCATAGCAGGCATACTAAAGACCAAAGATGAATGGTTGGAGGCGGAGAAGAATACAATCATCAACGCCCACCATCGTGGCTACATATCGGACGGAAGTTATGCCGACGCTAAGAAGTATTACAATGAAAATTTTAATACCAAACCACGATGAGAGTATATTATGAACTGTTTTGGAATGAAGGGCAGAAGCCAGGCAGATGGGAGAAGAGATGTAAGTGTTTCTCTACCGAGCAACAAGCAAGAATATTTGTCCGAAGGATTGAGAACAACGTAATTGTAAGAAACATTACACTCGACACACATGTCACAAAGTAAAAGATTAAAAAAAGCACGTGAAGTGAGAGCAAGAATACGCAGACACGTAGAAGAATCGCATGTGTTTAGCAAGACGATTGAAGTATTCTCCAACATATGCGAGGTAAACGAGGCGGAACTATATCAAAAGAGCCGCAACCGTAGGGTCGTAGAATGTAGGGCTATGATATGGTCGTACATGCGAACTAGAACAAGCGTAACATTTCAAGACCTTGGCGCGAAGTTCGGGCTGAATCACTGCACTGCATTGCATCAATGGAATAGACATCAAGACTACATCTCATACGTATTAGACAAACCATTCCGTATGCACGAGCATTACGCACAGTCGTATGATGCGGGCAGGGATTTGCTTGATGATTATTTCTTGGTTGACAGCGTCGATTTAAAAGGGTATAAGTACCGACTCATTATGATGGTGGATGACTACCCAAGTTGGAACAAGCAGAAAGTTATAGAGGCGGAACAGATATGACACAACCTCAAGCGATATATTATTATATCGTCAAGGTCGTGTACTTAAAACCAGGAAGGGGAAAGCAGAAGCCCACGCCATTTAGGCAGTCGGGCGTGGAGATTATATCTCGTGCCAAAACACTATCCCATCTGAACCGCGACAAGAAGGCGATTGAATTTGCTGAATCACAGGTGCGCGGTGCTTCGCGCATCTTGAGCCTACGCATCTATGAAATCATAGAGCAAAAACAGATTGGAGTTTCATCAGTTTATCTAGAAGATAATTATGCACATGAATTTGGATGAGAAGGTAACGATGTTCGCCTCCATTAAGGACACAGCCAAGCCTCATTACGTCTCGCTGTCTACTGTCTTTGACAGAATCACAAACGGTACAAGCAAGGAGACGATTGAAAAAATACGAAAGGGCGACAGTTCTCTGAAGAAGAACTTACCGGTTGCGCTTTTCTCTGGCGTCTTCTCAAGCAGAAAGGATGGAGACATCGAAGGGCACAGCGGACTTGTCATCCTTGACTTCGACCACATTGATGTGGACGATTACAAGGCGCTGTTGGGTACGGATGACTACGTGTATGCATGCTGGACATCACCCTCTGGCGATGGACTAAAGGCGCTTGTTCGCATAAGCAATACCGAGAGACACCGCGACCACTTCCGTGCACTACAGGTATACTTTGAAAGGAACTACGGCCTGGAGGTTGACCCTTCGGGAATCAATGAATCGCGTGCTTGCTTTGAAAGTTATGACCCAGACCTTATCCTCAAGGAGGATAGCCAGGTCTTTGGCCACATGCTTAAAGAGAACACCCCCGTTGAGGAGGTGGTTCAGAAGAAGGTACAAACGGACTATGAGAAGATAGACATCATAGCCCACATGATACGCAAGGCTTCCGATGGAGAGAAGCACTTCACCCTACTGCGAGCAGCCGTCCTTTGTGGTGGCTACATAGCAGCTGGCCGCATGGAAGAGGACGAGGCGGTTCGCATCATGCTCCGAGAGGTATCAAACAGAGATGTTGATGACCTTGAGTTAGCAAAGAGAACTATTGCGGACGGCATATCTCAGGGGCGGATGATGCCCATACGAGAGGTCATTGATGATGAGCAGCGCATCAAGAGGGAGATGCTTATCCTTGATGGAGATATGTCCTTCATCTCTTCAGATGATAGCGACCAATCATGGATTGAAAGATTCGCTAAGGGGGAAATACCCAGGGGCTTGACAACAGGCATGCCGGAATTGGATAGGTACTTCTTGTTCAAGAGAGAGTTCACTATCATAAATGGGCATAGTAATGTTGGCAAGACAACCTTGGCGCTGTACCTGATGGTCACAGCGTCAGTGCTGCATGGATGGCGTTGGATTATTTATTCATCGGAAAACAAAACGGCCGCTGTTAAAATGAGGCTGATGGAATTTTTAGTAGATATTCGGATTGATGAAATGCACTACGAGGAAAGGGTTGCCTCTTTCAAGTGGGTGAACAAACACTTCACCATCATCAGTAACGAGCAGGTATACAGTTACACAGACCTGATTGTGTTTGCAGAGAAACTGATACGCCAAGAGAAATACGATGGCTTCCTCATTGACCCATACAATTCACTGAAGATTACCATGGGCAAAGCATCGGCGCAGATGTCTACCCACGAGTACCACTACGAGGCAGCATCAGAGTTCCTTACCTTTTCTAATAAGAACAACATGGCGGTATGGGTTAACACCCACGCCATTACAGAAGCGATACGCCGCAAGGGTATGGATGGTCTTCCCGTTGCTCCCTTTGCAGAAGACAGCGAAGGTGGGGGCAAGTGGGCCAATCGTTCTGATTCGTTTATCACGTTTCACCGGAAGGTCCAGGCGCCTGACCACGACATACGTTCGCGCATGGAGATACACGTTCGCAAGATGCGTAACCAGGAGACAGGCGGTAGCCCAAGCCCATACGACGAGCCGGTGATACTTCAGATGAACGCATCACGCACCGGGTTTACAGTTGTTGGTACAGGTACAAAAAGTTTTTCGCCACTTGCTTTGAATACTAAACTTATTGACCTACATTAGTAGGTGTGCAAGAAGATGATTACCAAGAGATTACACTTATACTACCGAAGCCGCCGTCTCTTAACCAGTTTTATGCAGGACGCCACTACTCAGTACGCGCAAAACATAAAGCCAATTACTGGAAGGCAGTTGAAGGTGCGCTTGAATCGTTTGACAAATTCCATGTGGACCGATGTGCGATTCATGTTCGCTACAATTGTCGCTATGATGTTGACAATGCTATATGTTGTGCTAAATTTCTTGTTGATTATCTACGAAATCACGGCTACCTTGATGATGATACTCCTAAATATTTTACGGAGCAATCGACCAGGTACGATGACCAAGTAGAGAAGGACAAATTTTTAGCGACAATAAAGGGGCATGGATATAGAATCATTGAGTAAGACCTACTACCTAGCCACGTCTCGCATGCATCACTCAGCGACAGCTCTTTATGAATCGCTTCACGATGAGAGAGGCAATCCAAGAACGGATGCGGAGAGATTACACAATACCATAAGAAAATACAAGCGGGACATCGACATGGAATTTGACATGATTCGTGCTGCCCTATTGGAGTTCTACGACGATGACGCTAATATACCTTGATGGCCTTAACGGAATCAACTACCACCGTCTACTGACTCCGTTCATAAGAATCAAAGAAGAGAACGGATTGATGGTTCATTTCTTTGAGAACTTCAACGAGATGAAAGAGTGGGACTTGACGTCCGTATCTGCGCTTGTTGTATCACGAAGATGCTCTGTATCTAACCACAAAGAATTCAAAAAGTTCTTGGTCAAGAACAATGTTAAGTTGATACTTGACAACGATGACTTTTGGGAATTAGCAAAGGACAATCCTGCTCGCAAGTACTACGAGAAGGTAGAGAGCAAGCACATCCTAAGTACCATAGGTATAGCGGATGAGATATGGACGCCATCAGCATACCTAGCAGAGCGTATGCGGAAGGTTCTCAAGGGAAAGGAAGTACCTATCCGCATCATACCAAACACGGTCTACTCCAAGGAGAAACAATGGCGAGAGATAGAGAAGGAACCCAACGAGAGTGGCCTTGTAAGATTCGGATTCCTTGGGGCTAACGGACACTCGGATGATTTGCGAATGATGGGCATGACATTCGAGGACTATGAAATGTACACGGTGGGGCTCATGGACTACAAGGAGATACTCAAGGCTAAGTACACCATGGAACCGCTACCTATACATGAGTATGGTTCGCTGTATAAGAAGTTTGATGTATCACTTGCTCCATTGCAGAACACTAGATTCAACAGGTGCAAGTCAGAACTAAAAGTTGTAGAGGCTGGCTACACGAAGACGGCCATCATCGCTAGTAACACGACACCATACAAGCAGTCCATCATACACGGAAAGACAGGGCTGCTGTGTTCATCTCCGGCAGAATGGCGAGATGCAGTAAGGAAGATGACACTCGCGCAAGCGGAAGACCTTGGCCATGCGCTGCATGAGTACTGCCTACAGCACTACGACATTCATCAACTCAACAAGGAAAGGCTCAAGGGGTTGTGAACTGCAAGCGGTGCGATACCACAATGACTCCCCAAGAGGTTAAGAACGCTAACCTAAGGAGTGGATATCCAGCCGGGTACTGCGTGTCGTGCCAAAAAGAATGGAAGAGAGAGCGAAACTTTAAGAGCAGATACAACATCACCATTGAGGAGTACGAACAGATGCTCATCTTTCAAGACAGGAAGTGTGCAGTATGTAATGATACATTACTCCCCAAGAAGACAGTCGTTGACCACTGCCACGACAGCGGAGATGTTCGGGGTCTGCTATGTTACCACTGCAATAATGCTATTGGTTTTATAAAAGAAGATGTGTCCGCTGCACTGCGGCTTATTGACTACATCTACACCAACAAGATGCGGAAACTACCAGGGAATGATTCCCTTTCTCAGCAGTGCATAGACGAACGCGACGAGGGCGACGACAACCCATAGGTAGAAAGACCAACGGAATATCTTGTGCTCCTCTTTGTATACGACTCGTTCGATAGGTACTTGAATAGTGCGTACAATAGTATCGCTGTCACAGCCTCCATCGATTGTTAGGGTGTCGTAGCTGCGCATAATCTTCACTCGGAACTTGTCCTTCACTATTTCTATCGTGTCCACCTGCGATGTGATGACCGTATCCCTGACAACAATCGGGTCGGTAACAACCGTGTCCGTGACAGTTATCGTCGTCGTCGTTAACAGCGCTGGGTCCTTCTTGATTGCTTGCTTGAGCAGCCATTCGGGAGAGCACCCAGAAAGTATAAGGATGGCAAAAAGCAGGGTGAAGCATCGTAATTTCATTTGGCGTGCAAAGTTACAAATCAATCCGGTAAGTCTACGTCGTAAAGAATATACATCTTCTCTGCCGGACTCCTAGAGAACTTGTTTTCAATCGTGTTAATCACGTTGCGGGTCAGTTCAAAGTTGTTGAACTTGGCAGCGTAGTTCGATACGAAATTATAAGCCTCTTTGATTTCATCAAGGCGAGCCTGACGGTTGCCCTTCTCTCCTTCGCTAAGGTCTACATATGGAGTGCGGAAGTTCTGCTCCTCCATGTTGTAGTAGAATTGCTTGGCAATGTCAACAGGATAGTCACGGAAGACAACAGCGGTGCTTAACTCTGCCGCTGTTTCTAGTGGCTGAAGTTCAATATCTGGATTCTCCTCTGCCTGCTTCATGCGCTTGCGATATTCGCGAGCAATGTAGTTGATGTTGGGAGGCAGGAATGTCTCCTTAAATACATAAGAACCATAGGCATTGGACCAGTCGCTCAATGTGCTACCTACTACCCAGCGGTTAAACCAGTTTGCATCTTGGTTGTTGACAATGGGCTGGCCATATGAGTTGCGACCCTGCAACAGGTTGAACAACATACCCATGGCAAGGTTAGGATTTGTAAAGTCCTGAAGGATAGATGCTATGGCATCGTTCTTTGACACGCCCTTTCTTCCGTATATCAATCCCTGCATTTCATCATAGGGGTCTTCTGAACTGATATTGATGAAACGAATCTTTCCGTTTTCACTCATGTCAGCAGCAAGGATATTAGAGCCAACCATCCATGCGGGCAAGAGGTAGTTGACACCACGGATTTGTTCTGCCAACTCTCGTTCGTCGTCGTCGTCGAGAAGCATGCCAGTAAGTGCGGCGTATCCCGCTGTTGAAAGAGATGCCATACCGATTCCCATGGACAACGCCTTAACACCGTCAAGCAAGTACGCCTTGCGCTGCGATTCGCTAAGGTTCTCATTGGTCATAGCCTCACGAATATCCTTAACCGCATTATCATAGATGCTGTAAAAACTACGGAAGGCTTCAACGCGGAACGAAAGGAAGTCACCCATCGGGAGTTTAAACAACTGACGGAAGGAAGGGTGAATGCGCGACATCGTTGGCATGTTCTGCTTGATGCGCTCAGAAACAGCGAGGTCAACTTCCTGTTGTTCTGCCGGATTCAATTGTGAATACGAACGACCATCTGGATTAGATGCTAATCGCTTTGCAAAGTTCTCTCTCTTAGAGAGGTAGGCAATCATCTTGGTGTAGTCGTCAATGAAACCATACTGATACGCTATGCGAGCTTGACGTACGCCCAACTCACGTTGTGCCTTCTGCATTTGTTGAGGTAACCAACCCCATGCATCATTAGGGTCTACGCCTGTCATCATGTCGTAGTACGATTGGTTGATGTCACCAAGTATTCCATAGTTAGGTGAAGCACCAAGCAAGCCAAGCGCACCCATCTTGTCAAGGACAACCTCCATCTCTGGGTCAAGCTCTCCCTCCTTCATTTTCTTGAAGCGATTGCGAAGGTCTTGGATAACGGTAAAGCCTCCTCGTTCTTCGTTGTATGGCATCACGCCATTGGCTGTCAAGAAGTACCAACCACCCATGATGTTTTTGCGCCACGTTGGTAGGTTATATAGTACGCGAACACGGCGCATCTGAAGCAACAAGTTGTAGTATCCTTGCCAGAACTTACTGTCCGACTGATACATTGGAGTCAACTTGAGTTGGCTAACAAAGTCATTGCGTACAGCCTTGCCGTTCATCGGAGACTTGGGCTCGGCAATCTTAGTATAGTTCTCTCGGAAGTAATCAAGCAACGCAAGGGCAGCCTCGTCTTTGGTTCCATATCCATTCTCTGTCATCCAAGCATTGATGCTAGACGTTGCAGGGATTAGGCCCATCTGCTTACCGATGTCATCAAGTTGACGCAGGTTTAATGTATTCTCTTCAAGACCACGCCAGAACGACTTGGTGATAATCAAGTTACTCATGCCGCTTAACTGCGCAATCTCATTGATGCGGTTGACCAGCGTGTACTGACTAGTGATGTTGGCTAGGTTGGAAACAGTATGGGAGAACCGAACGAATGGGTCGGTCTCTTCACCCATCATCTTGCGAAGCTCGATGGGTAAGTCTTTCTTTTGTCGGAACTGCTTTGTTGGTACACGCAGTTGGCCAAGAGATGGGTCCCCCGTAAGTCCGCCGGCTTGACCACGCTTTGCAGCAGATAGGCTTTCCAGTGTGCGAAGCTTGTCCTGAACCTTCTTCTTGATTTTAAATATCAGTTTCTTGTCTGATTCAACAAGCATGATATATGAATCAATATCCCCGGGGTCAAGACCCATGGATATCATCTCTTGCTCCTGCTCATCGGTGATTCCTTCCTCATATAGATTGTTAGCCTCCTCAAAGATGTATCCCTCTACAAGGGCTTTCTCGGCGGCCTTACGCAACTCAGGGTCCACCTTGAAGGCGGCATCTGTAAACAGACGATAGGTACGAGTACCGTACTTTCCAGCAGAATCTTTAATGGTAGTCCTAAGGTCTTCGTTTAAGATGTCGAAGGCTGGACTGTTAACCATGTTCTCCTGGAGAGATGTGCGGATGGCCGCTAGAACAGAGAGGTCTTTTGCAATTTCCGGGAATGAGTTAACCAACTCTTGCGCTGCCGCATCACGCGCACCTTTGTCTTCGGCATACAAGAATGTATCTGACAATTCATATGCGCGAGTACGTTGCTCTTCAGACAACGGCTTCATTGCCTTGCGAATCCGCTGTAGAGCAAGGAACATTCGGTTGATGTGCTGAATGTTCATAGACTCCGACACTTCAAGAGCTTGCAGAATCTTACGGTTGTAATCACGAAGGCGCTCCATACCAAACAACTTCTCAAGACGAGCGCCCATCTCTGATAGCTTTGGGTTTAGTACGGACATCATCTTCTCCAGTGGGTCGAGTTGGCGCTCGTACGATTCTGGTTCAGGCTGGCCCGCTAGATTGCGAGACTCCTCACCGCCAATAACATTCCCATCCTCGTCAAACTCAACAGTTGCTTCAGCTCGTTTGAATCGTTCTGACTGCAGGCGTTCAGACATCTTAACCTGTGAGATGTCAGAGCCGGTCCGGATAGCCTGGCCGATGCCCTCCATATAAGCAGCGATGTCTTTCGCAAGGGCAGCGTCTTCAAAAATCTGTACGCTACCGCCAGTAATCTTGCTAACGATAGAGTTTAAGAACGCCTTCATCTCTTCCAACAGCGAAGGGGAGAACTCAACACGCTGGTTGGCGAGCAGTGCGCCCAACTGAACCATGAACTCCTCAGAACGATACGCCCCAGCAGATACCATCTCGCGCTCTTCATACTGGTTTGCAAAGTCATTCAGTTCTTTTGCATCAGACTCCTTGAGTCGGCGGATGACAAGTTTACGGAACTGATTGAAATCAACGGGGTTCTTATCAAAGTAAGTGGAAAACACATTGTGCATCACCTCATGGTACGCCGTACCAACCGGAGTGTATCGGTCGGAATAACCTCGGCCTGTCTTTGATTCTTTCTGCTTTAAGTCAAAGTTCAGGGCAAGAATCTTTCCAGGCTTACGACCTCCACGTGTTGCGACTGTAATACCCGCTGTTCCGGAGACATCTCGGAAGCCAGCATCCTTGCCGGCATTCTTATATCCTTTAGTGCCGAAGCCAACATTGAAATGGGTGGCATCTGGGTTCAGTTTGCGATAGGCCTCTGAAGCGAGGATGAGTTTATCCATGACCATCCGCTGTCCGGGCGTCATGGTGTCCATCAATTCGCGAGCAATGGTTGCGTCGTATGAATCAAACAAGTTCAAGAAGCCCTTGCTTTTGTATGCCTTACGTGCTCTGCTTACTGCGTTAGAAATGGTGCGTGGTGCGCGAGGCTTAGCCTGTGGCGCAGCATGACGGGTTACCCCCGTCGCTTGCTCGGCTTCACGTGCTTGAAGAATTCCACCTGCCTGAGTCTGCGCTGAGCTTGTTCCAGGCTGGGGTACTCCCCCAGGTTCCGTCCCGACTGGCTCACCACCCGGTACTTGCTGCCCTTCTTTTGTATCATCTGGAGTAACTGTTTGAGCGCCAGTTCTTTGGCGCTGTTGGTTGATTAACTCAGTAAGCCTAGCCCCTTGTTCGTTCATCTGTTTCTCAACAGCGACTTGTTCTGATGGAGAAAGATTTCCATTTTTAATGGCATCAGCACCGGCTAAAATTTCTGTCGTAAGACTAGACGCCTCCTGCATGGCTTCTCGACTCAAGGACACAAGGTCTTTTTGTGTCTCTAGCAAGAGTTCATATTTCTTTTGGCGTAGTTCAGCTAATGATTTCTTGGTAGCATCCCTAACGACAGGGTCTGTCTGATTACTTAACCCTCTCTGGAGCTCACGAATGTCAGCATCAATCCTAGAAATAGCGCCATCGTTTGCAGCCATGGCTATTGGTGTCGTGGCAGAAAGAGTTCTTTGATTCTGAGACTGGGCCCATGCTGCATAATCGCGTTCGGATACTGACATACCCTTTGCCTTCACCATGTTGTAGGCAATACCTGGCGCAGCAGGACCTAGTTCTGCAAAGCCCTCTAACAGAATCTCTCTTGCTTGAATAGGGTCGCCAGATAGAATCTGACCAGAGAGTTCGCCTCCCGAACCAAGAGCCCCTTGAACCAAGGCTTCCTTGGCCATGGCTCGAGGCACAGACTTGCCTGCAACAGTGGCCGCTTTTACAAATCGACCAGCAGTACCAGCAGCAATACCATCTAAAATTCCAATGGGAACACCACGGGCAAGACCATACTCCCTAGCCTTGGCTAGTTTCTCTTCATCTTCAGGGGTCTCTGGACGTAAGACAGCACGCAACTCATCTTCGTTGGTAACGTCTACTCCTGCTTCTTGAAATGAAGCCATCATAGAGTTGGCATATTCAGAAGCCAAAGATGAGGCCCCAAAGAATCCACCCAAAGCACCAGGTACTGCACCAAAGCCACCCGTTAGGGCGCCAGCTCCAGCACCGGCGGCTGCTCCAGCCAACCCGGGCTCAAGCGTAGCAACAGAGGAGACCAAAGATTCTGGAAGGACACGTATAATGTCCAAGATGAACGAACCAATCGGGTGTTCGTCCACATTTGCAGCAAGCCAGTCATCATCCTTCGGCGCATCACGCTGAAGAATTCCATTGTAATAAGCGATGTCTTCTACGTTAACAAGACCGCCTGTCTCTACGTCGGCCATGATGGCGCCAATACGTCCACGAGCTACAGCACGGTTCCACAATCGCTGTAACTCATTAGGGTTATCATCAGCAATTAACCAAGTAGATTTTTCTTCTCGGTTCTCAGATGTTTGAGCCGGAACAAATCCAAGGGAAGGACCTACATCACGCCAAGTCTGGGCTTGAGAACGTAACTGAGAGGGGCTAACGTACGCGGGAAATGGCAATCCAGAGAACGAAGGGACCGAAGGAGAAGAGTCTTGAACGGTACCAACGTCTTTTTTTTTTTTGTAGAAGTCCTCGACTATTCCGATTTGGTCTTCCATTCCATTAGCTACAACCGCCTCTTTGATTTGCTCAAAGGAGACGCCGTTGTTGTATGCTTTCTCAAGTTCTAATAAGAGTTCGTCTTCCATCTTGATAAATTTACTCGTTGTATCCCGCCATTCCAGGGAATACCATCTGGCTTCCGTAAGGAGTTGAAATCATTTTGGGTAATCCAGACACTTGCTGTTGTTTTCCGGTTCGCATCTGCTGTTGTGCAATTTGCTTTTGTTCTTCGGGTAGATTTTGGAAGAGCCTTTGCGCCTCTACAATATCAGCAGGCGAAGTTGCCGAATTAAACTTCTCAATATACCTCATAGTTTCTTCGGATGCAACAGCAGGAGGTTGAGCAGAAGAGTTATTCTTATTGACTGAAACAATGACATCCTGAAGGGTAGCTGCCTTAGGTGTAGGAGTGGGTACGCCCATGCGATTGAAGGTTGCTTGAATCTTTGCAGCTTGTTTTGTATTGCTAAGGCCACTACCTGCGCCCTGAACAACCTCTGCCCAAGGAACCATGTTCCTTACAGTAGCTTTAGTGGAGCGACCGGAACGAGTATCAATTACGTCCTGGTCGAAACGTACCATAACAAATTGATTGCCATCTTTATCCACAGCAATCTGCTCTACATATTTCTTGGTTCCGTCTACATCAACATAAGAAGGTTGAGTGTCGGTAACCTTTGCAGACATCACAAAGCGGTCATCCGTAATCGGTCCAGCGCCTGGAGTAAGAACCAATTCTCCTTTTTCGTTAGGTTCAATAGGAGGCATATATGTAACAGGGCCAGTCGAGATACCAAACGTATTAACATCAGCAACATCTTTGGCTGATTTGGCGATATCAGCCTGAGCTCGGGCCACACGTAAGCGAGAGGCTTCCTCTTCTTTCTGCGTCTCAATGTCATTGGCAATGAGATTCATCAAAGATTTGCTTACATACTGAGAGTACTCACTTAGATACTGAACTCGCTGTTCTTCGGGTATGTTTCTAACCTTTTCAATGTCGGTAACAGCGCCAGATAGCGCACCCTTGGAGCGCAGAACAAACGCAATGGCTTGGTCCTCTTCCTCTTTTGAAAGGGAGTTAGCACCAAAGAAGTCCATAACCGTTTCATTCACTACTTCTGGTTGAATACCTCCACGGCCATCCATATCGTAGAAGTTCTGAAGGCCTCCTCCTGTTTTTAGGTTTGATAGAATGCTCTGCGCTGCCGATGTGGGGGCCATTTCAGCCATGCTGAATCGGCGGAAAGTACCAATTGATGGATATGAAGACAACTCCGTGTTAATCTGACTCAAGGGCACGTTGCGATTACGGTCTTCTTGAATCTTTTTAAGAAGCAAGTCGGGAGTATTGTATGTTGAAGGGTCAGCAAGGATGGTGGCTTCGTATTCATTGAGCTTATTAGACCACTCAATGGCCGCTGCTGCCTGGTCCTTGTAGTTGTTGTACATCTGTTGACGGCGAGCCATAGCCTCAAAGGACATGTCGCCAGAATTTAAGTCCTCTTGCAACTTGTCCCACATGGACTGTACCTCTCCCTGTACACCGGGGGCGAGTGCCCCGCGCTCTTTCTGGAAGGAGTTTAAGTATTGAAGCTTACGCATTTCAGACTCCTCGCGCTTAGCCTTTGCGTTCTCATAAATTGCACCGTAATCAATGATGGGCATTTGCACATCCGATGCGTAAAATCTTGTATCAGCCATCAGTCCTCGTCTTCTACTTCGTTAAACTCTTCCTTAGAAAGCAACTCACGAATGAACTGATGCAATGGACTATCGCCCTGCATGGATAATTCACGAAGCGTTTCAGCTTGCTCTGGGTTAAAGATATACTCTCCACCAGTCATTTCCCCAATCTTCTCTCCATCTTGAATGATGTCAATAGGATTGGTATCGTGATTAAATTCTCCGGGAGTTTCATCTAAGTCGTCGTTTATTTTTCCTCCGTTCTCTAGGTAGCTAGAACGAGTTTTAAACGGGTCTTCGTTTAACATCCGCATGGCGGCGTTTAACTTATCGTTAGCGTACGGGTCACCAAGTAGTGGCGCTTGTTTTTGAATCATCCCAGATATAGGCTGCAAATCCACCCCAGGCTTAGCCGGTGCAATAGATGTTTGAGCCATAGGCGATTCAAAATTTGCTAAACTAGGCTGTACAGACAAGGTTGGCGCTTGCCTTGCTAGAGTGGGCATAGCGCCCATAGCTCTTGAGGCGAGAGATTCACCAGTTTTAACTTGATTTGTTCCTCGCTCCTCCTTTTTGGGAAGGCTTCCCGCAATCTGGGCCACACCTCCTACGGCCTGGCCAATACCTCCAAGCATTGCGGCACGGCCAGCACTAGCTGCGCTTTGCAATCGGTCAAGGGTTCCACCTAAACGCTGATTAACGGAAGCCAAATCTTGCTGCTCTTGAAGGGCGCCGATTTGTGCGCCCGTAGTTCCAAAGCGGTCAAGGCCAGCCATGACTGCCTCTTGTGTTGTGCGTTGTAGTTGAGGACTTGCGCTCATCAGTGCACGTGCGCCTCCGGCCTCACCTAGCGCACTGGCCGCTGTTGCTTCTGCGCGTAGGGCTGCATCGGATGCTGCTTGCGCATCACCTTCCATTCGGGCTGCACGCTGACGGGCAGCTTGAGAGCGAATAGGACCCGCCGCTTCCTCTTCGGCTTGCGCCATCTTACGTCGGGCTTCCCTTTCTTGAGCAGCACCATATAAGGCAGTTCCAACGCCGGCTGCTACATTTAAGGCACCTCCGACAAAAAATTTCTTATAGTTGCTCATATTACAAAATTACTGATTGTCACTGACCTTGCTGGTTGTGTAGGTTAGACTTAGAGTAAATAAAGTTTACAGCGTATAACTCATGAGGAGTCGTAGTAGAATTCGCAAACCTTGCCTTGAGATAGTAGTCGCGGATGTTGTCGCCCTCAATCGCAGAGTTAGCGACCAATACAATCTCATCATCAGCAGACACACCAGACACCGTACCGCTGCACGTAAGCGCCTTTTCTCCAGAGATGGATGAGGCATACAGGTTGAGTGGTTCTAAGCGATTAGAAGCAGAATTAAGAAGGAACAAAGCGGTGGTATTACCTAATGGGAATGACATATTATTGATAGCATTCTTAAAGGTAATAACGGATGTACTTACCGAGGCAACTACACCTAAAGAAAACAACTCAGATGTCCCACTAACAGAAGTGACATTCGCTGTTGCTGTGTAGGTGATATTATTACTTGAGTCACGATGGATAGGGGCATAATAAAACCCTTCCTTGTTCTGCCAGATGGATGAAGCAATCGTACTAGTCTGGTCTGTGGTATCAATAACGCAAGACCAAGAAGAATTGTTGCCCTCAAGGCTGACCGCCTCATAGGCTTTCACCATGGATGGGTTGAAGTTTGAAACAACCTCAACAATAGAATCACCTGCCGTGCCATAGTAAGTGTTGCGAGCAGCGTCAGGGTTGTGTTCGTATATCAATCCATTCTTAAACGTATACAATCGGTCCGACAGCGACATAATCTCCTCAGCAATGTAGGAGTATCGTGTGCTCCACCATGTGCTACGGATGTCATACGCAATCGTAAACGATGGAAGTGTCTCAGAGGTAGAACTAATTGTTCCAGAAGAATCTGGAGAAGCAGTAAAGGTCAACTGAGACGTGGACTGAGAGAAGGTAGACGTAGTAAACGCACTGAATGAAGAAGTCATTGCCGGAGCAGGCACAGCCGCAGACAAAGAGTCTACACGAGACGGAGACAGGTCCTCGGACATTGCAATGATAGGCTGATTGGTCAGCTGGTCTACAATAATTAAAGCCTTGCCGCTGTCTTGAGCCTGGTCTTGGTTGATATTGAAATCACGAGGGTCAGAATCCCAGTTGAAAGTTAGGTCATTGCTGTAAACAGGAGTCACCTCTACGACAAGGCCACCAGAATCAGTGCGTCCTGCGCCAGTCACTGTATTGCCTGACAAATCATCTTGGATAGTCAGGGTAGAGGTTGACAAGGCGGGAGAGCTGATGATGTACTCCGTATTTTCGCGGTCTATACCACCGATATAACGGCGGTTGGTAGCGGTCTCAGACGTTGCAAACATCTTGCTCTTAAAGAAGGCATCCATCAGTTGCTCACTGATGATGTCAATACCAGTTTGGTAATTGATACGGCAAACCTTACCGGCTTTTGCGTCAACGAAGAACACATATCCACGGTAATTTGCGACAGACTCAGGGTTGTCATTACATCCGTACTCCCCAACATAATACTTGACAGGGCCAAGTACGCTTGGCGATGCGACAAGGGTGTCCCCCGCATCCGCTGTTAGGATGTTGCGACTCACAGGAATCATACCAGCACGGCGCTCATGAATGACATACATCAACTCATCGTATGGGACAAGCGAACGGATAGAACCATAATCATACGATAGGTCTTTCCAATTTGCCTTGGTCATATTGAAAGATGACAGTCCAAGGGTGATGTTGTCAATGTTAAACGCATCTGAGTACGTAACAGAACCGAAGCGCTTAATAGACTTGGCGTCGGGAGAGTAAACAAACCTACGGCCAAGGGATGTGTATGCGGATTCAAAGAAGTCACTAACACGTGGGTCTTCAATAAAATCTACAATGGCGTTCTGCGAGTAAGCAGAAGCGATATTCTTCCAGATATCTCCAGGCTGCGGTGAGGCGCCAACAAAGAGCGTGCGCAAACGGAAGTAAGAATCTCCTTGGTCTATGTTCAGTACACAATCTGGGTTCTGAACCGTCATGCTGTAGGTTCCGGTTGTCCAAGAGGACAGCGACGTTCCGTAAAACTTGTAGGGATATCCTGCAACAGTATCATTTACGGCAACCATTACGTTACCTACTATAATCTGTGCCCCTCCCGCTGTTTGGATTTTGTCTCCCTTGTATACACGCACATTGGAATATCCCTGTATGGTTCCGGCAGCTTGCGGTCCTGAAATATAAACGGTTGGAGTGGTGGATGTACGCTCACCTACGTGCGAACCAGACACAATAGCATGGTTTTCTCCAATCTCGTAATAGAACAAGTTGTCAAACGCCTTGCTTGGGCGGTAGATTTCAATGATACAATCATTGTTCCAGTTGCTGTTGTCATTAGCAACACTCTGGAAGTTAAATCCCGCTGTGCCATTGTCTTCAATGACTAGGAAATCACCAGTCGTATTAGACACAGCAGCCTTAGAGCTGCGGTCTAATAATGGATTGGTCAATTGGTCAGCCAAAAGGTTAACCACCTTGGCTACACGCCATATTGCTGTAGACTTTTGGTTGTCTCCATACCGAACAATCCGAAGCAAGTCACCGGCCGCATAGCCATAGTTGATGTCAGCACCAACTTGGTTGTCGTATGAGTTGTTCTTTGACTGTAACGTGTTGAGGGACAGATAGATGTTTTTGGTAGCACCAAAAGCACCCTCATTGGTGTCGTCATTGTACGCTAAATACGCACCGCCAATACCATACTGAACCTTATTGATTACGCTCCCCTGTCCGGCGTATACAACAGAGTACCGCTTTGCCCACGAGGGAGGGTTGTGCTGGATTCGTACAGTCACATTAGCGAAACCATCAAGGTTATTTTCCGTAGTTCTATTGTTGGTGTGCTTGATGTACGTCTCATCTATAAATTGCTGAACGCCACCTGCACGACCCCGGTCATCGAAGTACACGATGCCGAACTCATGGGAAGAGCCAGATTTAAAACAGCGGGAGCCAAACATGTTATTACGAGAGACGATAAAAGAACCTCCAGTTGTTACATACGCGCCGTTACGTGCAACGATAGCGTCCCTTTCAAAACCTTGGTCGTTACAACGAACAAAGCGACCGTCCATGGTGGGCGTAGATACAGACTGTATCCCACGAATACGGTTATTTTCTCCCTCGCTGTTAGCACTACCCTCAATGATATCAAAGGAAGACATTATTGAGAAAGGGTCTTCCACCTCTGCTTCCTTAGTGCCGAACGTAAACTTGTTGATGTTAAAACGAACCTTGTTAATCATCGGAGCGAAGGTGAAATATGTGGGGTCATTGGGGTCATCCCATCCAACCCACTTCATCCATGCGGTTCCCTTGCCCTTGAAGTTAGCAGACTCCACATTTGAAGTCTGACCTCCAGTCCATATGTTACTAAATCCTGCGCTACCCTCTTGTGGTTCAAAAGAGATAGGGCGGGGGCGCTGAAGTAATACCCTGATTGCCTGTAGAACTTGAGCACGAGTGGTGCCCTGGGCAATCTCAATCTGCTCGCGGACCTGAATGCCGGAGCTAACAACTTTAATACCAGTTCGGATAGAGCGAACAGCGATATCCTTCTCCTCCGTATCCGATGTGCGCTTCTGTTTTGTGAAGCGAACAGTAGGGGGAACGTTCAGCGAGCCATCAATATTCAGCCCGGTCTGGCCAAAGGTATTCGTCTTCAAGCCAGCCAGCGCTTTCAACTCTTCTGGGAAACCTGCGGTGGATTCGTTTAGAATAGTGATGTTAGGTGTATCGCTTACGAAGTTGTAATGCCTGTTGTCTTGTGCGTCAAGTAGATTACGAATAGTCACAGCTCCATCGTTCCATGTGAACGATAAGAACAATACTGAATCTTCCGTGAAGGAGCTCGGGAGAGAAGAGCAGTCCACCTTGACGAGGCGCTTGGTAACGCTATTAGTCGTGGCTCCATTCACTTGCGTGATATCAATGGAGTACGTGTCGGGCTTCTCGTTATAGTTTCCTACCGCTGTTGCGTTTATCTGGGAGAGGTTATCATACCCTTCCGTGTAACCACCATAGAACAAACGACCTTGGCTAATAGCTTGGCTATCGGCTTTCTGTGGCACGTTGTCATAGAGTTTATCCTGAACAGAGGCGGAAAGACCAATATAGTTTGAGTCATTGCGGAAACTTATAGTCTGTGTTCCCGTTCCGTTAACATTGTCAACCGTATCAATCAAGAAGAAAGCAGCATCCTTATCGCCAAGACGACCATACACCTTAATGCGGCTAACGTCTGCCGTGCTATTGTTTACCGCGATGTTGATTTGGTTGTAGAAGTTCTCCTGGCCTGCGGTGTTGAATCCATCCTTTAATTGGTTGGGAGACACAGACAGACGAGAGTAGGGGCTAAGTGCGCTCTGCTCTCCGTCAAAGTACTCATACTGATATGCGAACTGGAAGTTCTTCGTGTAGATGTTGTTGGTTGGGAAGGACGGATTGTTTACGAACGTGAGTACCGGAGCCTGCATGGGGGGTGCTTTGGCTGCGGTGATATACTCAAGTCGCTGTGCTGCCGTGCCAGTGCTAAACACAGAAGGGTATCCTCCGTTACCAGCGATACTCTCCTCACACGTTGTCGCGTTAATTTTCTTGGGAGCACTTCGTCCGTCGTTGAAGTAAATCAGAATGTCGCCATTAGACAGGCGAACAATCGATGCATCAATATGAGCATCGGAAGAGAACTGAAGAATAGAATCTTGATAAACTAAGTATGTCTTCTTAGCATTCTGGTCATAACGAAAGATGGAATGGTCACCGTTGCTGTTGTATACAAAGTAGTACACCTGAGAAGCGGAGTCATCCCCAACAGAGCCAATAGTTACATTCGTTCCGGATGGCATTGAGCCATTCTGGATAGTACCAGAGCGCAACGTATTTCCCCAAGCGTTCTTTAAAACAAGGCTATCCTTCTCTACATCAACAGAGACACGCACGTTCTGTGCGTCAGTCATCTCTGTAGCCTTGACTAGGCGCTCGTCATCATCTTGGTTGAGAGACCGTGGAAGTAACTTATCAATAGATGGCATATGTTATGCTTTAGGACTGAGACGGAAGTTGCGTCGGCTCGTACTAAGGGCATCAAACTTATTGAAGGACTTGAGGCGAGAATTAGCAAGACGACGCTCGTTGTAATATTCGGCACGGGCACGCTGCTTCTCTCCCATGGGTACGCTTGCCTTGCGCTCAATGGTGCGGTAATACATGTACGCACGAAGCGCTTGCTCAGCGTAAACGGGAACAGCGGGGTTGTCGCTCTTCGCCTCATCACAGATATATTCTAGAACAACCTGTGTTGTGTCTGACAAAAGAGAAATCTCAATGCGGTTCTCAACTAGGTTAATGCGGTATTCACCAGCACCCTGTCCGCCACCGAGTCCATATAGGCGACCTGCCGTATTTTCATACAAGAAATTACGGAAGACGTAAGAGTCAAAACCAAGGAGATAATCGGGGATAGCATCAGCGGGCTCATTCGCGAGGATGTTCATGTTCGGGTTCTCTGCGAAAACATAGACGAGTCCATCGTTTCCAAGCTGACCAATCTTAACCATGTCCACATAATCAGCAGGCAGGTCTACCGTACCAAGCGCTTGGTTCACATTCAGAAGTGTAGTCTTGATATTATGGCTGATGTCAAATCCAAACTCTCGGATACCGCGCAACGCATACTGACGCAGCATGTAGTCAGATGCATTTGAGCCATAGTCGTCATCATCAATGCTCATGATGTAGTCATTGACAACCTTATCTACTGTGATATAGTTTTGCGCCATTAGGAGTTCTCTTCTTTAGTTACTTCCTGCTGACCATAAACAAACACATCTTGGTCACGCAGATTAACACCAACAAGCACTAATATTTCCTGAACTAAATCAGCAAAGTATTGCTCTGGCAATTCAAAGTCAACACTGTTGGCAGCAGAGTACAGTTCAACACCAGCAACAGCGGTGGAATATCCATACTTAGGAGATGCTGTTGTTTTGGCTCCAGTCGTTGGAACAATCCCCTGAGGTAGTTTGTAATAACGCAAAGCAATAGACGCAGTAGAAGTTGGGAATACTTCAATCTGATTGCTAATTAACGCAACTGGCGCGCTCACAGATGGAATAGATAAATCGCTGTTAAGTATGCGGTCAATGTGCTCTGGATTGTAGACAATTTGCACCTGCGGATTTCCGCCAACGGAGGCAGAAATAACACGAGCAAAATCACTGGGCTTATCGCCAATTCCAGAAGTAAGGGAAATAGTCGCTTTCTTCACGAAAGTTGACAAGTCCTCTTGTGTCTTTTTGCCTCTAGCAAACTGACGTGGTCCGTCCAGTTGTGCTCGGCGCAAACGGTTACCCATAGTCATGTCATCAAACAAACGATTGAATACGTTCATTTGGGCAACACTAGCGAACTCATTGAAGATAGCGGGAGTAATAAATCCACGCTGGTCCTTATTCGCTATATCTTTTACTGCTTCGTATACTCTTTGTACGCTTGCCATAGTCTTTGGCTTTGTAGCAAATATACAAAAATAAAGAAGGGGGGTTCCAAGCGGAACCCCCCTCCATGCAGGCATGTTCGTATAACCAAATCCAAAAAACAGACGCCTGCTTTAGTGGTACAAACTTATGAAAGTTTCTCCAGTCGAGCAACCACTTCTTCGTAGACAGATACGCCCTTTTCTGTCAGGCAGAAACGTACCATAATATCTACGGGGTCTTGACCTGCAGGCACAGAGAGAATCAAACGTCCGCTGTCGAACCAGTAGACGCCATCGGGTTTGCATGTGATGATTTGGAAATCGTTCGCCTGGATAACAGCGGAGCGCGTCTTAACACGCGGGTCATCAAACATAGCGATGAAGTTCTTAGGATTGGCCTTCGCCTCCTTGAGTAATTCACGACGGATGTCAATCATCTTCTGAGCAATGTTAATACCAAGTGACAAAGCAACAGAGAGAATCTCATCGGACTCCTTGTTGCGTACCAGAGATACAGCATCGTGGGTTAGGAATTCGTTTTCAACTTCCTTCTCGTGGTCACGAGTGTTGTCCACCAATCGGAATAGACCGCCACCGTTAGCTACGTTCTCAGGGTGTGCCTCCAAGAATTCAGCAAGGTTAGGCTGGTCCTCTTGAACCATCAGCATTCCATTGCGGAAGATGATGTGGGCGCGGCGAGAGTTCGTGCTCTGCTCGTCGCGGTAAATACTAGGCTCACCTGGGCAGTAACGGATTTGACGAACCTTTCCAGAGATACGGTCGTATACAGGAAGTTCTGACTTGATTTTGCAGACAATGCCTCCACCTTGGGGAATCTCATAGACCTTGACGGACGATGCGCTTTGTTCTTTTTTAATGGGGGTGAAGGCTGCCTTCTTTGCAACAGGCTCCGCTGTTGATTTGGCCCGCGTAGAGCGAGCAGTTGTTTCGTTTGACATTTGAATAGAATTAACAAATTAAAAAGAAGGGAGTAAGGAGGGGCCGAAGCCCCTCCTGTCCCTAACTCAATGGCGATTAGGCCTTGATGAGGATATGCTGGTTAGCTGCACGAGTAACCAAAGCGCACTCAGAACGATAGTTGAACTGCAAAGAGTCAACATTCGTATTGTTTACGCCAAGGATAGAACCCGTCATCCAGTGCTCCATTTCGCGGCTGTATCCGTTGGTGTCCTTGTAGTTCAACTCCAAAGCAGCGGCGCGATTGCCGGTCTTGGGGTCAACAACAGTAGTCAAAGGAATCATCGCGCCCAAGTACTTAGAGCCAGACAACAACGTGGGGTCGTTGAGCAACTTCCAAGAGTGCTTGTGGAACGTGTAGCCACCGCGTACGAAAGACTGGAAGCCCAACTCAGAACCGCGACCACCGAAGGCATTAACACCTACAGTAGCAGAAGCGAAACCAGCAGCGCCACCCATAGAGCCAACCATGTCGTCGATAGCCAAAGCCTGTGAAGTGTTCACATACATAGCGTATTCAGGAGCAGCACCTTGCTTGTCAAGTTCCGTGATAAGAACGTCCATCTCGGTGAAGTCATTGATTTCACCAGACTGAACGATACCGCGATTCTCAATAGCAGCAAAGTAGCCTTCACCACCTGTAACACCAGCACCAGCGCCAGTCAACGTAGAGGTGATAGTTTGACCGAGCAACAGAACCATCTCACGCTTGTCCAAGAAACGAGCACGAGTGTCCATCTCGCCTTTAACATACCAACGGTAGTCACCGTTACCTACGTTAATCCAGCCGATGTTCGTAGCCTGTGAACCCGTAACCTTGAATACCTCTTTGATGATGCTGTATGCATTGGTACGCTTGATTACGTTGCTCTCCAAGTAGCCAGAGTTTTGGTCAGAACCTTGAGCGAACAAGTTACCTACAACAGGCAAGTTAACAGAAGCAGTAGAAACGCTTGCAGTCAAGCCGGTAGAAGCCAAAGATTCAAAGGTGTAGTTAGCCGTAGCGGTAGAAGCAACTTCGCCAGTTGGGGTGATTGCAGTTACCATGAAACGGTCAACACCGCCAACCAATACAACGTCATTCAAACGAAGTACGGAAGCAACACCTGTAGCCTTCTGAGCTACAAACGTACTAGCAGCAGCAGCAGCAGAAGCCGTGGGGGCTACCGTTGCGTACTGGTGCAAGCGGGTCTCTTCCCAGTATTGTACCTCATCGGCGGTACCGCTTGCGCGTACGGCGCCTGTAAGGCTTAGAAACCCCGTAAGACCACCGCTGATTTGCTGGTAGCCATAGGTCTTGACCAATTGGTCACGGTTGTCGGGAGCATTGATTTCGTCAATGAAGTCTCCCAATGAAGAATATTTCGCGGGGTCGAGCCGGCGAAACACTCCAGGTTTGCTGTCATTATAGACAGGAGGAGTTGATGAAGTAGCCATCTTTTCTCAGTTTTTGTTTTAGAAATTTTTCAAAAAAGGCGTGGACCTCCCAAGTGCATCAAGCACCTGTTCGGCGACCGAGTTCGGCTGACGTTGTGTAGGCTGTTGTGGCGTGGCGGGGTCAATGTTCGCAGCCTTTTCGACTATCGTTCGCTGTCCGTCACTAAGGCCCTGGCGGTATATGTTTTGAAGAATGCTAGGAAGGTTATCAGTAACCGTCCGATGCATGTTCCACAAATCATGGTCCCAGTTCCCTTGGTCATCTACATACCGGTCAAAGTAATCGGTCATTCTACTGTTGGAGTCCCGCAGCTCGTTGCGATATTGTTCTGGTATTCCGTAGTGAAACTCCTTTCCCCCAGGCAAGTCGAAGGAAATCTTCTCCAAGTTCTGTAGGGATTGGACACTACCAGACATCCATGTCTCATCGAACGGGTTGTAGTCGTCAACAGCAGTCTGTTCTTTTTGCTCTAGAATCGGTGTCATATACTCGTTGCGGAGTGTATTGATTGATTCACGAGCCTTTTGTGCGTCAATCTTCAACTGCAGAGATGCAAGTCGTACTTCATCGTCGTTGTAGACGGACTCATCCGTGCGGTACTTGGAGTTGATTAACAAATCAATCTCGTCGTTACCAAGGGATGGGTATTCACTCGCAAGGTGGACACGCATAACAGTGCGGTCATCCATTTCGGATGGCTCAAGTGCCTGATAGCGGAACCAGTCTTCCGGGCTTCGGCCCGTCTTAGAGACGAAGTCAGCAATGACTTGAATTCGTGGGTCGATGTTTGACGCAACGGACTCTTCCG
>Ga0208767_1000698_pt1 | contig 27722 bp, 36 predicted proteins | sample VirMetDEL_Mar_21_FD_184514 | JGI IMG/M metagenome (GOLD analysis project Ga0208767, IMG submission 184514) | Aqueous microbial communities from the Delaware River and Bay under freshwater to marine salinity gradient to study organic matter... | ecosystem: Environmental > Aquatic > Marine >... | reverse complement strand
GCGAACTTCTGCCCGCCACCGCTTCCCGTCTTTTCTGATACTAGCCATCGTAAATCCGCGCACTTTTCGCGCACTAGCATACAAAGATTTGCGCGGATATGCGACGATTTAGGAAAAAGACAAGGCGACAAAACAGGCTCAAACCCTTGCTGTGCGTGGATTTGCGGCGATTTGCCACGATTTGCGTTTATTTGCGAAAACCCCCAGTTTGTCCTCTCCTGGGCACCATTTTTATAATAAAAACAAAAGGTTAAAAGGGTGTTCGCGTAATATTCGCGCACTTGATCAGATTACGGCCCTGTAACCATATCGGTGCCGTCGTTAAACAGCCTGACGGTTGCCCCAGCGGAAACAGCAACCCCGGTCTGCCCGGATAGCTTGCAGGTGAGCGTCTGTGCGGTGTCATTGGTAAAAATGTATTCCGGCCCATCTTCATCAGGAAACACTATATCCCGGCCCGTGGTCAAAGCCGTACCACTATCTGTAATGGTTAGGAACTTGTCGCGCCATTCCTCACTGCCTGCGGTTGTGACCAGCGTGTAGTTGGCATCAGATGACAAGTCTACTGTCAGCCTGCCCGCCATAGCCGCTTCCAAAAGCCGAAAAGCTTCATTGGCCGTTACATACTGATCGACCTGACCGCTTGCCAGTTCAGTGATATTTAAAAGTGGTGTAGCCATTAAATTGCAACCTCTGTTCCGTAGCCACGCCCAACTGTGGCGGATATTTGATAGATAATCGCGCTGTCAGCCGCGTTACTGTCTGTCGTCTGCTGTGCCGATGTGTAGGTAACTGTCTGGCTGGTAGCCGTTAGCGTCCTGAGAACCGTCGCGCCGTCCATAATGTCGATTTCATAGGATTCTGTATCTTCACCTAATGGAATCTGTACGCCGGTTGTCCAGTAGGATGATTCCAGCCGCGACCGTCTTTTCCATGTTATTACTATGTCACCGGAATCAGTGACCTCTGGATAAACCACGCTCCAGGGTTTCAGGTTGACGCCGGTATAACTGAATGTGGTGGCAGAGACGTTATCTATATCAGCGCCGGACGTAACGCCCTTATAAAGCAGAGAAACGCCGATCTGTGTGCTGGCCCGCTCGATAAACGCCATATCGTCATCTGACAGGAATACGAACAAATCTTCGTCATCGTGCTGGGACATGTATTGCTCTGTGCCTTTACAGCCTCTAATCATTGTCGTGAGAGAGATAGTGTCATCAGCATTCACGGTTACATCCGCGAACCTGATAATTTCCCATCGACCGGGAACGCCGTAAGCGGACCAGTTCTTGCCAGTCATCATTTCTGCTTTAGTGATCGACGAAATAGACATCGAGGGGCTGTATAGCTGTACCGTCAGGGTGTTGGTGGTGTCTGTAACGTAGGGGTCTGCTGTGGGAAGCGCATCAGGCACAATGCCAGACACAACAGCCCCAGGATAACCCTGTATTGGCTGATAGGACTGGCCGCCGTTATTTGATTCAGCGATAATCCCACCGGGCCAAGTTGTAGAGTAGCCAGCCAGGGCAGCCGGGAAACCCACATCATTATAGGTGTCAGTGATCGCTGGAATATCCAGCAAATGCATCACAGACGGCCCATCATACGGAATGGTCGTGGAACTGGCTGCCCCAGCACTACCCGTGGCATTAGTGGTGTAAATCGCAGAGTCATCCAGCACCGCCGCACACTCTACCCGGTTATCCTGCGTGTAATTGACACTGATCAGATAGAGGGAATAGGTGGCGTACGGCATGGGGAGGGTCACCACGTCAGTGGCTTCTAGCGCCCGATAAGTTTGAGGCAGAGAGAATTGGAAAGACGTTCTTTCAAGCCAACTTCTTGTCCAGATTATTTCGGCAATGCCTGCGGTTTCGTCGGGGGTAAAGACTTCGGGCAAAGTGATTTCTTTGACGTTCACCGAGCGACTAGCCGCCATTGTCTGGGATTGCTGTTGGTTGACTTCGTAATCTCGATCAGCGTCCAAGGATTTAACCACGACCACCGAGGGTAACTGTGTATCCATCTCTCTGGATTGGGCAAGGGCAACCCCTGGGGCTGATCCGTATGCCCTTGCGTCCAAATCGTCGGGATCAATGGTCATTACCGAAGCCGCGCCGCGCTTCACTGCCTTTAATTTATATCCCGACATGGTGAGATCAAAGGAATGTGACAGCATCAAAGGCTCTATTCTTTGACGGATAGACCCAGGCCCTGCTGTTTTGTAGCCTCTCACGGTTTGGTCAAGGTCGGTTACATCCAGATCAGCCGCTTCTATAAGTTCGGATTCTTCAATCAGCGACCTTACTACGGTTGAAAGTGGAACCCCGGAACCGTCGGGGGAAGGAAGTCGAAACCGAGCCACATAAGTACGGTCGTCTGTATAACCGGTTAATGCGTAGGATATTGCTGTAACTACATTACCACGCACATCAAAATTAAAATAATCGGTTCCGCCTGGAACATCCGGCAGTATCGAGGAGACGTTGGCATGCACCGCCAGTGTCTCGCTGTTAATATCAAAAACCCTCACGCTGCCCATCACACCGCTTGATCCCCCACGGACGCCGATGTATAGCAGCCCGTTTCTGAATACTGCTCTATAAGCGTATGCGCTGCCCGAAGAAAGACCAGTCATCCCAGTGATGCCTGACGTGTCTATAGTTCTGATCAGTGTCAGTGTGGTGTCGTATATCTCAATCCGGTTAGCCAGCACACAAACAGCATTATTATCGTCATCAATGCCTATCCCAGATATAACGCCATGCCCAAAACCAAGTGTGATCGTGTCATTTGTGTCTGTTTCTTCAAAACCGACCGATAGTGTGTAACCTGATCTTTCATACCCGTACCATATCCCATCCCCAAATTCGCCTTTCCGGGATGTGATGCCTGTTGTATTTCTAAAAAATTTATTCCCCGGAAAACTGGAATCAAAACCACCGGCACTGTCGGTATTCAGTATGCCGATTTCTACATCACTACCGGACGGCACAGACAGAACGTCACGCAAATCTGGAAGGCCGTAAGTCGGCAGCCCGTCATCATTGTAGTCAAAACCGAGTGACGGGTACTTTAGCGGTCGTGGCTCAACCCCGTACGGGCCGACATTCACAATCCCATAGTTTTTATCGTGCCCTGTGCCAAACTTGTAATAGATCGAGCATCGTTCTGGGGTCATATAGTAGGAGTTGCCAAGACCATTATTGGCTCCAGCCGGGGAAAATACCGTATATTGACTCAAAAACACCGCATCGCCAGCCGTGCCATCTGCAATCAATTCAAACGATAGCTGTGCGCCGATGATGGATTGTCCATATTCCTGCTGTAGTGGAAAATCGTAGAACACAGCGAGAGTACAACCGCGATAAGCGGGGGTATTACCTACGCCTAGATCGGCCTCCATTCTTGGGTCTGGCATCTGATCATCAAAACCCGGATAGAGCCTGATTTGACCCTTTGGCCCTGCGTTTGGCGTGGTTTGTAGTGCTGCCTTTAACGCCGCCTCATTGCCGGGGTTATAAAGCGAACCAAGCGGGAAAAGGCCAGACGATTCGATAGTGGTGCCGATGTCATCACTGACGGTATTTAATAGAAGTCCACGGCTATCCCACACCCTCTTTAAAGCGTCTACCTGATTGTCAGCCAGTAGCACGGCAAACGTGCCGTAGTATTCAAATGTAGTGGTTTCCTGACTGCCTCCACCACCTTTGCCGCTGCTGGATTTAGTTTTTCTCGCAACCTCTCGGCGACGATTGTTCTCGATCCAGATGACCGTTCCGGCAACTCTTATCGTCCCGTAGACGCGGGGAATGCCAACACCGAAACCGGACGCCTGTTCGGACGCATCTGACAGCCTTGGGCCTTCTCTGCCCGGTATATCAGCAGGGTCTAGCGCCCCACCAATGGCCGCACCGTAGGACGCGCCTTGCAATGCGCCTGTTGGCCCGCCAAGCGTGAAAAAGCCAACTACGCCGCCGACAAGAGCGCCAACACCCTGACCAACACTACTCATGAATAATCCTGTAAACGGCTGTCAAGTTTTTGGCCCACGCTGAATAAGATTGTTCGACCACCCTGCCTGTATCGGCATAGGCATGGATCACGGTTTCCCCTGTATAGATAGCGATATGCTGGGGGGCCTTCTTCACACGAAAAACACAAACATCACCGGGCTGTAGATCAGAGTTATTCACTCTTTGAAGGGAAGGCTCGGCGTCCATGATCTTGTTCAGCATCCCGTCAAACGGCTTAGATGGATAGCCCTTGTCATCCAGACAAGGCAGGCCCATTCGCTCTAATACATGGCGCAATACACCGGCACAATCCAACCCTTTAGCGATCAGTCGCCCTTGGTGGATGAACGGAGTACCAACACACTCGCGGGCATAATCAATAATCAGGGATTCTCTGGTTTTCTCAATCATCATCGGCTGCCCAGCTCCCTGTATGCTTCGGGTGGGGCCATATCTTCAAAGCCGCCGAAGTTCGGCGCATTGCTGTATTTAACAACGCAGTCCTGCCCGGTCTTTTTCTTATTACAACCGGGTATTCTGTCGTATTCGTCGCCCACCTGAACCGGGTAAGGCAGGGCCAGATAAAGCTCTAGACTTCCCCCTGCGGTATGCTTTTTAATCACAGACGATGGCAGTCCAGCGTTATTACCTGTAGTGAATTTGATTGAGCCATAGTCGAAATACCCGGCATCCTGAGCGATTGAAGAATCGGCAAAGACTGTGCCAGATGTCACACTGGTAATGGTGCCGGTTTCTTTATAGTCAGCGAGAAGCGGGCCATCAGGAGCCGACCTGGGGCCTGAACATCTTGACCGCTGATAAGGGATCACATCACCGTCCAGCGTTTCATCGAACAGCGTCCATGAACATGACGCCTGCGTATTCCTGCCAACCGACTGATTGAGCGCGTCAGCAATGGACATCATTTCTATCGTGTATCGGTCGTCAGCAATGTTTGCTTTGCCGAGAAATGCCAGCAATAGGGATTCTTCATCCTCAACGGGTTCTGCCCATGACGTGACGAAGTAATACACCCTCGCGCTGTCCAGCTTGTTGGATGTGGCGTTATCCAGGCTGATTCCGGCAGTGCTAAGAATCCCAGCAAGGTCAAAGATGGGCGCGTTTGCAGGGGTGCTCCCTACCACCATATCCGTCCCCTCGTACCCGCTGCCTGCGGAGTAGACCTCGCCATTGCTCATAACAAGGTCATGTGCGTAATCCGTGAAACGAAACGTGGTGTCGTCGGTCGCAACTATCCTCACACAGTGAACAATCGTCTCTGCGTCTGTGGTGACTAGTTTCATAAAGTACCGGATTTAAGGCATAAAAAAACCCGCCGAAGCGGGTGCAAAAATGGGGTTTTTAGGAATTCTGTTTTTACAAAAATTACGGGTTGAGTTTTTCTATCAGGTCAACGTTCACGCTCAGGGATTCAAAGTCTGAAAAGTTGATGTCAGAAAGATCGTTATTAAACCGCATAGGTAAATCAAACTCACAACCACAAGTGACATCTTCATTGGTCTGCGGCCTGGTGTTTACAGTGCCAGCTGATCCGTAGGCAGTGAACCCGGTTGAGTCAATATCCACCGTGATGGTGGTGCCGGTTACGCTCTGCACCGTACCCCTTAAACCGTTGATTTCGGTCATCCCAACAACACTGGAAATATGTACAGTGTCATCAGTGACAAGGGTATGTGATCCAATTGTTAGAACCGCGTTGGCAGCTTGGGTTATACCAGTGATGGTGTAGGTTTTGTTGGCGTCGAAGGTTATCTCACCGGATGCGTAATCAATGGTAAACCCGTTAGCTTGGGCAACAGGGTTGTTGAAATCATCCCTAATACCCACCAAACCAGTGGTAGACACCGGCTTTCTCAGCCTCCTGCGAGTTGCAGTTGATACCCCCTCAGTACCATACCATTTTGTCATCTGGTAGACACCGGCAGAAACCAGCGTACAAGCCTGATCATCGAATGTCGGCGTCACCGTATTTGCATTGGTCGTGTATTCGGCCAGGTTTTTGACACGAAAGGATGACCCATACATGCCGCCAACCTTGTGGAAGAAATCAACCACCGAAGTCATCAGCCAGACCTGTGTCCTTTTGTTAAAGCCTAAACTACAGGATATTTGCGGGTAAGGATGGTGGAGGGACTCGTAACTGTTTCCGCCCCGCGTAATGGTATCTTGACCGGAATACTTAGCCCCATTCGATGACCCGTAATCTATAGCCGTCGGGAATCTTTCATCCAGAAAAGCCATTAGTATCTCCCTGCCTCAGACAATGCCTTTTTAACCTGTCTGGCAACTTCTCCGGCTGCCTTCCTGTTTTCCCTTTCGCCGCCGCTACCGTTCACACTGATATTGATGACGTTGCCGCCTCCCATCATTTTTGATGTTTGATCGCCGCCGACAATAGTGGCTGGCCCCATCACTATTTCGGGTCGTCGCTCACCAGCAATAGCATATTGCCCTGGGCCAACAGAACCACCCGAATCCTTGAACCCAAGGAAACCGCCTATGGAGCCGACAATGCCGCCGCCCTTGCTTTTGCCGCCTCCACCAGAAAGGATGTCTGTCAGCCCGAAACTTTCAGCCAGACGCGCAGCAATGGCCTGCGATCCCATCCTTGCCAGCATGTTTCCCCAATCAGAAAGAATGCCGTCGAAATTGCCACGCAGCGTCCTCTCTACGGTGTCGCCGAACTGGTCTTGAATGTTTCTTGCTGCCTGTTTGCCAAACTCCGACATATCGTCAGAACTTTCCTGCTGAATGCCTGCAAGCTCCTCTGACATCCTGGCGTTCAGCTTCTGGATCATTTCAAGCTGCTTGGCTGACCCCTCCTCTGTGTTGTTCAAAATCAGGATTAAGCGCCGGTCATAGCTTTGTTGGATCATTTCCTCTTCGGTGAGAAGGTAGTCCTCTAGTCTTGCAAGTGCCCGCTCATTGGCCTTTCTTTCAGCTTCTGCGGCTTTCTCTGCCTTCTCCCTGGCTTTCTTTTCGGCATCAGTTTCGCTGCTGCCTTCATCGCTGCCGCCGACCTTGAAACCTGCCAACCTGTCGCCGCCTGCCTCTGCTCTTGCGGCCTTCTGCTTTTCGTATTCTTCACGGAGATTTTTAGACGCGGCTATCTGGTCGCTAAAGGATTTAACTGCCGCATTGCGTTCGGCTAAAATTCCGTCGATGGTGTCAAAGCGGGCCTCCCTGATAGCGGCAAGCCGCGCTTGAACTTCTGCTGACGCCTTGTCAGCAAGGCTTTTAAATCTTGCGTCAACCGCTTCAAGCTCGGACGCAAGGTCATATTCATTGGATGAAAAAGGGGTGAACGCTTCACGCACCGCAACGGCATAGACTTTCGCCGTGGCTACCAGTTCTTGAAACTTGAGAACTACGTTATCTTTGAACTGAGCGCCGTAAATCAACCCCTGATCCGCAAAGAACCCAAGCTCAACAGCAAGGATTTTCACTATTGCGCGCAGGTTTTCCGGCAAGTTACCGAAAGAGTCACGGATATTAAACGCCGCCTGAGTCCCATCACCAGACCACGATATTGCCGCATCGTTGAACAGTTTGGTCAATATATCGAGGGTGTCCGTTATGTCAGCACCAACACCGTCAAACTTAGAACCCACGGCTGCTATATAGCCCTCAAGCTCCCCTGACGCAAGCTGGTCATTCAGTTCCTGTAAAGCGCCAATCCCAAGCCTTACAGTGTCCTCTATCGCGTCCCCGATACCCTGCTGGCTAATGTTCAGCCACAGCTTGTCCCATTCATCCCCAAGGTTTGACAGCGCACCATCGAGACTGTTGACGCGGTTTAACATAGCCCCGGCAAAATCGTTTTCACCGAGATTAATTAAGTATTCCTCAATCTCTGCCGCGCTTTTTCTGACAGTGGTGGTTATCCCGCGAAACGTAAATGAGACATTGTCGCCTTCTGATCTGGCTTTAATGCCGAACTCTTTTAAACGCTCAAACTCACCTGTTGCCGCATCTGCCACCGCCTCGATCAACTGATTCAGGTCTTTGCCCATCGCAGACGCTGTGTCGCCGTAGGACGTTAATGCCCGCTCAGACGGGGTAAGCCCTAGGTTGACAAGCTGAACGAATCCCTTTGTGACCTGCTGTAGATCAAACGGAGTCGTGCTGGCAAAGTCTTGTATCGCCTCAAACGCTACCGCCGCACCCTCGGCAGAGCCTGTGGCTGTCAACAGTTGCGCGTTGAGAACGTCAAACTCTCGCGTTACATCTGTCAGCTTTCTAAGACTGAGCACCGCCCCCGCAAAAACCGCAGCAGGGCCAGCAATGCGCTTGAAAGCACTGGACAGCCTATCGGTTGCCCGTTCTGCCCTTGCACCAGAATCGGTTAATCGGCCCAGCCTTGTCTGCGCCTTGGCAATTTCTAGGGAGTCAACCCTTAGTTTTAGGCTTGCAAGTTCGTCCATCAGATGTCCGGTAAATTCTGTCTAAAGACATGAGAACTTCCACCTCCCACGCGCGAATGTTTGTCCGCATGAGATGTGACCAGTGATATATTTCGGTAAAGGTTAAGGGGCGACCCGCAAAGTCAATGAACCACTGAAAAAGATATTCCAGAGTTTCCGGGCACTGCTGGTAATCCAGTTCCGGGGGCTTAACCCCAGTGGTTTTCCAGACTTGTTTTAGATGGTCTCGCTGGCTGACTCCGTTGACTGTTCGCCAGACGGCAAACTCGCCTCTTGCGAATCGTTCAAGCTGCTCGACCTCAGAGCGAAAAAAAGCTTCCTGTCCCCCGCTACCTTGTCAACCGCATCGGCGATCTGTGGAGCCTCCAACAGAAACGCCATTACTTCATCGCGTGAACAGGGTTTGTCGAACGACCAATCAGAGATCAATGAGGCAACAACAGACCGCATGGCCTCACCAGGCTCAATCCTTTTCTGGATAATGCTGCGCTTAGCCTCCGCTTCCGCCTCTCTGAATGCGTCAGAATCCACACCTCGAATCATTAGCCAGTGCTTGGTCTCTTTGCCGTCTGGTGTTGTCAGTGGCAGCTTCACCCCTTCATTGGCCTTTGTTCGTGTAAAAAACTCCTCCATTAGTAACGCTCCACGCTCAATGATGTACCGTGAGAACTATCCAGCAATGCCTGGAATGGCATAGCAAGTGTCACCGGGCCTTCGTCGGCAACATCAGGCTGACCGCCGTTATACTTAATGCGCGGAACTCTGAATCGGTAATTGTTGGTGCCGTCAGATGTCACAAACATCAAGTCTGATTCTGTTTCGTTGACGAACTTGTTAAGCAGGGAAACGCTATCAAAGTAGGCTGTGAGTGTTCCGGTAACAGCGAATCGGCCAATGGAATTACCAGTTGCACCCTGCTGACCAACAACAAACAGCGGCTCTACGCCGTTGTCAATATCGAGCTGTATTTGTGTCACTACCGCGATAGCCGAGCCTGCGTCCTCAATAGAACCGGTAAAGGAATCCATCGGGCTGGACGTGGTTGCAGAGCCATAAGTTGCCCCAGCAATGGCTGACGCAGACGCCGCATCCGCGCTTAAACCGACAACACCAAATCCACCCGTCACCATCGCGTTAGGCTGAACATCAAGGGACAGGGTGTTGATCTCGCAACCTGTATATCTCAGGTATTGAGTCAGGTCAGTAAATAGGCGCTCAAAGGTAAAGTATCTCCGGGTGGTGCCACCCTTGAGAATGGATGGGCCTGCAATTGTTACCGTATCACCGGCTGCTTCATCGGTCAGCGTTCCACCAGAGACAACCATCTTGCCCGCAACAACCGACTCAACCACAAAAGTGCCGTTATTCGCGCTTTCAGTAAATCCAGAAACAGTGATCGTCTGACCCGCAACAAAGCCAGCAGTGACAAACCCGCTACCGGAATCATTAAAGGAATTATCAGACGAGGCCGCGCTAAACGTGGTCTCTGTTTCGCTGGCTGCTGTTGTCCACGTGCCACCGAATACAGCCTCCAGTAGATCATCAAACGACCCGTATGACAGTTCAATAGAGACATCCCCGCCAACCTGATAATTACCATGCCGAACGTCAGTAATTTGACGGTCTGAGCGTATCTCGGCTGACGTGATGGTTGTTTTAGACAGCCCCAGGGTCGTCCCAACATGCCGAATAGGGCTGAAAGACGGTGTTGAAGGGGTGGTTCCCTGCGTTGACTCTGCAACGTAGGACATTTGGTGGCCTGAGCCGTTAGCAATAGTCATGCTGGCCTTCTCCTGAGATTAAAAAGTGTTGTGTGTTTAACGTGATACCCAAGACCGCCAAAAGACGGTTATTGGAATTTGATACCATGAATCGACATTGCGGGCGGGGCCTCTGCCACAACTGAAAATAACAAGCTCTTGCCCGCTATAGGTAAATCGCGTCCCAGCGAGAAAATAGTCCCTAATGTCAGTTGCTTTCTGTTTTGCAGCGCCTGCCCCTACGCCTTGCGGGTAATTCAGATTGATTTGCATGAATCCGTCTGTGTCGTCATATCCACCTGGTCCGAGTGAGCCGACCGATGGCTGATTCTGGATAATGTACAGCTCTGCCCAGGGTGTCCCGGCAGTAGGCTCGTAAGCCACATTCTCGGTCGTGTAGGCAAGCGAAAACCCCCCGTCTACAAATGCTTGTATCAGGGCTGAATCAATTTTGTATGTCATAGCTGCTCTGAGACTATCCGCTGGAATCGTGCTGCGTTTTTCCTGACCATCCCTTGCGGAGACTGACCGGAATAACCGTACTCAAGAGGCACGGCATACGGCAGATTATTGGTAAAGTACGTCACTCGACCGCCTGACAAGCTGTCAACATAACTGGTCATTTTGGATATGGTTGGCCTGCCAGACTTATCTTTAGCTAAAAGCGACTGTGCCGCCTCTGACGCATTCAGGCTCACTTGCCAGTTAGCGCGGAACCGCCCAGTGTCTACGGGGGAATCCATCACCACGGCAGAGAAAAGGGCAATTTCTACGCTGGCTATGAATTCGTCAGCATGGCCCTCAAACTTCTTTTGAAACCGTTTAAGGTCAGACGAAAAGCTCATTTTCTAACCTGAACAAAATAGACAATCGCCGTTCCTGCTGGGTTTTTCTCGTCGATGTTCACTATCGACCAATACTCCGAGCCGACCTTGAGTTTGTCGGTCATTACAGGTGTTTGTGTATCATCGAGAACATACATTTTGTCCCCTTTTTTAATCCTTGTGCCGTCAACCAGTTCTGCCTTGAATGACTGCTGTATACCTGTCGTGGTCAGCTCTGATGTGGTCGCTCCAGAATCCGACCCTGTGACGTGGTTAAAACTGCCAGGGGTGCTTCTAAGCAAAACGACAGACGTGCCAAAGCGGGCCAGCAGGTTATTAGCAACCGCAGCCATATCGGAGTAAAAGGACATATCAGGCTCTTATAGCAAAAAGACCGGAGTTTTTTAGCAAAAGGTTTATGTGTGTTCGTGAGGGTTGCGTTTTAGATACTTTTAAAACCGACCCAGGATTGGCATATTCAACCTCAACCGCGCCATCTACTTTCTCTCTGATGGTTGGCAGGGTAGCTATGCTTGGGTTGTTTGGATCTTCTCCGCTGTTTATTTCGATACACAGCGCGAGTAATGCAGAGATAACCTGTCTCGGTATCTCCTCTGACGACCACGACCAACTCTCCAACACAACCCCCGTTCGAGGCCATGATAGGGGCTGATCCCTTGATACCCTTTCGCCCTTGAACCGATCACTGTGCGATTCAAAGTAATCCATCGCCTTGTTTATCAGAATCTCAGGGGCAACGGTTAGGGATATGCCACGGTCACAGGCATAAGCAGATAGAGCAGAAGCCGCAACGTAACTGTTTGCGTTGGCAACAATTGATCCATCTTCAACAATTATAGTCATTAGCTATACCTGGCTTTTAGCATTAAAAAACCGGGGGGCCGAAACCCCCCGATCAGTTTAGCCCAACAACAGAGTAATTGCGTCAGATTTCCACGCTTTGTAGCCCCAAACAGCAGCCACATAGATCATGGATTTCTTGAAGCCCTTATACACACTGATCTCGAATACCAGGCCGGAGTGAGGGTCTTGCACCATCATTACGTCAACAGCAGCATCGCCGCCTGCTGGGGAAGCTGGCGCTCTCATTGCCAGTTCCATAGCTGACTGGTGAATACCGACGTTGGCAGTGTAGCTTGCGCCGATAGTCATTTCGTCAGCCGCAGTAATGGCGACGCGAGTACCAGGAGAACCCAGTACAGCAGTGCCGGAGGCCGCAGTGAAGCCGGTATTGATTACATACTTGTTGTCACTATCAGCGGCAAAGGTAACGATGTCACCAGGCAGCAGAGAACCGCCATCACCGCCATCGAGGGATATACTGGTATCGCCAACAGATGCGCCGCCAACATTATCCAGGCCGGTTGCTGTGCCCTTGGTATGCAGTTTAACCTGGGCAGACTCTTTCAGCATGAAGCCTTGCAGGTCAAGCAATGTACCCTGGCGCAACAGATCAACACCGCCCGCCTCGTTCGCTTTTTGCAACTGGGCAAGCTGACGCAGGTTTGTCCCGGCAAGTGAGTTAAGCACTAGCGAAAGCCGCCCATCATTCACCGGCATACCATTATCAAACATAATTTGTCTGACTTCGGCAATGTCGTTGAAGTTGGAGGCAAAGGGCGTGGTGCCAGCCGTACCAAAGGCGCGTGAAGCATTGGTATATGCTTCGGTCGCAAGGTCTGACTCGATTTCGTTAGTCAGTGCCCGCATAGCTTGCTTGATCTGATCACCATAAATGGTCTCAAATCCAGAGCCTCCGTTGACGTACTTAACGTCCTCTCCCGTCCAGGGAATTGCAACACCGCGCTGCTTGGTCAGGGTCATAGTTTTGTTATCTACGGTCTGATCAGTGCCTTCCGGGATGGTCATTGCTGGGGAAATGTTGCCCACCGTGGATTCACGGGTAAAGTGAGAGCGGACTGTCTGACCGATTGCTGCCTGCTCAGTACCGCTATTGATAGTAATTGAAGGGATGAAGCCTACCGCTTCACGCCCCACCATGTCGGCTGCCTTATAAATGTCGGCGGCCAGGTCTGTTAATACGTTTGACATGATTAAAATTCCTTAATCGTTGATTACTTTGCCGCCAGCCTTCGCGTATTCAGCCCGGTCGGACTGAGACATAGCGTCGAACTTTGAGCGACTGATTGTTTTGGTGGCCCCGCCGCCGTGATTGCTTCCATTGGCCCCGCCGCCGGTCGCTTTGCTGCCAACAATGACCGGCGCAAAAGCCGGATTGCTGACAAACTCTGACTTCAGGTCATCAAGAGTGAATGCTGAAGGTTTGCCGTCTCTGTCTTTAACGACAGTGACATATTGACCATCCCTCTGCTCAGCAGAGAGGCGGCTTTTAATGTGTGGTATAAGTAAGTCTGCCGACCCTTGTACGGCCAACTCATTGGCAAGTTTCACAGCCACGTTATCCACGGTCATCGTGGTGACAGATGAACCCATCGCATCAATCTGCTCTTGCAGTTCACGCTCACGTTTTGACAGTTTTTCCTGCCAGGACTTTTCCAGTGCCTCAGTGTCGCCGGACTTTCTTGCAGATTCCTCCGCAATCCGTCGCGCCTCTGCCTCGGCCTCCTCCCTCGCCTTTTTTGCTTCCTTCTTCTCGCTTAACAATTCGTCAACCTTGCGTTTCAGGCCGTCAACATCTTCGGGCTTTGGTAGCCCCTCAATGCCTAGGACAAACTTGCCGTCCTGCTCCTGATACAAACCCTTTAGGCTGTCGTCTAACTCCTCGATTGATTCAAGTTCATATTTCAGCATGTGATCCCCCGGATCGGATTGCAGCCCCAGGCTGCGGACATAAAAAAAGCCCCGTGAGGGGCTTGTGGTTAATCGTTTTGCTAAATTCCAAAGCTAATCTCGACATTTGCGAAAAGACCGCTCCCACCGCCTATCCCGAATCCATTGTTAACGTCAACGGAAATATACGCTGGGCGCACACCAGTTTCTTTCTCCAGATTGCCAAGAATACGCAGCACATCTTCGGCTATTTCTGCCTCTGCGACCTTTCTTTTACTAATAACTTCATGAACGTTCATCATTAAACTCCTGCTTTCTCGAATGCTGTCGGCTCAATCTCTCGCATCTGGTCTAGGGTTAAAGGCTCAAAGTTCTTGCCCAGGTTAAGCTCTGAAAAGCGTTCAGCAGTTAGCCCACCATTGCGTAATAATTCAGCTCTGGTCTTTCCGATCGCGTCAACCTGAAAACCTTTAGGCTGTTTTTTCAGCCATTCGTAATAGGTTAAGTCAGCATCAACGTAGCCATCTTTGCTTGCCCGTGTTGCCCCCTGCTTTAGAAAAGCAAACCGCCCGTCAAGCTCTGCCACTGTGGTGGATCTACAGTTAACATGAATCGGAGGGCGCGGACCTTTGTCTTTATCAAATATCTGCCCATCTAATGAGCGGCATGTTTGCGTGGTTCTACCGTCCAGGGTAGACACCCATCTAACAGACTTCACGACTCCGGGGTTTTCATCCCATGTCTGCTGACGGGCAATAGACGCAGTATGCTGAACGGCTGTCCTGACAACTGCTTTCGCTCCCCGGCTTGTTACTGCCAGAATACCGTCCCTGTATTTGTTCGCTCTTGTGCCTCTCACGGCCTGGAGTATCTGGCTGGTTGTCTGGCCTTCATAGAACCCCTGACGCACAGCACCCGATACCCGCTTGACCTCATTGGCAGACCAATCCTTGATAAACGGCTCCAGTAACTTGCCACCATCAGCACCGCGTACAGATAATGGCGCAGCAAACACCGCAGCCGTCACTTGTGAGGGGGCTGGGATAGTGGTCCCAAAGCCCTCTAAAACCTGATCTAACGACCGCGCCTCAAAGCCCGACTCATACTCCGCAATCTCTACCAGGTTGCCTGATAGATCATTCCAGTGCCTTGCGTAGATAGCTGACAGGTCGCTCTCAACAACAGCCAGCAATCTATCCAGCCTTTGCCGGTTAAACGCCGTTAAATCCTCACCTGAGAGCCTGAGTCGTATTGATCTGTCTATCTCTTGAAGGAAAGAGGCGAACTGATTTGCCTGTCCTGATTTCAAACGCTCCAGGTAAACCTGATGGCGGGTTGTTTGTTCAATTAACTGCTGGGATGTCGCCATCTAAATCAAGCCCCTGATCCTGCGTATCAAGTTCCTCTCTTATCGCCTCGTCATCTTTCTCTGGATCAATAAGCCCGTATTTTTTCAACTGATCCCAAAGGTCTGACTCAGGGTATTTGCCAGACTGCCAAGCGCCGACCAATGCGGTCAGCATTTGCGCGTCAAGCCTCTGCTCTACAAAGTCCTGCTGAATCTGATATTCAACGGCATCATTAGCCGCCATAAACCGAGCCATCCATGACAAGACCTTGGTATACGCATCAGAGACGTTTGAACAAGCAAGCGACAGCACAGAATGCTCGGCCTCCTGCTCACCTTGTGACTGCGTAGCTGTTTTAACCGCTGTGCCCGGTTGAACCAATCGAGCGCCGAGGGAAATAAGCTGTTGCTCTTTGTCTTGCATTGCCTCCCTGACCAGGGTGTTCGGCTGGGCTTGGGCAATACCATACTGCCCACCTTCAGGAAGTAACACAGGAGAGCGGGAGCCAACATAGACCCCATTCTTTTCCATCCAATCGCGCCACTCCTCAGTAAGACCGGCCATCCAGGGTTGTGCCTGACCGACAAAGTAAGCGGAATCCTCATAGTCTGCGGAGTTTCGATAATGGGCAATGTTGATCTCTGCCATGTCATACATAGGCGAGGGATCAATGGTTGAATCGTTGTTATTAGACCCGATAAACGTTATGGGTATTTCATCCCATGCCCTGCCTGTTCCATCCAGGATAACAACAGGCTCTTGATACAAAACCCACTTATCCTTTCCGTTCTTGCGCCATATTTCCTGCGTGTAGCTGGTTTCGAGTCTTAGAACCCGATACTGCTCTATAACATCAACACCGAACCCGTCCTCGGTTGGCTCTTCCACTGATTCACAAATAACAATTAAGGACAGCTTGTGTTCTGCCCCAACCTTTTTAGTGCGCCAGTTGACAATCTGTTCTGGCCTGATAGATACCACTGTGGAGCGCAAGCGGCCTGACACCATATCGGCGCGAGTGGCTTGCCCCTCTACTTGAGGGTAGTCCACCAATAGCGCATGCCGTCCCTTTTTCAGCACACCACGGAGAGCAGATTGAGACTGCTGATAGATCGAGATGCCAGCCCCGTCAATATCCTCTGACACATAATCAAGGACGGACGGGACATCAAGGGAGGGGTCTTTTCTAAATGCAGCGCCGACCAATCCTTGCAGCGTTCTACCCGTGGCGTTGTAAAAAACTGCCCTTGCTAGATACTGGTCATAACGCTTGCTGTTTTCTACAGATAGATCACATGGGTTTGGTTTTGGCAGATACACCGTCTTTTTTGATTTAACCGCAGATTGCCCCGCCACTACGTCATCGGCAAGCGTCCAAGCATATAGCGACTGATCATAGTCATCTCGCTGAAATGTCACGTCATGTTTCATTAAGTCGCCATTCTCATGTTAATGGACATTGCAGGTTTGACCACCGGATATTCATAGTGGATGAAATAACCGCCACCATCAGGTAAATGGTCTAGCCCTTGCGTCTTGTCTGGATCGCCGTTTTTGTTGTATGCCTGCTGTTCAAGGCAGCGCGTATAATTTGGACATCTATCGACATTCACCAGATACCCATTCCCGAACGCGGCATTCATGGCGTTTATCCGATCTCTAACGGGTGGGTTTTTGCTTCTGGCATAAACGGAGAATCCTGCATCGCGCAACACCTTGATGTCAGTGGTTGCCGCATCGTTTGACTTCCTACTACCGCCCGTACTATCGGGATAGACCTGAATCGCATGACCCGGAAAGCGGGACTTTAAGACCCCGCACATATCGGGCGTGTCGTATGCCTTGCTGATCTCGTCAATCGCTATCGGTTTGCCATTGCGCTTGATATGAACCACCGCAGACATATTGCCCACGTTGAAATCCATACCCACGAATAATGGCTCCCCAGGCTCCTGCGTTTCTGTTGTGTTGTTCTTAACCCTGTCAAAGCCGATGTAAATAGTGCCTGACGTAAGATTGACAAACTGTCCCTCTATGTAGGCATTCAAAAGGTGTGCAGGGTAGATGTCTTTCAGAGACTCTATATAGTCCTCTGGTAGATGCGGGTTGCTGTATGTCGGCGCTCGGATAATCTCATACCCTGGCAGTGATTTAGCCTCCCAGGTCTCGTAAACAAAGCGGAACCCTTCAGGGGTTGTGGCTACAGCAGCGGTATTTTGCGCGTCCTGTTTGTTCTGACGATTCCTTGAGAGAATCCTGCGCCACACTTCAGCGGCATCATCACGCTTTAGTGTGTCCAGCTCGTCAACATCTGAATCGCCCACCTCATAGCCGATGATCCGGCTTGGGGTATCCATTGACCTGAATATGATCCGACCGCAGCCCTCAATATCCAGAACATTGTGAGGGTGTTTTGTCAGCCTATACGGGATATGTAGATTAGATAGCATTTCCTCAAACCGAGGCCATGCAATCATTCTGATCAGATCGTAGGTAGGCTCATAAAACGCCCTGTCCGTTGAGGGGCTTTGTATCTTCCCCACAATAGAGCGGACAATTAGTGCCTCGGTCTTGCCTGAGCCAAAACCGCCAACAAAGGCGGGGTATTTCGAACCGGAGAATATGAACCGATCTTGTGGAACAGTTGGGCTAATCTCCATTCGGTCGATTGATTACTATTGAAGGAATGTCTACACCTGAATGCTCGACCTTATCCACATATAAACCCGAAGCCTTGCCTCTGCTGATCTCTGCCGATATTGCAGCGGAGAACTTGCCATCCTGTTCAGAAGCATCCCGGAGCCGTTTGAGGTCATCGAGGTGCGCCTCAAGGGTGATCTGAGCCTTCTCTCTGACCGGCTTTCGAATGTCCTCAATTTTTAGGGCTATATTGGGGTCTGCTAATAGCCTGGAGGCTTCAACCGCTACCGAACTATCACTCATACCATCAGCGTCATACGCCAACCTGTAAGCCTCAGAAGGGCTTCCTTTCTCTATGTAAAAGTTACAGAATCTTTCTTGTTTTTCTGTCAATGCCATCTTAGCCCCCGGCTTTGATGATTGCGGCCCTGCCGCCTTTAACAAACCCGCAAATAAATCTTTGCATCTATGGTTTGGCTTTCCGATGTCCCACAAGTGATTAGGATTTCATAGAACCCCGAAGATGCCGCATCCACGGTGAACTGTATTGCTTCACCGATTGGTACGCTCACGCCATTGATACTGAGCACACCTGTAGATACAGCCTTGTTCGTAATGGTCAGCTCTGTGGTTGTTACCTCTACCACTGTGGGTGTACCTGTGAGGGTTTCCCCTGTGTCCAGCTTGCCGCTGAAATCAACAGCAACATGCCTCACCTCACTGGCAGACATCTCTTGTATCTGTGGCGCTGTGCTAGTCATTGTCACCGTCTACTGTGTAATGTAATAAGCTAATGGGCATGGTGTAGTGGAGAACTTCATCGTCTACTGTGTACTCAAGACCCGGTACACCTGGGGCCACTACATCAGCATCCCCAAACCTGAACAATAACCAGAACGTACCCATTAGGCAGGGTCTATTGTGGTGATTGGGTCTCCGGCAGTGGTGGTCACAGATGCCGTCCAGCTTGCAGTGGTATCATCTTCCTTGGTCACTGTGAGCGTACCGCCAGATATGGAGACTTTGTTTCTGTTCATTCTAAGTGCCTGACGCACTGTCCTGACTACATCGCTGCCTGAATCTGTCCCTGTGGACATATCCCTATTTAGAATGGCATCAGCAATGGCGTTTCGCTCTGTAGCGGTTAGCACTACATCGGCATCAGTATCAGCCAAGATTGCATCAAGGATAAGATCGAGCCTGCCGCCGTTTTCCCAATCGCCCTGTAATTCATTGGTATCAATCAGGATTGCATCTGTGGACGTTTTAATGGCGTCCACATTGTCATCCACTGTGGCAAGGGCTAAGGCTGTGGCAGCGCCATCTGTTCCGCGCATATCCGTATTCGTTGTCACTGTATCGCAAAGATTGATAGCAGTAGCTGAAAGGTCAACGCTGGTTGAGGGGTTTTCGACGTTGCCCCAATCAATCCCAGCCGCGCCTGTTGCGGTCACATCGAGAGTGTTCCCGACTGTTATTTTTGGTCTATACAGTTCAATGGTTCTTGTAACAGGAGCCATGCCAGCATGTGTAACATGAAAAACCATTTCCTCAGTATCATTACCAGAGCCGATGGTCATATCTTCATCAAGCAGTAATTCGTACACACCCGGCATATTGGTTGTGTCTGTTTCGTTAATCGTCGGGGTGGTCATTGCAGCCGCCACACCGCCATCTCTTGAACGATAAACGGTAAAGCTCGATAGCCCGGTTTCTCTGGTGGCAAAGTCAGTGGAATCGACAGCCACAAAGTAAATATATTGGTCTGTGGTTCCGCTTGGTATCCTCACTGTAAAACGCCTCCAAGCCTATGTGCTGAAATAGTGGCAAACTGTCTGCCGAGATTTTGTAACCCTGGGGTTATGTCTGTTGGGGTTGCTGCTGATACAAACGTGTAAGCACCAATCGACCAATCTGTGATAGTGGTGTTTGCTATGTCAGCGGTGAACTCCGCTGATAAGTCGGTTCCTACGTCATATAGAGAGGAAGTGGCATCTATTGAATAGTCACCCAGCGCTCCACCATAGGCAACGTAGTTCTCAAAATCACTGGAGCCAATACCTGTTACTTGATTCGTTCCGAAGGCTGTGGTGCCCGTCCAAAATGCGTTATGGCTTACACCAGAACGATACGTCTCCCCACCAGCTGCCGTACAGGCATCCACCTCTGTAGCAAAAGCACAGTTCTGAAAGAAAGGCATTAAATAGGCGCTGCTACCTGTACCGTAAGCCCCTATATCGCCAACAAAGGTACAATTGTAAAATTGGGGTTCTTCGAGTGACCCTCTATTGTACCTAACCGCGCCAGACGAGGTCTGGCTTCTGCTTTGGATAATTAGGCAGCTCTCGAACATGTTTTCAATATTCGTGTCATTGAGCGTCAGCCCACCACCGACATTACCACCACCAGAGCTGTCCCCGGATAGAATGCAGCGCTTTGCATAGCAACCGCCAACAACACCCCCCAGCTTTATGGCTGAACGGAATTCTGTCTGCTCAATTTCAACGTCAAGAAACGTTAAAAAATCTACCTCGCAATCTATCGTTGCATCGTTGGAAAAGTTATCGACGGTGAATTTAACCCCGGCCCCACGAACTCCGTTATGTTCTGATCCAGCAGCGGCTTTGATCGTTATGCGGTTACTTGCGCTTGTAGTCCACCCGGCGATGGTGACATCACCAATGTACGTGCCAGCATCACACTCAAGCACATGCGAGTCACCAGCAGTAACCAGATCAGTTTGCTCGCCAGCCTCCCACGCAGACAGAGAAGAATAATCCCCACCAGATGTCTTAAGTGTTTTGGTAACTACAGCCATTGGCTTAGCTCACCACTCCAGACTTGCCTGTAATCGCTGTCAGCTGGTTATAGAGCGCCTGTTTCAGTGCGACATAGACATCGGCCCCCGCAATGGTGGAGGCTTCTTGTATAGCTGCCGGGAAATCGGGGCCTTCCACCAGCGCAATTTTATCCGCCAGGGGATTACCGTTTTCATCCAGTTCGTTGTAGCTGATGATGATTTCGGCCCGCTCCAGATCAATGGCAAATGCGCTGATATGGAATGCAGAAACAGTGATTGTTTTTACTTCGGTTTGATCAAGAGACAAGGGCATATCAGTTCCTTAATTTATCGGCGACGTGTTGGGCATCGATGTCGAAGCTGTACCGCCTACGCAGGCGCATAGCGGGGGTTTTAACGTGCTTCAGCAGTCGCGCAATTTGGGGCACCCGGAGTGCCGCCTTGGATGTCATATCGGCTGGAGTGTCCACCGGCGCCGTCAGCAGGTATTTGTAATCTGCCACAGGCCCCGGCAAATCCACCTGCACAAACTTGGGCGGCCCTTCCGCACCGCCCCACACATGATCATCCGGCATGATCACTACGACATCTCCACGCTTGTAAGCACCTCTCCTGTCTGTTTCAGGATCAGGGTGCGTGTGATCAACAGCCTTCACTAGCAGCCGTGCCATTACTGTGTCGCCCCGCTATCCAGCCAATCACCTATCGCTTTAAGCTCAACTGCACTTAAGTTCACAGGATGATCGGCACCAAAATCAATATCGTCGTCATACAGGTCGTCGGTACGACCATCGGTACGCTCGTTCGCGGCTTTCCAGTACAGCAGGCTCTCGCGGGCATACATGTTGTTGACGTATTTGCTAATCATAGGGCGCTGTAAGCCGTATTTTCGCGTCTCATTGGAGGAGCTGGTCATCTGCACTTTCAGGTTTTCTGGCAGGGCTTTCTGGGAAAAATCCCAAACCAGATTTTGATAATCGTACAGCGGCACATCACCGCCGATCGCATGGCAGCTTGTGCATTTCGCCTCAAAAATCGGCTTAATGTCCGTAGCATAAGTAGGTACCGACATAGCTGTAGTTAAATCGAATGCCGGGGCTGAAAACGCCAGTGATTGCTCGTAGGGGCGGCCTTCTTTGGCATGCAGGTGACAACCCATACAGACGCGCTTCTCGCCCTGCCGCAATGACTGGGGCACCTGATCGCGCTTGATGATCCGACCGTCAGAATCCACCCCCGCCATAATGTAGGGCGTTTCACAGGGCAGCTCGGCTTTGAATGACTTGTCTGCCAGCAGTGGCGCATCACCCAGCAGTTTCACCCGGTTGCCAATACTGTTGTCCCAGTTGCGGCTGCGGGTGGTGTTCGGGATGATTTCATAGAAGCGAATAGCCGCCAGTTCGCTATGGTCGACGGCTTCCATCAAAGACCCGTTATTATCGACAGTTTTGTACTGCTCGTTGAACGAATATCCCGCGTAGTTAAGCGCATCAGTCGATCCAGCATCGGAACTGGCGATCTGACAGGAGCCGTCATCGGTGTCGACGAGTGCAGGCGTGGGGATGTCTCTTGCTACCACCACACGGGCACCGAACTCATGCCATTCAGGTAGATCAACGATCAGTGTCAGATCATCGGGAGACTGGCTGGGAATCACGGTGGTTTTATACAGCCCCACATCGCAGCCAACTTGATCACCGATCTTATCGGGTATTCTGGGTATGGCCCTTTCTACTTGTGTGCAGTACCCCATCCCCACAGACAGTATAAGCTGGTTGTCCGGAGTACCTTCCGGCCATCCCGCTTTGCCCATATAGTTCCCACTGGCGTCTAGGTGGGAGGCTGCATCTTCGGACGTAGACCACACCGCTGCGGCATAGTGCTGCGGATTAAAGTCAGGGGCCGCTCCTTCAATACCGTGCTTCTCTGGAGTCCAGCAAACCACGTCACCCAAACCGAGGTTGTTGGCCCGGTAGTAGTTCACCGTACAAATATCATCGTTGGCGCGCTGGCCAAGGAAGTGCAGCGCCTTGACGGTATTGCTGCGGGGGTTCGACCCGGTGAGGCGGCTTTTATGGGCACCAAGCAGGGCTGTCATGTCCCCACCACGATAATCCATGCCCATGATCGGCCAGAAGTTGCTGGTGGTACCGGGCCAGTTCACACTACCGTTGTTTGTCCCATACGCAAGGTTATGACTCAACCATTGTGAACTGTAGGCCACCCGACCGCTGTTCAACAGGTATGGGTGGAGCGCCGCCGTCACCTCGTGGGGGGAAATATCCACAACGTTCGAGCCATCCACGTCAGCAATAAATAAACGGGGTTCAGGGGCTTTTGATGTGCCAATGCGATCCAGATACGGTGCATAAAAGCCGTTGCGAGTGGAGCCAAACAGCATCTTGCCGTTGGGCAACCATATCGGGGAAATGTCTTTATTGCCCTGATTGTGGGGCCATGCGGTCAGAGACTCACTCGCAATGTCATAGATATAAATGCGGGCGTCAGTGTTCGAGCCATTGAGCTGCTGGGGCGGGTAGTTGCGATTCTCGGGCCACGGTGGTTTCAGTCCGTCGGCTGAGTAGACAGAGAAGGCAATCTTTGAGCCGTCCAGTGATGGCATGGCATCGAACGGCACGCAGGGCCGCTCGGCGTTCATACAGTCATAAATGATTTTCTCAGTCCCATCCTCCGCCCGCAGCACCAACTGACCAGGAGCGTTGAAGCCATCGAACTGGCGACCCACTTCCGGCAGGGAGTCCATGTAGTCCCAGTTGTCGCTGGTGTAGTCGCCGCTGCTCAGTGCGACCGTGTGCTCACCGTGAGTGCGTGGGACGCGGGTATACACAATGCCGTTATTAATTGGATCAACAGCAGGAGGGCCGGTATCTACCACGCAGCCGTCAGCGTCTACCGCTGCATCAGGGTTGGTGCCAGGACAGAAATCGTCATCGTCAAAAACACCATCGCCGTCGGTATCAACAGGGTCAGGCGGGGGCGTGCCCCCCAGCCCGCGAGTGTCTACCGTGATCCAGCCGCGATCCACTTTATAGATGCCGCCAGGGAGGCCCCATATCTTCTCAATAGCGTTAATCTCCGCTATAGAACCGGGCACTCCGGGGACAGGAACCCCACTCTCGTCGGTAACGACCATATTCTCACGGGTTATTCTATTCCCACCAAAGGCATAACAGCCGATGACAAGCCCAAGGATTAAACCTATGCAGCAATGTATAAGGATTGCTTTGTAGTTCATAAATTCCTGTTTTCCAGTGCAGCCATATACCGCTCGATTCCGTGAGCAGATCGACTGATACCGGATTTCTTGTTTAGATATGTACGCTCGACCGAAGTTGAACCCCAAGGTGGGGCAAACCTGATCCAGTCGTTTTCATTTAAATAGGAAGTGGTTGGGATTTTCATGGCCTGGTAGCGTTCTTCCGATTTCCAGTAAAAACTGGCAGGCTCACCAAATACCACCACCTCGGCAACGCTTAGGTTCATCCACTTTAGGATTGCTGCCATCTGTACTGCCATCGCAGCGCCAAGGCTGTGGCCCGTCAGAATAATGGGCTTGTTGATCTTCACTAGGCGAAGCGCGTACCGCTCACACCATGAAACCGCAGCACGACCAAAGCCCTTGTGAACTTGTGAGCCGTTAGGCATTGAATAAGGCCAGAAACGAAGGTCTTTAAATACGTCCCTTGCGTTCCTGATACCGTCAATACTAAAGTTGCCAGCCAAAATTGACTCGCGCATCTCAGTACCACGGCAGGATATCTCTGTATAACCGCCGCGCTGCCGAACTAAAACGTCATTCTCGGCCACTGACCAAATATCTGTACGGCTTGAATCATAGGCATCGTTGCACAGCACAGCTAGATCGTAGTGTGTTGGCTGCATGGCGGTATCTCGGTTTGAACGGTGTTGCCTTCAACGGTGACAATATCAATGGTTGTCACAGCAACAGTGCATCCGGTTAAGGCGACGGCGGTGACAAAAATAAGAAATTTCAGGATTGCGCTTTTCTTTCGTCAAACTCGACGTGGATATGATCGCTTTCGATCACCACGTCATAGCAGAACCCAAGCCTGGAGGCGATGGCGCTTGCCACCTGTATGATTTCATCCTGATTTGAGAAATAGTGTGTCCGCAGGTCGATAGCTAGACCCTTGTAATGGTAAGAGTCATCCCCGTGTTTCCCGTCCGTGATTGAAGTAATAACAAGGTTGTGGCCCTGTAATGCGTACACCTCATTAGCGACGATGGCGGCAATCATGATCTCTGGTCGCATGCCAAGCGGGTTAACCCCTTTTTTCAGCATCATTTCGCTCGTCCTGCTTATGCATTGAATCCATCTTTGCGTCAAACAGCTTTGATTCGCGCTTGTCACGGCGATAGAAAACAATGGCCTGTAAGACCAAACTGACAACACCGACGATGATCCCTGCCATCACGCCATAATCGGCAACCGTCATCCAGTTCTGGTCTGTCATGGCGGTTTTAGCGGCTCCACTGGCAGCGGCAATACCACCACCAGCAACAGATAGCTTGGGCGTTACAGAGGCAACTACCTGCTCGATTCCTTGAACTTTCTCTGTAAACAAAGCGCCAATGCTCAAAACAAACTCCTGATCGGCAGACATAAAAAAACCCCGCTATCTGCGAGGCCCAGTATTAGATACTAGTAAAGTGTGGCATATTAGCGCCGTACTGTCAAGATATACAGTGATGGATGGATATACAGCTATAACACCCCGTTGCGCTTGACCTGCGGCAAGCGAACAGGAATGTTATGGGGCTTGCAGTATCCGGCCAAGCCTCAGTATATAAACTCGCTCATGTGGAGCGCCCCATTCCTTGCGGCCAAATCCTGAGAAAATTCCATCAAGCTCAACGGTCACGGTAGGCGAATCTGGCCTGTATCCATTGCGGAATTTAACCGCGTCGTATTCAGGAGCGCAGATGTCTGCGAGGCGGCGGCTCCAATACGGCTTAATCTCGCGGTATTCTTCGCGCTTCTCGCCACTGGCAATCATGTCAAACCACTGTTTTTTCAGTGTCAGGTGTAGCACTTTCATAGTTCGCCCCATAACAATTGCAATCAGTTCGCTGCGCGGGAAGCTGGCGCTCCCCTGTTGCAGCGGGTTATACGGCCTCAGTTCGCTGGTTCCAGTTCTTGGCAGCCGCTTTGTATAAAAACTCAAACCCGTGGCTAAGTGCCGCATCAGTTCGCTCAATGCGACATGTTTTGCATTTAACCGTTACAGATCGTTTTTTAGTGTGACTATTACCCCTGGGCATCACATGCGGATCATCACCGCAAAACGGACAAGACAAAAACTCAATGTCATGTTTATTCCCATCATTATCAGGGTATGGTCGTTCTTTGAAATGGTCGTACATAGTCACTCCGTAGTTAATAGCCGTATAACAACGCCATTAAAATTCGACCTCGTACCTCGGCGCTTTATGACAAGGGTTATGCCGCCCTTCTCTTTTCTCTCGCCCAATCCTCTAATGGTTGAGCTGCCTGGTCACACCAACCGTCCAATAGAAGTTTCAGATACCGCCACTGGCTCCCACAATCCCGCTCAAAGTGCCCCGGTGTATACCCTGCCCTGATAGATAGCTGTGATTGGTCATAGAGCGAGAGGCGACTATTATCGCCATCTGGTGGCCTTTCGTATCGCACCTCCCTCATAGCATAGACAGCCAGCTTATCAGCCGATCTAAGCCACCAATCCGGCCTAGATTCCAAACCTATCGTCATGCGGATTATGGGCAACAACATAGCCTCGCACTTCGACCTTAACTCCGGTGATTCTTCCACCGTTGCCGACCAGCAATACGAACCCCACACCCGCAGCGTATCACTTAGGGTATTGATCGCAGCCATTGCCCCTTTCTCGTATTTAATATCAATCCGGGTGCCGTTTGAGTCAAAGTATTGGCCCTCAAACTTTTTCAATGGCGAATAGGTGACATGGTGCCAGAGTTGTGGGCCTGTCTTGATGGGCATATCAAAATTCTGCATGCGATTGATCCCGTTATGTATACCGGCTTGCCGTGCAAACCAGAATCGGTCGCCCGGACTCGTAATGAGCGCCACCAATGACCGGCAAATCTCTCACGCAACCTTCACAGTTTTTGCTAGGAAGCCCACCCGTCGGCCCTTCACTGTAATAATCGGGCTTCCAGGGTTGTCCGTGGACGCACATAGAGCAGTAAGTGTCTTGTGATCCACCGACAGCCACCCCGCGCTTAACACATCTTTTACAATCGACCATGCTATTCCTCACACCCTTCGCACATTGGCGGAAACTTTGCCGCTAATTCTTCCTCCGTCGGCGGTTCTTCCATTTCTTCCAACAGCTCACCCACTTCGGAATCAATCTCGTATAGCGCCTTCATCTGTAAATCCGTGATATTCGTCATCAGAATATTAAGGACGGCTACCTTTTCATCATCCAGCTTGTGCGCGTACAGCTTATCCAGCAGTGTCTTGATCATGGTAAGACTCCAGTGATGGCTTATGTCTTTTGCTAGAGATTGTTCTGTTTGATATGCAGTAAGTGCATCTGTTGTTGTGGCTGCAACTTTTTGTTGGATGCTGTGGTGTTCCGTCAACTACCAGACCCCGGCCCTTGTCACGAAACCCAAGCCAACCCCCAGGCTTCATGATTGGGTTTAGTTTTCGCAGCGTTCTACTCATTCTTCTGCCTCAATCCTGTACTGTGCGTGATAGAACCATTGGGCCATAGGTCTGCCGTGTCTTTCGGCGACCATTGACATAAACAGCCAGTATTCAGCAACATGGGCGCTCATTAGTCTGTTGCCTGCACTGACTCTGTATAGCGATCTGGAGGCATGTAGCCCCGATCATCCATAATGACCAACTGGGTGCCTCGATTGGCCCCATAGCCAGCGCCGTGGGCATATGCATCTTTGGGCGGGATAATTCCCACGCTCTCAACCGTACAGCCCGGATACTCTTTCCACTGAACCCACTGATTGTGGTGAACATGCCCGGTGAACCAATGCCTATACTTCACCCGACCCCACATTTCAGATTGATCGCTTGCCATTTTCCCCGGCAAGGATGGCAGCTTG
>Ga0208767_1000695_pt1 | contig 27765 bp, 30 predicted proteins | sample VirMetDEL_Mar_21_FD_184514 | JGI IMG/M metagenome (GOLD analysis project Ga0208767, IMG submission 184514) | Aqueous microbial communities from the Delaware River and Bay under freshwater to marine salinity gradient to study organic matter... | ecosystem: Environmental > Aquatic > Marine >... | reverse complement strand
CATGTCTCCCACTAGCACCCATTTTTGCTGGATGCTAAGGGATACCATCATGATAACTAGAAATAAATTATCTGGGCTACGCTGTGCGAAATGATTAATCTTCGGATTGTGGTTGCTGAACACTTAAATTCTCCTTAATTGCTTTTTCTACAGAGTCCCTAAGTCCATGTAGAAACTCATAGATAGTGGTTTCTTTTTCACCCTCACTAAGAAACACAGTAAGCTCAAACTCTTGATCTCTAGTATTTTTAACAACAATTTCTACCCAGTTATGGCCGTAGTTTGGAGTGTTAATTTTTACATCTGTGATTCTATGTATTGATATTTCATCAAGCATCATTGTCTCCTGTTACTAATCCAGTTATGGTTTCTTCATATGTATATCTCAAACCTTCTTGAGATTGGTTGAAGTCGTTGTAAATTTTATCTACCAGAGTTTCTAATCTGTTTTTTATTTCGTAAGCACTATCTTTAAGATTGCCCTCAAAAGGCAACAGATCTTCAAGCTCTTTAGAGTATATAAAATGATAATCAAACATCAATTCAATGTGCCGCTTGGCTTGCTCCCTGTTCATGGTTGGCCCCTTTTAGATTTATGAAGGTCTTTCACAACGTAAAAGACCTTCTAAATCTTTTAAATAAATTACAATAAATCCTTTAACTCTACAGGTCTTTGCTCTAACTCAATACCTAACTGTCTGATCCAGTAGACTTTTTCAAGCGGAATAGTTTTGGTATTCATAAGATTCACAAGTGACCTAGAAACATCACAATCTGGATAGATCTTATCTACTCCATAGATATTTTTAACTTTAATATATGCTTTCATCATTCGCTCCTTGGTTTGGTGGCCTTTTAGATTTATAAAGACCTTTCACTACCGTAAAAGGTCTTTTAAATCTTTTAAGTATTAATATAACCCTTTGCTAAACTGAAACTTCCTATGGCCTAGAGTTATTCTGACATATCCATGCTGGCAGTATTTCCAGTGAGATAATTTAACTTGACGTTTCCTACGGAAACAAGTGTAGCTTACTAACTCCCAACGGGGATTGAGATAATAATATAAAATATTTAAATAAATCATATAGATACTCCTTAAAACTCTGGAGAGCATAAACTCTCCAGAGCGTTGGTGGGTTTAGGCAAGCTTAGTTATCAAAGCTTCCAGAGTTGACTTAATAGTCAAGACATTCTCGGAAATATCTGACACCTCGCCTTCAAGGAAGGCTACACGTGTCTCCAACTCTGTTGGCTTGGAGGCTGCTTTAGCAGCGACCTTGGGTGTTGCCTTTTTGGCGACCTTCTTCTTGGCAACCTTGGTTGCTGTGGGCTTAGCTGCTTTAGCAACTCGCTTGACCTTGACCGGAGCTTTAGCTCCAACCATGTCCTCAGTCTTGACCTGACGAGTCAGGAAAGCCGGGATCTTAGCTGTCTCGAAAAGCTCTTGAGCTTTCCCACGGCTAAGTGATGAAGCTGGGAACTGGGAGTATAAAACTCCCAAGACTCGCTTTCGGATGATGGAAAATTTAATCTGTGGAATCTCTTGAGATTCACAAATCATGTAAGTAAACTTACCTGCTAGGCCAAAGTACTGCTTGGGAGTAGCTTGAATTTCATTCAAAGTTTGTGAAGTTGTCATGGTATATCTCCGATATAAGTTTGTGTTGTGTTGTCGTTTGTGGTGCTAAGAAGCTTTTATGTCTCTCTCACTATGTAAGAGAGACTTAAAAGTTCTAAGGGTCTAGCTCTTCTCAGGGTCTCCGTAGGGAAAGTTTCTAGCCTCTCTCAGTAACTCAAGTTCATCTTGAGTCAGACCCATGTGAGAAAACGGATGTTTTCTGCTATAGGCTCTAACTGCTGAAGCGGCTGACTCGTAGAGTTCGTATGTATCAGACCAAGCATCGGACTCAACCATGTTTTTAATCTCTGCAAATTTGGCAATCAAATTTTTCATATGTACTCCTTTGGAGTTGTGTGTGATTGTTTAGTCTCGGTGTCGCTGAGACATTTCCATTAAAGGCACATTGGATTTTTGAGGTCAACCTCTTTCCCCGCGCATTATGCGATTGTGAAAGAGCGCATCACGCCCCGCACATCACAGGATCGCTACAGGATCACATGGCGATCACATAGCGCGATCAGGCGTTTAGGCGCATACAAACTCTGGAGATTTTATAAACTGAGGGGATAGATTATTTAGTTACTAAATACTCTATAGGTTGTTGAATTGTAAAGACTCTTGAGTCTTTAGAGTTTATTTTACAGACTCAGAATATTTGTGAATATTCTGTAAACTAGAGAGGCTTTGGAGATTTTGTGCTAGAATCTCTAAAGAGATTATAGAAGCTCTGGAGATTTCAGAGTCTCAAAAGACTCTGGAGTGTGGCACCCTCTAAAGTCTCTAAAGACTTTGGAGGGTGGGGCAGGAGGCCATGCCACCCCCCCTAGTATATATACTAATACTCATACATTTTACAGACTTTACAGTGTTAAGCAGTTTGGGGCCACAGTAACTCTAAAGTCTCTGGAGACTTTTTGCGGCCATAGAGTCTTTAAAGACATCAATCCGCTAGGATTGTTACATATCTATATAGCTATGCACCGGGGGTACAAAGTATATTATACAGTCCACAGAGCATTCTGTCAAGTTATTTATAATAATATTAAAAAATACTTGACAGAACCTCTATATAGCACTATAATACTATACATGACTAAAGAATTAACTGTAAAACAAAAAGACTTCTTGGACTATCTGGTAGATACTGGAGGTGATCCTAAGAAAGCTGCTGAGTTGGCAGGTTATGCACAGAATGGACATTGGCAAGTTGTCAAAGCACTCAAACATGAAATAATCGATTTGGCCTCAAACATTCTGGCTCAGTCAGCACCCCAAGCCGCTATGAAGCTTGTAGAGGTAATGCACTCTGATCAGCCTATTCCTCAAGCGAATATGCGCCTTCAGGCCGCACAAACCATACTAGATCGTACAGGACTTGGAAAACAAGAAAGACTAGAAGTAAATAATAATATGACAGGGGGGTTATTTATACTACCCGCAAAAGCTAATGAGGCGAACTAGCAGCACTATACCTTTCGGATATAAGCTATCTGAAGATGAGAAGACTCTAGAACCTGTAGAGAAAGAACTAGAATCTTTAGATAAGATAAAAGAGATGGTATCCTCTGACATGATGTCTTTGCGAGAGGGTGCTGAGTGGTTAACTCATATGACAGGCAGAAGTATTAGCCATGTCGGGCTGAAGAATATTATAAATGGAAGATTGGGAGAAAAATCCTGAGAACTACCTTACAGACGCAGAGGGTAACTTCCTTCTAAAGAAGGATGGAACTCCTAGACGAAAGAGTGGTAGACCAAAGGGCGCAAAAGGTAGGGGCTATAACTACCACTCAGAAACGAAAGCAAAGATACAGGCGCGGAGAACTGTACGCAAAAAAGAAAAAGAAGCAGAGCGTACAAGAGTTAAACTCTCAAATCAAAGAGATAAGCTCAAAGCATCTAAAGAAACTTTAGAAAAGCTAGATAAAGATAATAAGAACAAAATAATAACAGATGATGTTCTGTCTAAGGTTCCTAAAGCCTTGCGGGAAGAAGCTAACGACAATGTTATCTTCAAACCAAACGCAGGGCCACAGACAGACTTCTTAGCAGCTCCTGAGAGGGACGTACTGTACGGTGGAGCAGCAGGTGGAGGTAAGTCCTATGCCATGCTGATAGATCCTCTTAGATACGCTCACAGGCCCGCTCATAGGGCTTTGATACTTAGGCGGTCTATGCCAGAGCTTAGAGAGCTAATAGACAAGTCTAGAGAGCTGTATCCAAAAGCATTTCCCGGCTGTAAGTATCGGGAAGTTGAAAAGCTTTGGAACTTCCCTTCAGGGGCCAAAGTAGAGTTTGGATTCTTGGAACGAGATGCAGATGTATATCGTTATCAAGGACAAGCATATAGTTGGATAGGATTTGATGAGATTACTCACCTACCTACAGAATTTGGATGGAACTATCTGGCTTCGCGTTTACGGACTACAGATCCAGACATTGTACCTTATATGCGGTGTACAGCTAATCCCGGTGGTGTCGGCGCTCATTGGGTAAAGAAACGGTACGTATTACCTCACCCGCCTAATGAATCTTTTAAGGGTGAAGATGGTCTAACCAGAAAGTTTATACCAGCAAGATTAGATGACAATCCTTATCTTGCAGAAGATGGTCGTTATGAGGAGATGCTAAAGGCTCTCCCGGCTATACAAAGAAAACAATTACTAGAAGGTAATTGGGAAATAGCAGAAGGCGCTGCCTTCACAGAATTTGAAACAGCTACTCATGTAGTTACTCCTTTTGAGATTCCTATAGGATGGGAACGAATAAAAGGAATTGACTATGGTTATGCTTCAGAGAGTGCTTGTATTTGGGGAACTGTAGATCCTTCAGATGGCACTCTTATTATATATAGAGAACTATACCGTAAAGGACTTACGGGCGAAGATCTTGGACATCTTATAGCAGAGATGGAGATACAAGATCCTTTTGCTGTACCCGGAGTTTTAGATACAGCTGCTTGGGCTAAGACAGGTTCTACAGGCCCAACAGTAGGTGAAGCTCTTATGCGAATAGGGCATAAACTAAGAAGAGCAGATAAGAACCGTATACAAGGTAAAATACAGATTCACGAATACTTAAAGTTACAGCAAAGCGGAAGGCCACGAATACAGATATTTAATAGCTGTCCTAATCTGATACGCGAACTCCAAAGTATTCCCTTAGATAGAACTAATCCAGAAGATGTGGATACTCATGCTTCGGATCATGCTTACGATGCACTAAGGTACTTGATAATGTCAAGACCAAGAATAGCAGATCCTTTATCAAGAATTAGGCATATGCATCGTGAACAAGCATTTACACCATTAGATTCAGAATTTGGTTATTAACAGGAGAAACACAAATGTCAGCATTACCCGGAGTTATTGACGTACAAGATAATGTAGGAGTCCCTAGTGTAGGAGATGTCCGCGCTATCGCTACACGAGTAGGCGCTCAAGCTACAGCAACAACAGGAACTATCGCAGTTACAGCTAATGAAACTTATGATGTAAGTTTTACTCAGCCAGCTGGTACATCTATTAAAAATATTATTATGATTGCAGCAGGTAACTTGGTTACTGGCGGCTCATCAGGCGATGATATAGATTTTGATTTGGGAACTGCCGCTGGTGGTGGTCAAATTATTGATGAGAAAGCAATTGCAGATGATGGAGGTAGTGCTGTAACAATTGCTGCTAATACTCCTCTGTTTATTGTAGAGAATGGTATTCCAGCAGCAGCTAATAAGTTTGCAAATATGAGTGGAGGCCCAGCAACATCAGAGGCTATGACTCTTGCAGGATCTCTAGCTAGTACTTCTGAAAGGACTTTGCATATTCGTTTGAAGCCCCTAGCAAGTAATCTAGGAACTGCTGCAACTACTGTTACATTTGTAATTGACTTTATAACACTGCCGTAATATGTCCGATAAAAACTCAATAACAGATAGCGCGAATAACGTCTACTTTCAAGATGTACAGGGCGAGCAAGGTAAAAATATAAACCTTGAGGATGCCTTTGTTAATCAGTTTGTAGGCGTTATTCAGGATCGTTATACATCAGCCAAGCAAGCTAGAGATCATGATGAAAGGCGTTGGATAACTGGTTATCATAATTATAGAGGTCTTTATCCGAAACATTCAAAATTTAGAGAATCCGAAAAATCAAGAGTATTTGTCAAAGTAACTAAGACAAAAGTTCTTGCTGCTTTTGGTCAGCTAGTCGATGTAGTCTTTGGTTCCAATAAACTCCCAATTGGAATATCTGAAACAAAGATGCCGGAAGGTGTTGCGGAACACGCACATTTAGACACCCAAGTCCCGGTTCCTAGCATTGAAACTAGCTCACCAGCCCCAGAGCCTAGCGCCACTAATCCCTATGATGTCGGGTATGCGGGTGATGGTCAAGTCTTAAATGCTGGGGCAACCTACAATAAAGGTAAAACTGAAGATATAGATGCCGTTATAAAGGACGCATTAGTAGACGGCCCCTCTGCAATACCTCAGTTTTTTGAAACTCAACCAGCCCGTGAAGCTGCTAGACGCATGGAAAAGCTAATCCATGATCAGATAGAAGAATCTAAAGGATCTAGTGAAATACGAAATGCGCTGTTTGAGTGTGCTTTATTTGGTACGGGTATTGTTAAAGGCCCATTTAACTTTAACAAAACTTTAAATCGTTGGACTGAAAATGAAGCAGGAGAGCGAGAGTATAATCCTGTAGATGTGAGAGTCCCTCGCATTGAGTTTGTAAGTATTTGGGATTTCTTTCCTGATCCTAATGCAACAAATATGGATGAGTGTGAGTATGCCTTCCACCGCCATAAGATGAATAAATCTCAAGTGCGTTCCCTTGCGCGTATGCCTTATTTCAATAAAGAGGCTATACGAGATACATTACGCATGGGGCCAAATTATGAACCAGACCATTATGAACATGAACTAAAAGATGACAAACGCTCAGAAGAATATGGAGCTGGTCAGTTTGAAGTTCTAGAATACTGGGGAATAATGGATGCTGAATATGCGAAAGAAGCAGGAATAGAACTTCCAGAAGAAGTTGATGATTTAGATGAAGTTCAGGTTAATGCTTGGATTTGTAATGGTAATATACTGAGAGCTGTAATTAATCCATTTACTCCTCATCGTATACCCTACAATGCTTTCCCATACGAAAGAAACCCCTATAGCTTTTTTGGCATAGGCGTAGCTGAAAATATGGATGACTCTCAAAAAATTATGAATGGTCATGCACGTATGGCTATAGACAACCTAGCATTATCAGGCTCATTAGTATTTGATGTAGATGAGTCTGCCCTTGTAGGTGGTCAGAGTATGGAAATATATCCGGGCAAGATCTTTAAGCGTCAAGCTGGTGTGCCCGGACAAGCTATCAATGGTGTAAAGTTTCCTAATACTTCCAATGAAAACATGATGATGTTTGACAGATTCCGTCAACTAGCAGATGAGCAGACAGGTATTCCTAGTTACTCTCATGGTCAAACAGGCGTACAGAGTATGACACGTACAGCATCAGGCATGTCAATGCTACTAGGTGCTGCATCATTAAATATTAAAACAGTTATAAAAAATCTAGATGATTTTCTACTTCGTCCTTTAGGTGAGTCTTATTATCAATGGAACATGCAGTTCTTAGATAAGAAACTAAATATAGAGGGTGACTTAGAAGTAAAAGCTACAGGCACTAATAGTCTGATGCAAAAAGAAGTTCGCAGCCAGCGACTCACTATGTTTTTACAAACAGCACAGAATCCTTCAATAGCTCCTTTTATTAAGATAAACAAGCTAATCAGCGAACTGGCTTATTCTTTGGAACTTGATCCAGATGAATTATTAAATGATCCAGAAGAAGCAGCTGTTATTGCTAAAATTATAGGATTACAAAATGCTGGACAAACAACTGGTGAGGCAGCTCAAGCCTCTGGTGAACAACCCGGAAACATGGAAGCCTCTGAAGGAGTACCTCCAGAAGGCACAGATGTCGGAGTTACGGGTACTGGCGGTGGCAACATCGGAATTGGAGGTGTACCGCAGTCAGGGGAGAGTGAGTTCTCTGGAGCGGTTGATGAAGCTTAGAGATAATGTAAATGACTACGAAGAATGAAATGACAATACTTATACTAGAAGCATTGTCTAGTCAATACATAGCAGAGTTAAAAAAGCTTACAGTAAATATAGAAAACTATACTAGCAATTCAGTGGGTGTAGCAGAGCATCCTGACATAGTAGCTGAAGTAGATAAGCTAATAGAGCAAGTAGCTTCAGCCGAAGAAAAGTTAAAAATTGTTGAAGAAATGCTACAGGTAGAAATAGAGAAATCTAATGACTAAAAAGAAATCTAGAGTAAACGAGGCTGGTAATTATACTAAGCCTACAATGCGTAAGAATCTTTTTAATAAAATTAAAGCTAGTGGTAAAGGGGGTAATCCGGGGCAATGGTCAGCCCGTAAAGCCCAGATGCTTGCTAAAGAATATAAAGCCAAAGGTGGCGGCTACAAATGAAAGGTTTGTTTTGGAGTCCTTTTCAAAGGAAACTTGTATCATTTAATGAATGGATGAAGGACGCAGAAAAATACGATGGCGTTAAAAAAGTCTCAAAAGTCTCTTAAAAATTGGACAGACCAAGAGTGGACTACCAAAAGTGGTAAACCTTCTACTCAGGGATCTAAAGCTACAGGCGAAAGGTATTTACCAAAAAAAGCTATAGCTGCTATGTCTGATTCTGAGTACGCCGCCAGCTCTAGGAAAAAAAGAGAAGATACAAAGAAAGGTAAACAATTTTCTAAGCAGCCAAAGAAAGCTGCTAAAACAGCACGTAGATTTAGGAACACTGGTGGTATTATGAATGAACAATCTTCAATGTTAGTTCCTGTAGAGCGTCAGGCTTATGCTGGTGGTCAATTAGTAAAAACATTATTAAAACTAATAAGACCTTTAACAAAAGATCAACAAGCAACTAGAAAAGCTACTGCAGCTCAAGCTAGTGTGATAAAAGATAAAACTGCTATCGGAGCAGGTGCAGCAGTGGTAGCAGGAGGTATTGGATACAATATTAATTCTCCAGAAGGATCAAGATTAATTGAAGCTGCAAATGCTGGCGAAATAGAAGTAGAAATAAAAAATATAGATCAAAGAACTAACCCAAAAGATTTTCCTACCTATGCTAAAGATACTGATTCTGCAAAAGCATTTAGGGAAGCATTTAAAAATGCAAGAGAAGCAAGAGCAGATACTTTTGAATTTGAAGGTCGTACTTATCTAGCTGATTTACCAGTAAATAGAGAAGATAAAGCAGCAGGTGGATTAATGGAAGCTACACGCAATATCAAACCTTTAGTCAAAATGGCTGAAGGTGGATCAATGCTTGCTCCTAAAGATGAAAAGTTTCCAGACTTAACAGGCGATGGAAAAGTAACACGCGCTGATGTACTTAAAGGTCGTGGAGTTTTTCAAGAAGGTGGCACAGTTCCTGTAGATACCTACCCAAATATACCACCAGAAGAAATGGCAGAAGCAAGAGCTTCCCAACTTCCTGATAACGAAATGGAAGATCAATACATAAACTATATCATCAATGAAACACTTGATGAATCTGAACAACAATATTTACAGAATGCTTTAGCATCAGACCCTCAACTTAATTCAATTCTGGATAAAGTTATGGTTACTGCTGCTGAGTTTTCTGGGGCTGGAGAAGTTGATGGCCCCGGAACTGGTGTATCAGACTCAATACCCGCTAGATTATCTGACGGAGAGTTTGTTATGACCAAGAAGGCTACTGATCAAATAGGCGCTGACAACCTCCAACGAGTAATGGATGAGGCTGAACGTGCTTATGATGGTGGCTTAATGAGTCGGCCTGACAGCTTGGCAAAGACATCTATGAGCAATGAAGATATTATTCAGCGCCAGATGGCTGGGTCAAGCAAAATGCCGAGTATACGTTAATACGGCTACCTTGAAGTAACAAGCCCCTATCAGTTTGACGAAACAACAAGATAGGCTACCTTGCAAACAACAAGCCCCGTTTGGAGAAGTAACATGACTGTTGCAGATAAAATCGAGGAACAAGAAGCAAACCCTTATAACGCAAAGAAAGATTGGCATGAACAGCAAACTCCTAATTTTGCTAATGCTGATGGTCTTTTCTTTGAGCCTCAGACTAATAAGGCCACCTCCAGCAAAAAAGCTGAAGCCCCTGAAAATGAATCTAAGGATGTAAATTATAAGAAGCGTTACGATGATTTAAAGAAGCATTATGATAATAAAGTTTCTGAATTTAAACAGCGAGAACAAGAGCTAGTAGCTGAAGTACAAACAAATACTCCTCAGTATCAAGCTCCTAAAAGTGCTGAAGATTTAGAAGCCTTTAGGAAAAAAAATCCAGACCTGTACGATACAGTTGAAACTGTAGCACATTTGCAAAATGAACAACAATTGACAGATATACGTCAAGAGTTAGTCGCATTAAAGCAGCGTGAAACAGACATAGCTAAGAAAGAAGCTGAAGTTGAGTTGCGTCAAAGGCATCCTGACTTTGAAAACATTCGCGGCGATGAAAAGTTTCATGAGTGGGCTAAGCTCCAACCTGAAGAAATACAAAACTGGGTGTACAACAATCCTAATAATGCCTCTTTAGCTAGTAAAGCTATTGATTTGTTTAAACTCGAAAATGGTAGTACTGCTAGGTCAACCAAAACACAGTCTGCATCTAAAGGAAGTGCAGCAGACATGGTTTCGACTAAAACGAAATCCATCGATACTAAACAACCTAAGATATGGACTGAACGGGAAATCGCTCGAATGTCCGTTACTGAGTTTGATAAATATCAAGACGATATTAACCAAGCAATCAGTGAAGGACGAGTGACAAAATAACTTGTTTTTTATTGAGGTAATATACAATGGCTTATAACCAATCAGATCAATATTTTGAACCGAGTACGGATACAAACGCTAACTTTGCTAACTCCGTAGCTGGTCAAACTAACTCATACTTCCTTCCTGCTATTTATAGTAAGACGGTTCTTAATTTCTTCCGTAAGTCTTCTGTTGCAGAAGCAATCACTAATACTGATTATTCTGGAGAAATTTCAGCTTATGGTGATTCAGTACGTATCATCAAAGAACCTGAAATTACTGTGTATCAGTATGAAAGGGGTGCGGATGTAACTGCAACTAAACTAACTGATCAAGAAGTTAACTTGGTTGTAGATACAGCTAATGCTTTTAAATTCATCGTAGATGATATTGAAACCAATATGTCTCATGTCAACTTCCGTGAAGTAGCTGCATCTTCAGCAGCCTACTCTTTGCGTGATGCTTTTGACCAAGGCGTAATTGCTTCTATGTTTGCTGGTGTGTCAGCTGCTAGTCCGAATCACATTTTGGGTTCTGATAGTGCTACTGATCTAGCATCTGGTACTTTTGATGGTACTGGTAATCTTGATATTGGTTTTGGTAGTAATGAGCATGATCCAATTGATGTTCTTTCACATATGGCGCGTCTTCTTGACGAAGCAAATGTTCCTGAAGAAGGTCGTTGGTTCTTAGCAAATCCAGAGTTCTATGAGCAGCTTGTACAAAGCAACTCAAAACTTCTGTCTGTCGATTACAATGCTGGTCAAGGTTCTATCCGCAATGGATTGGTATCCTCTGGCAAGCTGCGTGGATTTGATATGTACAAGACTAACAATATTGCTGCTGCTAGTAATGCTGCTGGCAAGTGCCTTGCTGGGCATATGTCTTCTACTTGTACAGCTCAAACTATTGTCAATACTGAAGTGATCAGAGATCCTGATAGCTTTGGTGACATTGTACGTGGCCTCCATGTTTATGGAGCCAAGGTACTTCGTGCAGACGCTTTGGTATCTGCATTCTATGGTATCGACTAAGATTATCGGGGGTCTGAAATATGGCCCCCTTTAATTTAATTAATGGAGAATGATATGAAATGGTCTAAGCCTACTTACCAAAAATTAAGACTTGGTTTTGAAGTCACGATGTATTTCAAACAGGTATAACCTATGCCTCAAATTGGAAGCGAACAAAACCCCGTTAGATTTAATGTAAATAAAAAAATAAAAATTCGTTCTGCATATTATAGAAACGAAGACAAGAAAAAAGCTGATGAAAACTATGACAGGATTTTTAGAAATCCTGATAATCCTGTAAATCATAAAGAGGAAAAGTAATATGATGCATGGTGATAAAAAGAAAATGATGGGTGGCGGTAGGATGCAATACGGCCACGGCAGCAAAGTTAAAAAAGATGGTAACAAAGTAGCACGTAACGAATACAGCAAAGGTGGTTCTGTTTCTGGTGCTATGAAAACTGCGAAGCCTTGTTAAGATGAAAGTTCAAGCTCCCGAAGGTTATCATTGGATGAAGAATGGTAAATCTTACAAACTAATGAAAGATCCTAAAGAAGGCTATAAAAAACACACAGGATCTTCAAAGTCTGCAAACTTTGATATTCAAAAGGTTCATAAGAAATAATGGCTAAATCATATCTAACATTAACAAATGAACTATTAAGAGAATTAAATGAAGTTATATTAACTTCTTCTAATTTTAGTTCTGCTATTGGTATACAAGCTCATGCAAAGGATTGCATAAATAGAGCTTATTTAGATATGGTAACTGAAGAACCTAAGTGGCCTTTTTTAGCTACAGGTGAAAGTGGTGCTACAGATCCTATGTATGGCAATGTTTCTGTAGACACAGTAGCTGGAACAAGATGGTATGAGCTAAAAGCTGCTAGTAGTGACGCAACTGGTGACTATGGAGCAATTGAATGGGATAATTTTTACATAACTACTGTAGGGGTTAGCGGTGAATCAGCTCCTTATGTATCTCAAAATTTATCTTTTTTTACTGCGGAAACATGGAAAGATTTTAGACGTACCAGAGAAAATAGCGATGATGCGGATGCTCAAAATCATGGGCAGCCAAATGCTGTTATTCGTAGTCCTGATGGTCGTAACTTTGGATTAAGTCCTATACCCGACAAAGTGTATAAGGTTTGGTTTTTTGCATATGACTTGCCTACAGAGCTGTCAGCACATGGAGATACTATTGTATTTCCTGATTTGTATAGTACAACTTTGATGGCTAAAGCTAGATATTTTATACATCAATTTAAAGAAAATCCTCAAGCGGCTGCTTTTGCTTTAGATGATTATAAGAAAGGACTAAGAAGTATGCGTGAAAATTTATTAGGGCCAAGCACAGCTTATTTTAAAGATGACAGAATGGTATTTGTTTAATGTCCTTAGCATTCGGATTATCTTGCCGTGGAGGATTAAATACTAATCTAAATTCTTTAGAGCTTTTAGGTCAGCCGGGATTTGCTACAGTTTTACAAAACTATGAAGTTGATCCTGATGGTGGCTACAGAAGAATAAATGGGTTTACTGCCTATGGTAGTTCTTCGGCTGCTAATCCAAATAGTTCTAATAGAATTTTAGGTACGTTTCCATATGCTGATGGAGTAATAGTATGTTCTGGTACAAATATTTATTTTAGTAATACTGGAACATCTTGGGTACAGATAAACAGAAGTAGTGTGTCTGGAAATGGAGATAACTATTCTACTTTTACAGGACGTTCAGTTTTAACAAGAACTAACCAAGGTCAAGCTAGTTTTGTTTTATTTGAAGGTGCTGATTTTGATTATGGTGAAGTTATTATTGCTGATGGTGCTAATAAACTTTACTCTTTTAGAATGGAAGGGACAGGAAGTATAACTGATCGTACATTCTTTTCTGCCGAAATTACTGTTAGTGGCACTAAAGGTGTTAAATATATAACTATTCATGATCATCATTTAATTGCAGCTGGTGTAGAAGATAACTTAAATACAGTTTTTTACAGCGTATATAACGATCCTGATAACTTTTCAGGCACTGGTGCAGGTTCAGTAGTTATATCTGATCAAGTACAAGGAATTAGAGGATTCCGAACAGATTTAATTGTATTCGCTAAAAATAGTTTACATAAACTAATAAATATAAATGACTCTAGTAGTATACGTATTGATCCTATTGCAGAAAATGTAGGTTGCCTTTCTGGATATTCTATTCAAGAGATTGGAGGAGATTTAGTTTTCTTAGCTCCTGATGGTATACGAACTATTGCAGGTACAGCAAGAATTGGAGACACAGAGTTAAGCTCAGTCTCTAGACAAATACAAGGTCTTATTACAACTATAGCTAATAATATTAGTTCTTTTGTAATAGATAGTGCTGTAATTAGAGCTAAGTCTCAGTATAGATTATTTTATGCAGGAGCAAGTGCTTCTCCATCTACTTCTAAAGGTATTATAGGTACTTTTACAGGCCAAGGATTTGAGTGGTCTGAAACTGTAGGGATTCAAGCTTTTGGATTAAGTTCAGGTTTTGATTCAGCAGGTATTGAAAAATATTATCACGGTGATAAAGATGGTTATGTTTACAATCATGACGTAGGTAATTCTTTTTTATTAGATGGTTCTGAGACAAATATAGTATCTACTTATGAAACTCCAGATCTTGATTTTGGAGATATTGGAACATTAAAAACTTTAAAATATGTAAAGACATCTATATCTCCAGAAGGAGATGTGTCTCCAGTTTTAACTGTTAGGTATGACTATAAAAGCATCGACATACCTCAACCAGAAGATATAACATTATCTGATATACCTCTCCCTGCTATTTTTGGATCTGCTAGCTCTACTTTTGGTTCAGCTACTTTTGGAGCAAGTAATGATCCAATGGTAAGAACTACATTAACCGGAAGTGGACATACAGTTAGTCTTAGAATTAGAACAGACGATAAAAATCGTTCATATGGGATAAATGGTTTTTATCTAGATTATATGCCATCAGGTAGGAGATAATAATGGCGCAGACTTACACACGACAAAGTTCTTTTGCAGATGGCGATACCATCACAGCAGCTTTATTTAATAATGAATATAATCAATTATTAAATGCTTTTAGTTACTCTTCTACAAGTGCATCTTCTACAGGTCATAGGCATGATGGTACTGCTGGACAAGGTGGAAATATACACACAATTGGTGATCTTGATTTTCTAAATAAGATAGTAGTAGACAGCACTAATAATCGTTGGGGTTTCTATGTAGAAGTAAGCTCATCTGCAGTAGAGCAAATACGAATACAAGATGGAGCTATAGTACCTGTAACAGACAATGACATTGATTTAGGTACAAGCTCTTTAGAATTTAAAGATTTATTTTTAGATGGAACAGCAACGGTAGACGCTTTAGTTGCTGATACGGCAGACATAAATGGTGGAACTATTGATGGCGCTACAGTTGGTGCTTCTTCTGCTAGTACCGGAGCATTTACAACCCTTGCTGCTTCTGGTGCTACTACACTTAGCAGCACTTTATCTGTGCAAGGAAATACCACACTTGGAAACGCCGCATCAGATACAGTCACACTCACCGCTGACGTTGCGTCAGATATTATACCCAGTGCTGACAGTACTCATGATCTTGGGGACAGCTCTAATTATTGGGCAAATGCCTACATAGATGCTATTACAACTACTGGCAATGTAGCAGTAGGAGGCAATCTTACAGTTACAGGAACTACAACATTTAATGGAGGCACACTAACTTTAGGTGACTCTGCTAGTGACAATGTAGTTTTTGGGGCAGATGTAAACAGCAGTATTATACCAAACACAGATAGTGCTTATGACTTAGGCTCTTCAAGCCAAGAGTGGCGTGACATATACATAGATGGTACAGCTTATGTAGATGCCATTAACTTTAATGGTACTGCAATAACTTCTACAGCCGCAGAACTTAACATATTAGATGGAGTAACTAGCACTGCGGCAGAGCTTAATATACTTGATGGCGTAACAAGCACTACCGCAGAGTTAAATGTTTTAGATGGTATTACAGCAGTTGTAGGAGAACTAAATGCCTTAGACTTAGGAAGCACTGCGGTAGGTACAGCAATTGCTTCTAAAGCTGTTATTTTAGATTCAAACAAAGATTATACTGGAATAAGAAATTTTACTATAACTGGTGATCTCACTATTGGCGGTGATGATCTTGTTATGGGTACAAACACAGCAGGACATATTTTAGTTGCTGATGGCACTAACTTTAATCCTACTGCTGTTGGAAGTCTTTCTGAAATATCTACAGTAGCTAACGATGATGTATTACTTGCAGTAGATACTTCGGGTGGTGGGCTAAAGAAAATTTCTAGAAGTACATTAGTTTCTGGACTAGCGACATCAGGAGCAATATCCGATGTAGTTGAAGATACCTCACCTCAACTTGGGGGTGATTTAGATGTTAATAGTAATGGTTTAGTTTCTACATCTAATGGAAATATTGCACTTACTCCAAATGGTACTGGGGTTGTTAGAATAGATGGTAATGTAGATATACAGACAGGCGAGATTGTTTTAAAGAATGGCGGGTCTGTATCTAATGTTAAGTTTTACTGTGAATCTAGTAACGCTCATTATACTCAGTTGCAGTCATCAGCACATAGCGACTACAGCGGTAACGTAACTCTTACATTACCTGCCGCTACAGATACTCTAGTTGGTAGAGCTACTGCTGATACTCTTAGTAATAAAACTTTAACAGCTCCTAAATTTGCTGATGATGGTTTTATAGCAGATGCTAATGGTAATGAAATAATAAGATTTCAAACAACTTCTAGCGCAGTAAATGAACTTGAAGTAACTAATGCGGCTACAGGAAATGCTGTAATACTAGGAGCTGCTGGTGGTGATACAAACATTGATATCACTATAACACCTAAAGGTACGGGCGAAGTAAATATAGCTGCTGGTAATTTTAACTATGCAGGTACAGCAGTTACTGCTACTGGAGCAGAACTTAATATTCTTGATGGGGTAACGTCTACCGCAGCAGAGTTAAACATTCTTGATGGTGTAACAAGCACCGCAGCAGAATTAAATATACTTGATGGTGTAACGTCTACAGCAGCCGAACTTAATATATTAGATGGAGTAACATCAACTGCTGCAGAACTAAATGTTTTAGATGGTATTACTGCTGTAGTAGGAGAGCTTAATGCTCTTGACCTTGGCTCTACAGCCGTAGGAACAGCTATAGCTTCTAAAGCAGTTATACTGGATTCTAATAAAGATTACTCAGGTATACGAAACCTTACAATTTCTGGAGAACTAGATGGAGGCTCACTAGATATTTCTGGTGATGCAGATATTGATGGTACTACCAATTTAGATGCTGTAGATATTGATGGTGCTGTGCAGATTGACGGTAACACTACTTTCGGCGTAGATGATACTGGAGTAGATGTAAAATTCTTTGGTGATACTGCTAGTGCATATATAATGTTTGATGCAAGTGCAGACAAACTATTAACATCTGGTGGGGCTGTAATAGATGTAGTTAAAGATAAACTATTAATAGGCGGTACAGCAGTCACTACAACTGCCGCTGAGTTAAATATTTTAGATGGCGTAACATCTACTACAGCAGAACTTAATATACTAGATGGTGTAAGTCGTGGCTCATTAATTTACGGAAACGCTTCTGCTGCAACTGCTCTGCTTACTAAAGGTGCGGCAAACACAGTTTTAACCTCAGATGGCACGGACATTTCTTGGGCGGCTGCGGCTCCTGCTGGGAATGTTCACTCCTTTACCGCAAGTGGAGCGGTAGCTTCTGGCAAGCCAGTTGCTTTAAATTCAAACGGAACAGTCACTCAAGTAGCTGGTACATCAGAAAGCACAGGCTCAGAGGTCGTTTTTGAGGCCGCACAGTCTTATCACATTCTGCCTATCTTTGACTCCTCAAACAACAAGGTAGTCATCGTCTACACTGATTCTGGAGACTCAAATCACGGCAAGGCGATAGTTGGTACAGTTAGTGGTACAAGCATTAGCTTTGGAACTGCTGTGACATTTAATGCTGCCACAACGTATCAAATATCTGGTACTTTTGATAGCAATTCAAATAAAATAGTCATTGTTTATAAAGACGTAGGAGACAGCAATAAAACAAATTCAATAGTTGGCACTGTAAGCGGAACCAGTATTAGTTTCGGTTCTGAGGCTACCATCACCACAAATGTTGCATCAGATACCAGCACGACATTTGACAGCAATTCAAATACAGTAGTTACGTTTTACAAAGACACATCCAATAGCAACTATGGTACAGCCGCAGTAGGCACTGTAAGTGGCACTTCGATCTCATACGGAACTCCAGTTGTTTTTGAGAGTGCCGCATCAAGTTTGTACCAGCAATCGTCTTGCTTTGACACATCAAGTAATAAAACTGTAGTGGTATATGCTGATGGAGGAAATTCAAGTCATGGAACCGCTATCGTTGGCACTGTGAGTGGCACTTCGATCTCATTTGGAACTGCCGTTGTATTTCATGCCGCTGGCACAGCTAATGCAGTGTGTGCATTTGACACCACCGCTAACAAAGTGGTTATTGCGTATGAAGATACTGCTGATTCTGAAAAAGGTAAGTCACTTGTTGGGACGGTAAGCGGTACGGCTATATCCTATGGCTCTGAAGTGGAATTTGAGAGTGGCGGCATACAAGAAGTTGGAATGACGTTTGATCCAGACGCAGGAAAAGCGGTTGTGGTGTATATGGATAAAGGCAACAGCAATCACGGAACCTATGCTGTTGGCACTGTTAGTGGTACGTCGATTACTTACGAAACGCCTGTTGTTTTTGCAGCCGCAACGTCAGAAAGATGCACTGCTGCTTATGACACCAATTCAGACAAAGTAGTAATTGGCTTTGAAGACGGTGGTAATAGCAATCACGGGACTTCAATAGTTCTTCAAGTTGGTAGTTCAAATGCTAGTGATTTTGTAGGAATTTCTAACGCCGCAATATCAGATAGTGCAGCAGGAAATGTAACTGTTCAAGGTGGTTTGATTACTAATTCCGACCTAGCCACTTTAACAATTGGCTCAACATATTACGTCCAAGATGACGGAAGTCTAGCTACAACATCATCAGATGTAACTGCTGGCAAAGCGCTCTCAGCAACAACACTTTTACTGGCAGGTATTTAAAATGAAAACAATTGTTGACAACGCAACTAACACATCGCGGTATCTTTTTGCCGATGACAAGTCAGTCACGATGGGAAGCGACACAATTACTGTTGGCGACCCTGCTGATTTCATTATTGGTGATCTCAACAGCGGCAATGCCACTCTTATCACCGGAGTTAGCGAGCCTGAAGACTGGTATGGGTGCAAGTACACCTGCGCGAGTGACGGCACATTTACAGCGGTAGAAGGTTGGGTAGACCCACGTGAGTCTGAATAGTATTACATGGCCTGAGGCATCCTAATGGACTATCAAGTTCTATTTAATATAGCAATTGGTATAGCAGGATTTGTTATAGGCTTTATATTCAGTAGAATATTTACAGAGCTAGATAAGTTAGATGATGACCTAAGTAATATTGTAAAAGAATATGTAAATAAAGATGATTACAGACATAACGATTCTGAAATCAAAGAAAAAATCCGTGGTATATTTAGAAGACTAGATAATAAAGTAGATAAATAATGGATGATGTAGAACTACAATTAATTATTACAGCTGCAGCTCAAGCAGGGGCAAAGCAAGCTTTAAAAGATATTGGTCTTTCAGATCAAGATGCTTATGATGATGTAAAAGAACTACGTGGTCTTTTAGATTCTTGGAGGGCCACTAAAACTACAGTGGGACATACTATAGCTAGAATGCTTACTACTTCAGTATTAACTGCATTAGCTATTGGTATTTATATGGGATGGGGAGGAGAATAATGCTTACGTGGATAAGTAAAATGCTAGAAAAATGTCAAGACTCTTTAGCTAAAGCAAAGACTTGGTTAGATACTGAAATAGCTGTTAAAAACAGAGTAGTAGTTCTAACGTCTACTGGAATTGTAATGCTTGTATTACTTGTAGTTATTATATAATGCTTGGAATAATATCTAGTTTAATTGGGCCTGTATCTGATATTTTAGATAAAGTCGTAACTGACAAAGATCTAAAAGATCAGCTGGCACATGATATAGCTACTATGGCTGAACGTCATGCCCATGAAGTAGTTAAAGCTCAGATAGAAGTAAACAAAACAGAAGCACAACATTCTAGTATGTTTGTGGCGGGATGGCGACCAGCAATAGGTTGGGTGTGTTGTTTAGGTATGGCAGGTAACTTTTTAATAATACCGTTTGTAAATATGGGCCTAGAACTTTTAGAAACTGGAGTAGTAGTACCTATGATAGAACTTGATGTAATGATGCCTGTGTTAATGGGCATGTTAGGGTTAGGTGCTATGAGAACAGTAGAAAAAGTTAAAGGGGTAGATAGAAAATCATGAAGAAGAAAGATTCTAGGCTAGCAAAGATAGGAGTTTCAGGTTTTAACAAACCTAAAAAGACTCCTAGTCATCCTACTAAAAGCCATGTAGTTGTAGCTAAAGTTGGAGATAAGATAAAAACAATTCGCTTTGGTCAACAGGGCGTTAAAGGTGCTGGTAAGAATCCTACTACAGCAAAAGATAAAGCAAGGAAAAAATCTTACTATGCTAGACATAATGCACAAGACTCTAATCCTTCAAAGCTTTCCGCTAGGTATTGGTCGCATAAGGTTAAGTGGTGATATAGATGGCTAAAAGAAAAAAGAAATACAACGGCGGCAGGACTGATGGTAGCTTTTATGATGATCGATCAGGAACTGAAGGCATGGATTCTACTTTTGCTGCTGACCAAGCGGCTGCTGAAGATGCTGCGGCTGCAAAAGCTGCTGAAGATGCAAGGGCTGCTAAGGCTGCTGCAGATGCTGCGGCTGCAAAAGCTTCTGCAGATGCTGCGGCTGCAAAGGCTGCTGAAGATGCCTCTAAGGATGCTGTTGAATTAACTCCTCTTCAAAAGGCTGTTAACTTTGCAAACACTGGCCCAGACAACTTAACTCTTGCAAGATACATACGTGATAATAATGTAGATTTAAATGCTTTAGCAGGAGAGCTGGGTGTAGATGTTGGTGTAGCTAACACATTGTTTACTGCACTAACTGATGAAAATACTGCCAAAGTTTATGAGTATAGTCAAAACAATCCTAATGCCACTGATAAACAACTAGCTAACCTTGTAAAAGAAACTGGAGCTGATATAGGTTTAGTAGCAGACGCTTTCGGAATTGAAAGGTCTGTTGGCGAACAGATGTATACAGATGCTTTAGGAGCTGGAGGGCAGACTGAAAAAGTAGCAGCAACTAAAGTTGCAGGTATAGAAGAGGATACTCCGGGTACATATACCCCACCTGTTGTTGATACAGTACAGTATATTAGCCAGCCACAAGTACAAGCTATTGACGTATCTCAAGGAGTAACTGCTGCAGCTGCTATTGAAAAACTTGATGCCTATGTGGACATACCTGCCCCACCAGATGTAACAGCTACAGAAATAACTACAGCTGTTGCTAATGTAAAAAATGCAATAACTCAAGGTAATATAGAAGCTTCACAATACGATGCCGCCTTAGCAGGAGAGTTAAATAGAACTGTAGCTGCTCTAGGTACACAGCGTCCTCCGATTACTGTACAAGAACTTAGAGATCTTAGTTCTAGAGCGCAAGCCGCACAGATGGGAGACACTACGGCGGGTATGGCTCAAGCTGCTGAGTTTACTATTGATCCTAATGCTTTTGTGCCGGGAGTAACAGCAGCATCTATAAGTATTGCAGCAACTCCTGAAATAGAAAAGCAGCAAAGAACTGCTATTACAGGAACTGCAGGAACTGCCCAAGAAGCTCAAATACTTGGAACTGTAAATTATGAAGCAGCCCAATCAAGAGCTATAAAAGGTGAAGCAGCAAAGGGTGCTGCAGCATCTATGGTAGCAGAAGTAGGAGCTATACCTGATGCGGTAGCTACAACTATTGTAGAAGATCCTGCAACTGTAACAGCAGCTTTAGATACTCAGTCTATAACTGTACAGGCCGCTGTAGCTGCACTACCTACTGAAGCTCTTGTATCTTCACAGCTAGAAACACTACTAGGCGGTCTTGAGTCTGGTCAAGTTCCTACGTGGGCAAAGCCAGCTGTAGATTTAGTAGAGTCTCGTTTAGCTGAAAGAGGCATGGCTACATCTACTGTAGCAAGAGATTCGTTGTTTAATGCAATTATACAAACAGCTCTACCTATAGCTGATGCAAACGCACAAGCTCTACAACAAAGAGCAACTCAAAATCTGTCTAACGAACAACAAGCTAACATACAGACTGCTCAGTTAGAGTCCAATAGGCGATTACAGAATCTTGCAAATCAACAAACAGCTGCAAGTCAGACAGCACAGATGGCACAGAACATGGCACAACTACAAAGCCAGTTTCGCCAAGATGCAGCTTTATTAACTGCCCAGCAGGGTCAACAAGTAAGAACTCAAAATCTTACTAATCGTCAACGCACTGCTGAAGTAAATGCTCAGAATCAACAGGCTATGAATGCCTTGAATCTGTCTAATGAACAGCAGATATCTCTTGCAAACTTAGAAGTAGAGAATCTCACAGCTCGTGAGAATATGACTGCACAGAATCAAGAAAAACTTGCAGAGTTCCAAGTAGCTGCAGATTTCTTGAGTAAGAATGCCGCATTTAAACAGCAGATGGAGCTGGCTAATTTAGATGCTAGTCAGCAAGTAACACTAGCAAATCTGACAGCCTTAAACAATGCTGGATCAGATAATCTAAGTGCAGCCCAGCAAACAGAACTAGCTAACTTGAACACAAGGATGGAAACAAACCTTGCTCAAGCTCAGATAGCTCAGTCTATGGGTATAGCACAGTTAAATGTAAATCAACAAAGAGCTGTAGAGAATGCTAGGATGGTTGCTAATATTGACCTGACTAAATTCAATGCAGACCAGCAAGTTCAATTGGCTAACAGCCAGTTTATGCAGACTGTTACTCTTACAGATTTTAATGCGCGACAACAGGCAGCTATGCAGAATGCTACTTCTTTAGCTTCTTTAGATTTAGCAGCCGTTGATCAGCGTACTAGACTAGCTATAGAAAATGCTAATAACTTTTTGCAGATGGATATTGCTAATCTATCCAATGAACAACAAGCTGTAATATTAGACCAACAATCAAAACAGCAAAGACTATTATCAGATCAATCAGCTACAAACGCAGCAGCTCAGTTTAATGCAGCAACTGAAGCGCAGGTAGCTCAGTTTAATACTAATTTAGCTGCTCAAATGGAGCAATTCAATGCTTCACAAACTAACGCTATGGCACAGTTCAACACAACTGAAAAGAATAGAATAGCTGCTATAGAAGCTGGTAATGAAATAGATGTTGCAAAATTTAACAATCAATTAATGATGCAGCTTGAACAATTTAATTCTTCTATGGATCAGCAAAGAGAAATGTGGAATTCTCAAAATGCTCAAGCTATAGAACAGTCTAATATTGAATGGCGTAGACAAGCAAATACTATTACTACTGCTGCAGAGAATGCTTCAAATGCTACAGCAGCTCAACAAGCATACAATTTATCAACTCAAGAACTTGCTAATGTTTGGCAGCAACTTAGAGATGATGCTTCATATGCCCGAACAGCTTTTGAAAACGAAGAACAGCGCAAGACTACCTTGTATGCTACAGCACTAGCGAACGATCCCGGTGCTGCTGGAGATGCTAACTATATAGATAAGTTAGTTGGTATAGCTGATAAAATTTTAGAGACATAGGTGATAACACATGGGATTTTTTAGTAAGGTATTTAAAGGCGTTAAGAAAGTCTTTAAAAAGATCGGAAAGGGTATAAAAAAAGTTGCTGGCAAAGTTGGCAAGTTTATGAACAAGATTGGAATCGTTGGTCAGATTGCAATGGCTTTTATTCTTCCCGGTATTGGACAAGCTCTCGCAAGTACTTTAGGCAATGTAGGGACATGGGCGGCTTCAGCTCTCGCCAATCCTGCGACTAGTGCTTTGGTAAAGGGCGTGGCTCATGTTACTAACGCCGCTGTTAAGTTTGCTGCAGGAACAGGTAGAGTATTTAAGACTGTTACTAGTGCGGTTAAAAACTTTACAGGTGAAATAGGTAAAACTGTACTAAATAAAATTCCCGGTATAAATGTAGAAAATGCATCTTCTAATATATTCGGAACAGGTGGAGCTATAGAAAAGGCCGCAGCTGCTACCGGAGAAACTTGGAATACTACAGTAGGTAGTTCAAAGTGGTGGGATGGTTTTGCAAGATCTCCTGATAATATACCTGCGGGGTTAACCACAGTACCAGAACCTATAGGTACTACATCCTCTCCCGCTACTGGGCCAGCAGATTTAACTAGTTCACCTATTGAAATGCGTCAGCCTCCAGCAGGAGACTATACGACTATAGATGTTGTAGGACAAAGAGTTGATCCTACTACTGGTTTTGAATCAGGACTTCCTACAGACATGCCTTTAGATATACCTGAAGTTAGATTTGATAAGCCTTCTTTGTTAGACAGAGTTAAAGGTGAGTCTGGAGTTTCTATAGGTTCTGAAAATGTAGTATCAGATGTAGGTACAGACTACATGATTACAGAACGTAGTCTAGCAGCTGCAGGAACTGAAGCAGTTAAGGCAGTTGGACAAAGCCTTATGGCTCCAGAGGCTCCTGAGTATTCTTACAGTGGGGAAGTAATAGTAGCTCAAAATGCCTATGATGTTTCAGCAGGAACACAGATATCTCAGATGCCTCAGATAGGATATGGAGCGCCCATGCTTCAATATGACGCACTGTATAGACCAACTAGCAGTTATGCTCAAAGAATGGGAGTAGCTTAAATGGATCAAAATTATGTAGAAAACATAACAAAGGCAGGAAGATCTATTCCCGGTCAATCATTAGTTAATGATCCTGAAGTTCGTTATGAGTTTGAAAAAGCTCCTGAAATAACTAATCTTAGAGAAGGTATAGAATATTTCTTTACTAAAATTATAGATGAGGAGACATATCCAGAAGTTATGGAGTTAGTAATAGAGGGCGTTCCTGTAATGGAAATTGTCCAGACTATACTCTTTGCTGCCTTCGATAAAGGTATATGGAATCCTGATCTAATGATGTTGCTTGCGGAACCTGCTACTTACATAATCATGGGTTTAGCTGAAAGAGCTGGTATAGATTATGTGATCTATGCGGAAGAAGAAGAGGAAGAAGAGGCAGAGAACGTAGCAACTGGTAGGACTGTTGACATGGCGGCTTACATGAAAAATAAACATCAGAACATACCTAAAGGTGCTATACCTGAAGAGATACAAGAAAAAATAGAAGCGTTGCCTGTAGAAAGTTTGATGGCTCCTAAAGAAAAGAATTTGTTAGAGGAATAAACAATGGCTATTGAATCAGTTTTTACTAAGCTACAAAACAACAGACGCAAACAATATGAAGATATTGCTAAACGGCAATCAAGGGAGGCGGCTGTAGGTGCATTTTCTAATGTAGCTGGTAAGTTTTTAGGAACTGTATTAAATGATACATTACGTGAAAAGACTAATAATTTTATTAACTCTGCTCCGATAATGAATGAAAGAATACAAGCCAAAATAGCCGATGATAGAAAAAGAAGAATAGGCGGTATTCAAAATCAAATAGATTCTTCTGGTAAATCTACATTTGAGTTTATGTTTGATCAGCACCTCCCTTCTTTTGAAGAAGGCTATAGAGCAGAGTTAGCTGAACGAGAAGGCGAAGAAGGCTGGAGAGACTTTGCAGCTAACCCAGATGTATTTGATGCAGACATTAGAAGCAGACTTACAGAAATAATCACGCCACTAGCAGAAAATCATGATGAGGCTTATGCGCTGTCTCAAAGAGTAGGAACCTATGAAGATTTTAATGCTACGGTAGAGTTGGCTTCTAAAAATGCCAAGCCTACTAGTGTTATGGGTCTTCTAAGCCGTGAACTAAGAGGAGCTATATCAGGAAAGTCTAGGCAAGACTTTGAAGATGAGGCTTTTCTTGCTATTCAAAATGGCCCCTTGGCTCAGAATGCAGCTGCCTTCAATACCTTTATGGAGCAGTACGAACAAAATAAAGATGTAGTAAAAGCTGCAAAGTTTACAGAGTTTGTTCATGAGCTAGAAGCTCCTACAGATAGAAAGAGAGTGGACGAAGTACAGAGTATAACTAGCGTTGGAACCGGAGCTAATTTTAGATTAATCGAACAAACAGTAACAACTGAAACAGACATATTTACAAAAGAAAAGGTTACTACAGTAAGTGACCCAGAAGTTATTTTTGATGCTACAAAAGATAATCCTGTGCTTGCAGCTAATCAAATGCGAGAGATGCTTCAGAATAATGTTAATTATAAGAAGGATGTCTTAGCTGACTTTAGTGCTACAGGTCAGAATGAGTTTGCTACAAGAGTTCAAGCGGCTGGTTATAACACCATAGGAGACTATACAACATTTGAACAATGGGAAACTGAAGGCGAAATATTTACAGATATGATGCAGAATCCAGAATATGTAATAAACCCATTACTAATGGCTAAAAGACAAGCGGGTTATGATCTAATTGTTGATGATGGTGTAGAAATACAACGATTAATACAAAGTCTTACTGCGGGGGAGATGACACAAGAAGAATATGAGACTGCAGTAGCTGGCCTTTTTGATAGAGTGCTATTAGACATGGCAGACTTTGATCGCAGAACTGGCCCAACACCATACGAGAGCCTATAAAATGCCTAGAACAGTTAGATTATCCACAGGTGAAGTTATTGTTGACGTTCCTGATGATGTTACAGATGAGGAAGTTGAAGCTAAAGTAGCTAAGAAACGTGCAGAGAGGCCTGAACCTGTAGAGCAGCCAGAGCCTGTAGAGGAAGAAGTCAAAGATATTCCTGTAGAAAAGGAAGGGGTAGGCTTTGATTTTAGAAAAGTTCTTGCAAGAACTCAGGCAAATTTAATTGGAACAGGTGTTGATTTTGTATCTAATCTTATTCCCGGTGGTGAAGAGCGTGAAGCCATTCAGCAAATGTCTGGGCAAATAGGAACAGCTTTAGCTACTCAAGGCCAAGAAGATCTGGTTGATCCAGAGACAGGTAGAATACGAGAGGCTACAACTACTGTGGGGAAGATTGCAGAAATCGCACCCTATTTAGCTGTAGGCTCAAAAGTAGCGGGAGCAAGGGCTATTCAACAAGCTCCAAAGCTTGTTCAAGGTGCTTTAGCTGGTTTATTTACAGATCAGCTTTTAGCCGATGAAGATGAAAATCTATTTAACTTTTTAGAAGAAGAATTTCCCGAATCTACCATAGGTGACATATCAGCTTACCTAGCAACTAACGAAGATGATTCTGAAGTTGAAAAGAGATTGAAGTTGGTAGGTGAAGGTCTTGCGCTTGGAGCCTTAGTAGATTTATCTGTAGCAGGTGGAAAGGGTGCTGTAGATATCTATTCAAAAGCCCGTTCAATGTTTAACAAAAATGCTAAAGACCTTACTCCAGAAGAAAGGGGTGAGGTATTTGTAGATTATCTAAAAGATTCTAAAGAAAGAGCAGGATTACAAAAGCGCGAAGACCAAATAGAATTTAACGAAACTGCTGAAGGGGCCGCACAAGTACAACAGCAGCAGAGCAGTCGTTTAAATAGAGTATTTAGGCAGCTTTTTACTAGCAGAGGTTACTTTACACCCAAAGCTAAGAGTGCTTTTGATGATTCTCAGTACGCGCAAAGATCTGCTGTCAGTAGAGCCGAACACATAGCTACTAGATTAACTACAGCTATGGATGAGATGGCTAAAAACTCAGACGTTGATATAAGCGATAAAGTTCAAGAAGTTCTTACAGATCCAAAGTTAAGAGATCTAGGAAGATCTGATAGAAAACTTGCTTTGATGGATATAGAAGAAGAGTTTGGATTTTCTACTGAGGTAGCAGAAGAAGTTTTAAATGCCAGAGAGCTTATTGATGATTTATCAACAGAGATAACAGGAAGCTCTAGCATACCCTTAGAGATTAAAGAACTTGTAAATGAAAATATAGGATCGTATCTAAGAAGGTCTTATCGTTTATTTGAAGATACAGGATTTAAACCATCTGAAGATGTTGTCACTGATGCCAGAGAGAATCTAGTCC
>Ga0208767_1000692_pt1 | contig 27924 bp, 53 predicted proteins | sample VirMetDEL_Mar_21_FD_184514 | JGI IMG/M metagenome (GOLD analysis project Ga0208767, IMG submission 184514) | Aqueous microbial communities from the Delaware River and Bay under freshwater to marine salinity gradient to study organic matter... | ecosystem: Environmental > Aquatic > Marine >... | reverse complement strand
AACGCTACCAATACTTGTCGTAGCTTGTAAACCAGTTAAGGTTACAGTTTCATTTGCAAGATTTCCCCATTCACCATCGTTCCAAGATTTTGCTCCATAACCAGTAGTAAGTAAATCACTCTCGTTCCAGAAAGCTTGGCCCCAGGTAAATCGTCCCCATCCCGACATGGGTTATCCTCTATGCGATTCTAATGATCGCGTTAGATGCGTCTGCTGTTGGAAATTGAATTGTAAAAGTTCCGCTTGATACTGTTTTATCACCACCGAAAGCGATAACAGCAACAGCTTTGTTAGACTGCGAAGAGTTATAGATTAATGCACCGTTAGCTGTGAAAGATGCGGAAGTAAAACTCACATCTGCAAAATCACAGAATGCAGTTGTTCCAGATGTGGTTGGTGTAACACTTGTTAAAGTCGCACCACCTGAACTGTATGCAGAACCAGATGTATTTGAAATTTCGTTTGAAGATGAGAAAGCAGTTGTCGCTGCACCTAAAGATGCATCACTTGTATATAAAGCGATCTTAAAAGTATTTCCAGATGAAGCAGTAAAGTTATGTGTCCCTACTAAAATCTCTTGTTTAAAACTTGTGCATATTGCCGATGTAATTGCCATAAAACTCCTAACTGTTTGGCTGTTTTGATTGTAAAGGAATTCGCATAGTTCCGTCTGTGTAATCGTCTCTTCTGCGTCTTCCAATTTGCTCCACAGCAAACTTTTCTACTTCTTGTTTATACTTGTTTTCATACAATTGCAACATATCTTGTGGGCCTTTTAAATAAGCATAAGTTTCTGCTAAACAGCAATATAAAAGTCCATTTGGGAAATTTAAGCTAATATAATTAGTGGTATTATCTGAGGCTAAAGTAGCTGGCATTTTATTATAATGCACTCTAAATTTATAAGTTGCATCTGGAACTGGAGCAAACATCATTCTTCCAGAATTAGTATCACCATCTCCGGTACCACCACCAAACATAGCATAATATTTAGGCTTTCCTCTTTTACTAGACTCAGTTGAAGGAATATATTCTTGTAAATATGTGATGTCTTTTTTCTCTAGATAAGTATTAGCACCGGTGGTAGCGCTAGTAGAATCATAGACTTGAATAGCTCTAATAAACAAAGCTCCTCCAGGAGCATTGATAGTTTCTTGTCCAACAACTAAATCACCTTCTTGTTGTTTTCGATCTGCATCGATTGGAACATCACGCATAATTCGATACTGAGCATTTAAAATAATGCTTTCCAAAGTATCCGTAGTTAAAACATTTGAATCTACTTCAGTGTAGTTTCTAATTTGTGTAATTAATCCGCTATAACTTAATCCTGCCATTATGGTGTTAACGTAACGGGTCCTGCTGTAACCGTCATTCCGCCTCCTTGTTCAGTCACGGTAGGGGTTGATCCTAACGTAAATGTATAATTGTTTGTTCCTGTAACTGTTATACTAAATCCAGAAGCACTTTCAAATGCTGTAAAAACTACGCCTCCAGGGCTACCATCTACATTTCTAAACACTACAGTATCAGATGATGACCTTCCGTGTGAAGGTTCTGTGACTGTAATCGTTGTTGATCCTGATGTGATATTAAACGGGTTACCAGGTAATAAATTTTGTGTTGCTGGTTCTGTTCGTGCAGGTCTTACAGTTCTTAAACCTTGTGGATCAGCAGTATGTGATTTTGGCTGTAGTTGTGGATGTTTAGCTTCAAACTCTGATGTATGAACAAAAGATCCATTCCATTCTCTAACCATTTCTGTATATGGAAATTCTTGACCTGATCTATCAGATATGAATTTTGCGTATTTTCCTGAAGCAGTATTAGACATTTGGATAATAAGTTTTAGGGGTTATAAATGAACTTGAAGAAGAACCATCTTCTTCTAAAGCACGTTGTAATTCATCTTCGTATAATAATTTTAATTCTTGAGTTCTTTGTGGGGCATATTTAATAGACAAATAATAAGCCAAACCAGAAGACATACAAGGAACAAATCGGTAAGGCACATCAGTAGCGTTAGTATAATCACCCACATCTTGTATTCTTTTAACATAATAATAATTTATAAATTTACCTGCTTCGCTAGTTCCAGGAGTTAAATATAGAGTTATAGTAACTTTATCAATAAACCTTTGAACAAAATATTGAGTGGGTTGACCTGTATCCGTTTTGTTAGATAAAGCTTGGTAAGCGGATCTATTTATTTTTGTAAGCGGTGTATCTACATTAGATGAATTTCTAAAAGAAGCTTCTAAAACATCATCTACACCATAAACAGCAGTGGCATCAGAGGTGCCATCACCTGTGGATCTAAACATCGTGTACACTGCTTGATTGTTAACTAACGTAATTGAATTATTTGCAACTTCCCAGTAATGTAGACCACGATTAGCCCACTCCTGAAACATGATATTTAAAGATCGTCTGGCACTTTTTAACTGGTAGCCAGATACTCCTGCCATTCCAATTCTTTCGTAACCTTCTTCTATAATTTCATCAATAGAAAAATTTTTATCAAATACGTGTGTGCCAGAAGTAGTATTAGCCATTTAAACTCCTACTTATCAATCAATAAAGTAGCTGCATCTATATTTGTAATTGTAGAAACTTTCATTCCGCCTTTAAATAAAATTCCATCTTCAGGAAAGTTCACTGAAAAAACATCTCCTGTAGGAACGTCAGCTTGAAACAAAGTTGTGCTATCTGTATTGTCTTGAAGTATAATCGTTCCAGCACCTCCACCGTCTGATGCTAAAATAATTCCTCTTAGTCTAGTTCTACCTGCAAATACTGCACCGGTTGCTGTAACTCTTACCGATTTTATATCGCCCTTATAACTCATTTATATCTCCTTTTAAAGGTGCTCCCGAAGGAGCACCTTAAATTATTAACTATCTGCAAAAGGTGTTGCTTCAGTACCTGTACCGATCAACACAGCTTCTACTAAATATACGTTATCTTCAAGTGCAGTGATTGTAACCGTGCTACCTTTGTCTCCACCTGTAGTTCCGCCATTCATGCTGATAACATCGTTTGATGATGCTGGTGCAAATGTATTATTAGTTCCATCTGCAACGTTAACAACAGTTGCGTGACCGACAAATTTGTCAGTTCCATCAGTTTTAATATCGCAATCAGTACAATCTGTGCCTACAAAAAATTTGTAAACCGCACCTAATTGATTGTTTGCGTTAGGATCGTCAGATCCAGCTGATCCGCCTTTGCTATCTGCTTTGATTGTTGGAAGTGTGATTGCACCATCTGCATCATTTACTTTAATCACTTTACCTGCGTGAGCAGCAAAAGTTAAAGTAGTTTCCGCTGTGATGTTTACAACCGCGTCAGGTCCTGCAGTAACGAATCCTCTTAAAGATTTTACTGGTCCTGAAAATGTAGTTTGTGCCATATTATTATCCTCCTAGTTTAATTAACATGGTCTCTAGGCCGTCGACTATACGCGTCCATGTCAATTTAATAATGTATAGTAAGATTTTTATATAGCAGAAAGGTCCCCTTAGCAAGTGTTTCCACTTTTTAAAAAGATAGACCCCTAGTTAACTAGCGTAGTTGTGGTACTCTAGATCCTGTGGATTCCTCTTTGGTTGCTCTTGGTTTTTCAAAATCTGTCTAATTACTTTTTTGATTTGATCTCCTAGAGCTGACATTTCTGGTGTTACCATTCCGCCGTTTTTAAGATACAATTCGTTCCATCTAGACTCGAAGTGGATCTTCCTCGCGAACAACACCATGTTGTCTTGAGCCATCATTAACCTCCTCATAGGTTATATAGAACTCGCTTTTACCATTGTAATTAAGCTTGTTCGGCTCCCATTTTATAGTGTTTTTTCCTAGAAAGTCAATTATTTCTTTATGGACTTGAGACATAACAAGCATAGAGCTTGAAGTTTCTAAAATAAATTCTGTTTGTAATTTTTTGGTAAATATTTTGATTTTGTACTTTGAAGTCATTTTTCCTTTCTAATTTTTAATTGGGGCCAGATTGTGTCTGGCCCCAAAAATCGTTAAAGATTATGCACCTTCAACACCGAAGATACCTCTAGGGTCAGAAACTCCAAAAGAGTATCTTTCTCTAGCTTTGTATCTTACGTTACCAGTATCAAAGTCGCCTTCCATAGCAGTCTTAATAGGTGCTCTGTCAAACATCTTCATACCATTTGGCACGTCAGTGATAATGTAGAATGAGTCAGTATCAGTTAAGAAATTGTTCACTCTGTATCCTTGCGGAATCATACCCATAGATACGATTGCATTGATATCATTATCAGCTGTAGCTGTTCTACCTTGAGACTTCATTAATCTCTCCGCAGTGAATTGGTTTTCACTTGGAACGATCATTTTCACGCCTCTAGCAGCAATCTTTAAACCTCTTTCATCAGTAAGCGCAGCAATGTCAATCATTGATTGCTCTAATGAAGTTTCGTTTAAGTCAGCTTGAGTAGTTAAAGTGTTTTTAAACGAACCAGCAATTGTTGGGTGAGCTGTGTTAAATAAAGAAACACCATCACCTGCATCAAAATTGTCCGCAGTTGGTAATCCATTGTTTAATGGATTAGCCGCTTTAACTTGTTTTGTTTGTGCCATTGAACGTGCTAACGCTTTTGTATATCTAGACGCGAGTCTGTCATACAAGTTATCTTCAATAGCTTCTTCAGTTATCGAGAATGCAAGAGCGATTGTCTCGTGAGTGTATCTTGCAGTGAAAGTCTCTTGAGCATTGTCAAAAGAAACACCAGATCCCTCAGCTTTGACTTGCGCTGATGCAAATCCTGATAACATAACTTCTTCTTCAAACGCTCTGTCTGAAGTTTCAGTTGTGTATATTTCAGCATGTTGATTTTCATACTGTTTATACTCCAGGCCGAATAGGGCATTCAAACCTGGCTCTAGTTCTTTGACTAGTTGTCCTCTAGAAATGGCCATAGTTGTATCCTCCTATTATACGCCGTTTACGTTCATGTCTAACAGATGCTCGTTAATTCTAACGATCCAGTTGACATTCGCAGAACCTACATCACTGTTATCTGGATCTTTTGAAAGACCAAGAATCTGCAATGTTGCAGAAGATCCCGCAGCTAAAGTTGAGTCATTTAACTCTACTTGAGATACGTAATCTGGTGATGAACCTGCAGCATACACGATATCAGCCACATTGAAGATATCAGTTGTTGCAGAAGCTCCACTATTATTTGATTGTATTTCAAACCTTTCATACGGATCATCCGTAATGAAACCTTTGATATCAGTAGCCGCATTAGATGCGTCTAAGTGATTAGCAAAAGTTGGCTTGCTTGTTGATGCGTCGGTAAAAAAGATACCTGTTAGTACACCGAGTAAAGAGTCACCTGCTGCGGCTACTCCAATTGTTCCAGAGTTTACCATTTTCACTGGATCTTGGAAATAGATCGCTGTTGCAGAAGCTGCAATATCATACTCGGATAAACCTTGGTTATCTCTATTTTGACCGACTTTTCCAATTGGTTTCATACCAAAAGGTGCGTCTTTGTTTGCCATATAGTTTTCTCCTTATTAAAGTTTATCCAGGGAATCGCTAAAAAATTAATTTTTCTTTGATCCACCGAAAGTTACACGAGTCTGCCTATCAATATTGATTGGCATACTTGAATGCTGTTCCTTCATAAGGTCGTTGTCTAAAGCTTCGACTTGCTCTTGCGATTGTTTCGCATAATAAGCTTGTCTTTGTTTTGCGACCTCCTCCGGTACCCTTGTCAGCACAAGGCCACCTACTCCGATCACTCCTGCGTATTTTCCATCTTCGACAATGGGATAATCACTATCGGGATATTCATCAGATCTAACTAATTCGTATCCTTGTCTTATTCTTCCTGACACATTTTTTGTGTCTTGAAATCCAAGACTTTCAGCTCTTACCCATCTATGCCTAAATCCATTTGGCGCTGGGGGTGCGTCTAAAGCAGACGGTGGAGTCCATACTTTGGGTTTGGATTGTTTTTCCCTAGTTTGGCTCGCACGAGAGGTTTTTTTGTTATCGTTTTCCATATGCTTATGCCTCCTTCGTGAGTTTTAATTGTTTCGCATATTCTTCAAGTGGCACACCTAATTTTTTAGCGATTGCAACTTGAGACGGCGTGAGTCTCACAGTTTTGCGACCTGATTTTGTGCTTCGCGTCGCTGACGCTACTGTCTGCACAGGTTTGGTCGATTCCGTTGACTCTGGTTTATCAAATTTATGAGGGAATTCAAGTCTTATTCTTTTATCCACCTCAGTATAGTATTCATCTGATTTAGGATCATATCCTTCTTCATCAACCAATGTTTTATGTAAATCAAAAGCAGTATAAGTCATTGCCTTATCTTTACCAAACCATGTGTTTTTTGCTGCCCAAGACTCTGCTTTAGGGTCAACTTGAACTTCTGGCATTGATTTTGAAATAGGTGTTTCCACGGTTTCCTCAGCTTTTTTAGGTTGCATTTCTGCAGCTTTTGTAAGCTCCTGGATTCTCGCTTCTTCATATCCTAACTGTGCGATTTGCTTCGAGATTTCTACTTCAGCATTGGTGTCACCTGCTTCTCTAGCTTGTGCTAGTTTTGACTTTTGTGCATCAAGTAATGAACTAATTTTCTCTTGCCTATCTTTTACAGATGTTGTTTCCAAAGATGAATATTTCTGATTTAAATCCTCTGCTTTGTCTTTTTGGATTTTTGCAAATGTTAAAGCTTCGTCTCTTTGTCTTTCAGCTTCACGCATTTTTTTAGTCAGCTTTGCTATTCTTCTTTGAACGTCTCTACTATAATCTTCTAATTCTTCTTTCTTTTCTTCTTTCTTCGTAGCCTCTTGCTGCTCGCTGCTGGCTTCTTGAGTCTCAGCGACTACAGGCGCTTCAGTTTCTTCAACTGGAGCAATATCAGTTGTTTGATCTTCTTTTAATTCGACCTCAGTATCTGAGCCGGAAGTATCAATGTCAACCGTCTTGTTTTCTTCTACTTGCATAGTTTCCTCCTATGTTAATATTGATGAAGTATGTCTTCTGGGTTTTCAATAGATGCGAGAACTTCATCATCGTTTAATATTCTTACCTCGCCTCCATCGATTTGTATCCTAGAACCTGCATAACGTGCAAAAATAACCCAGTCGCCTTTTTTACACCATGGTCCTTCAGGAAACTTTTCTTTGTCATAACAATGTGGTCCTAGTGCAAGAACGAGTCCACACGTGGATGCCACTTGTTGTTTTTCTAAAGTCTCTTGTCCAAAATATAAACCTCCTTTAGATTTTTCTGGCATTTTAAATGGCAGAACAATCATTCTCCAACCCGTAGGTTTAGGAAGTTTAGTTTCTTCTTTTGTTTTTAAACGCTCATACGCGTCTGCTTCTGCTTTATCTTGCTTCTTAAATTTTTCTTCAAGTGCAAGTCTAGTCTTCGGAACTTCTTCCGAATTCGATGACATTATCAGCTTTTTGCTCATCTTGTTTCTCCTTTTTATCGTTTTGATTAAGTATATCTGTTAGTGCTTGATCCATAGATTGGTAAGCATGTGCTTGACCTAACAAATATTTGTATTGTTCGTAATCTTTTGCATTTCCTGCAATCATTGAGTCACCTACCGCCTGGTAGTTGTCTCTCAATTCTTTTCTAAGTTTTTTTACTAAATCTTCAAGTATTAGCATTTCCACCTTTTTCTAGCCTGGCGTAGTCTAGAATTAGGATCTTTTGCTGCTTTGGGGAATTTTTTCATTTGTCCGGCCGATCTAGCGCAATATGATTTACGTCTAGCTGCAGCTTTTGATCCAGGTTTGACCTTGCCTGTGACCGCTGTTTGTAGTTTTGAACCGGGATTTTTTCTTCTATAGGAAGCAACACCGGCTCGTGTCATTCCTGCTCCGGCCTTTGTAGGCCTGAAGTTCTTCTTGTTTCTTGCTGGCATTTTATCTCTTCTTGCCATTCTTACCCATTCTTTTAATATGTTTTTTAACTATCTTAGCTTGTCTTGCATGTGTCTTGGATGCTTTTTGCAAACCTTTAACAACTTTCTTTAAACCTTTTACCATTAAATTAATCCTTTATAATATTTTCTGTAAGATGGATTTGATAACTCTACACCACCATAACTCCCTTTGATTGATCTACCAAAGTATGGAGTTGTTGTTCCTCCTGGTCCACCGTTTGCTTTTTTTGTTCTTTTCACAATTGTTTTTACATTTGTTGGTTTACCACCAACGCCTTGAGCTACCGCTCTCTTTCTTTTTACCGCTGAACGTCTTTGTCCTTCTGACATGCTTCTTGCTTTTGCAAGTGGGACACATTTTGGATACTTACGTTTTGCGTCTGCTTTTTGTTTTGATCTTCCACATTTAGAAAAAGATCCGTCTTTTTTCTTTGAGCCAATATCGACCCATTTTTGTTTGAACCATTTATCAAGACCGTTTTTAGCCATGGCTTTAGACAAACTTTGTTACTTTTTTTCTATTTGACATTACGGCACCGCAACCTTTTGCAATACTGCCTCTATGTTTTCCAAATCTATCCTCTGGATTGTCTTTAAATTTTTTCTTAGGATTAGGAGTACCTTCGCTAAATCCTTTTCTTTTTAATCTTTTAGTGGCTTCCATTAATCCACCGGCTGCCGCTTTTTTACGTCCTTTAAAATCTTTTCTCTTTACACCAGATGGATCTTTAATTTTACCTGCACAAATTTTGCTGGCGTAGGCGTTCGCATATGCTGAGGGGTACACAGAAAATTTTCTCTTCGCTGCGGCTTTACCTCTAGGACAAAGTTTAGTCATTATTGTTTACTCGCTTTATCTTTGCAATCACAATCGTGATCACAAACACATGGTGTAATACCAAATAGCTTGCAAACAATTTCGCAAATTTTATTTTTAATTTTTTTCAACATTACTTGTTACCTTTTTTTGCTAAAAATTTTTTAAGACCTTCGTTTAATTTACCAACGCCTTTTTTTATCGCTGCTTTTTCTTTTTTGTTAGCTTTCATCATTGGATTTTTTTTCATGCTTTTAGCTGCAGATTTCATAGATTCTTTAAAATTTTTATCTTTATCTATATCTAAAAAATCAGGTTTTGTTCCTGAGTTCAGCATTTTTCTTTTCATCATGCCTCCACCCATAGCACCACGTCTATTTGTTACTTGTTGATTGTATCTTGGGTTTGCCATTATTTTTTCCCTCCTCTAAATATTTGTGTTCCCTTTATACCATAAATGCTCGCCACTACAAGGATCCATAAATTTGTGAACCATGACGGGAGCTCTGAGAACATCTTGAAAAATAATTTTACTTTATCCATTGCGGTTGGGTCATCAGATACGACTGCCCAGGCCAAAATTGCGATGGGCGCTGAGAGAATTATCAAAACTGCCTCATCTTTCCAGTCCGATTGTCTAGCCTCTAAAAGTTTTCCCTGGTAAGCTTCCTGGCCTTGGGCCATTTTTTGTGCGTGCATAAGCTGTGCATCCGACATTGCCATTTTTGTTCTTTGCTTGTTGGCATAAATTTTACTACCAGCAGAAACCGCTAATTTTATTGCCGATAACCACATAATTAAAATGCTTTTGATTTTCTTCTTTTTTCTGGAAGCACTGCGCCTTGTCCTTGAACTTCTAACTCAGGTCCACCAGTACCAATCTGATTATAAGCAGCGTTGTAAGTTGTTTTGGAACGTGGATCCATGTGGATTTCTTGTTCACCAACTTTTGCTTCTTTAATTTTATTTAGTTTTTCCATTTTTGCTCCTTTTTTGTTTCACGCCTGCTTCTCGCAAAGCAATAGCGATCGCTTGTTTTCTATTTTTAACTTTTTTATCAGATTTTCCAATAGAAAGCTTCTTTTTTTTAAACTCTTTCATCACTTTTGCAATTTTTCGATCTTGTTTTTTAGTTTGAGTCATTATCACCTCTAATAACAGCAATATTACCCATCATATCACCTGCTTTTGGCAATGTTTTAGATAAAATAGTCTTTTCAATTGATGTATTAGCTCTTAATTTTGCTAATTCTTCGTTTTGTTTTCGTTTTTCGTCTTGGTTTTCTTGATTCATCATTGCTCTCATCTTATCAAGATCCATTCTTTCATTTCCTTCACGTTCTTTTCTCTCATTTTCCATTGCTCTAAGGTCTAATTCTCTAGATCTTAATTTTGCAATAGGATCATTGTCAAACTGTGAGGTAATTTTTTTCTCTTCACTTAAAAACTCTTCCATAGACTCAGCAATGAGTTGTGCTTTTCTTGATTCAATTTTTTGTGACATCATTCTTGCCTGCATTTGTGTTTGTGGATTCTGCTGCATCGCTGCAACTGTTCTTAACTCTTGTGCAAACTCAAGTTCAACTTGTTCTTGGGCCATTAAACTAATGTGTTCAAAAATATTTTTTTCTAACGCCGCCATCACCGGTGGATTATTCCTTGCCATGTTCGTTGCCATGAAAGACAAGTGCGCTTGAATATGTGCTCTATGATCTTGTCCTGGAAAAGCTTGGAATGGTCTCCCTGCAAGAGCATTAATATGCTCTAATGCAGGGTCCATTGGTTGTGGGGGTTGTGGTCGAACTAAAATTTGATCAACGTCTTTTACACCGATTGCTTCATACATGTTTCGGTACGCTTGATATAAATTATGTATTTGTGGATTGGACATTGCCAATTGCAATTCCGTCTGCGCAAGGGAGATACGCTGTGTCTGAGAGAATATATTTGGATCTGCAACTGGCAATATATCTACTCTGTCATCAAAGTCAGACTGTTTGATGAGACGTTGTCCTCCGACAACATCATAGGGGTATTCCTGGGGTAGATAAAGTTTAAAAACTCTGGACATTAATTTAAATTCTTTTTTGAGCGCTGCATAAATTCTTTTATGAATTGCAGACATGGTTCTGCTTCCTCTTTCTAAAAGCGCGACTGTCGTTCCCACTGCAGCGCCTTGATTCCCGTCTCCTACTTGCATGTCAGCTATAGATGCAAAACGCTGACCTGCTTGTACAACGACACCCAATAAATTTAAAAGAGTTTGAGATGGCTCTTTAAATGGTAGAGTCATAAACGCATCTCTAATATTTCCACCTGGAGCGTCTACGTCTCTAAACTCTCCTGGTTGAATAGATTGTGCGTCATCTCGAATTCGAATACCTCTTTGTTTAAAACCTGCTGGTAAGTTTGATAATGTTCCAGCATCTAAGAGTTGTCGTAAGGCAGATGTGGCTGTTCTCGATAATCCACCGATCATGTGAATTAAACCAAAACCATAAAAGCCAAGGCCGGGTAAAAATTTAAAATGTACAAAGTAAGAAATTTTTTTCTTTAATGGATCTCCTGCTTCATAGTTTCTTCGAACGGATAAAACTTTTCTTGATCCTTCATCCATGGTTACAATGTATGGAATTTTAATCCCTGTTGGTTCACCGTTTGTGTCAACGTCTTCAAAACCTTCTAAATCTAAATTAACATGACACTCAAGTAATGTGAAAACATCTTCGTCTCTTCCTGATTTTGAAGTGCCTTCTAATTCAAGTTCTTTTTTCTCTAAATCTGTTAAATTATTTTGACCAGGTTTAATATCAATGTCTCTGTAAAAACCAGCCACTTGTTGTTTTCTTAATTCGTTTTCAGAAATTTTTACTTTGTGAATAATTGCTTCGGCATCATCTAAACTGGTTGCAGTATACGGTACAATAAGTTCTTCTGCTGGAACAAATTTTGATACCGCTCTTTGCATCATGTCATCGTAATAAACTTTTTTAAATGCAGAACCTGCAAGAGGTAAATAGAATAACATCTGATCAAAGTCAGGTTCATACTCCATCATCTGATCCATGATTTGATAATTCATGAAATCTTTTACACGATTAGCCTGTTGTGTTTTTTCTGGAGTTTGTAATCCTACCACTTGCGTTCGAACCGGTCCATTCGCAGGAAGTAATTCTTTGTACGCCAAAGCTTGGAACTGTGTCGCTGCTTCTGCTAAAACAGGGTGGGTTGCACCTGACGCACCTGAAAATGGTTCAGTACGATTGTTGTACTTAAACCCTAACAAGTCGAGTCCTTCTGTGTAAGTTCTTTCCCAGTCTTTTCTAGAATTTTTGTAATCTATATAATTTTCAAATAAACGTGAGCCTAACATTTCAAGTTGTTGTTCTTCAACAAAATCTGCGAGGTTCGCATTAAAATCTGTTTCTTGTCCTTGTGCGACTGCATTCGGATCAAAGTTAATTTCTACGCCACCATCTTCAAGTTCAGTTACTTCCGTGTCTGCTTGTTCACGCAGTTGCTCTTCCATCTCAACAGCTAAATCTTCTGTTGTTTCTTCAGGTTGTTCGCTTATGTTTGGTAACGTTTTGTCTACGGCCATATTTTCTCTCCAGTTTTACTGTTTTAACAGTATTATAGTTATATTCAACCCCCTGCGGTTGTGGTCCTGATTTAGGAGGTATCGTTGTGGTTAATCGTTTAATCATTGAAACCATATTTCATCTCATCTTCGTCAAAATACTCTGCATAATTATCCATTGTTCCTCCACGGTCTTCTATGTCTCCAGCAGGATCATTTTCAATCTGTTTTTTTCTTTTTTGTTTTTCAATTTGTGCTTTTTTATTTGTTTTACCAGTTGCAAATTCTTCCACTGAATGCCAATTACTAGCTACATCATCTAAATCATTGGTTATGTACTCGTCTAATTCAATATCAACTTCATCTGGTCCAGTCATTCTTCCAGTAGCTCTACTCTCTGCAATTGTAAATTCTCCCCCTTCTATAATAGGTTTTCCATCGTCAGTTATTCCTGTGACTCTTTGTGGAGTTATGGTAAAATCTACAAAATCTCCGTTTGCACCTATGTCCGCAGAATTTATGGATACTGTAATTTTTCCAGTGTCTGAATTCTCACTTAAGATGTAAGCATCATATTTAGCAAATAATTTTTCTACCGTTCCATCTTTTTGTAAACTTTCCACATACATAGGATTTCCCGCTTCATCAAGTTTAGGATTTCTTAAAACCGTAACAGTCTCTCTTTCAATTGTTCCTAGTTTGCCTGACTCGTCAACACCTTCTTTCATAATTTTTTCTACAAGGGGTGCAAACCAATCTGGTGTACCTGTAGGTGCATCTTTTAAAACTTTTTTTGCTACAGGTGAAGTGAGTTTCATAACGCCTGTTTTAGCTACTGCAGCTAACGCAGTAAGTGCACCTATCACTTTTAAAAAACCTCTTCGCGTTAATCCTCCTCCTGAAAATTCAGGACGAGAAAATAATTTTAAATTTTTATTATATTGTGATTTTAAAAGTGGCTCTAACATTGCATCAGTTGCTGAAGTTTGTTTTTTATTTGATAACTCATAAAGTCTTGGAAGAGTCTCTTTTTTAAATTCTTCAAAAGTTGGACCAAAATTATAAGTTGAACTTACATTTTCTATGTCTCCTTGAAGTTCTTCAGCTTTAGCTTTTTGTATATCTGCAACATCTGTTGCACCTTCAAAAGGTTGCATCAGTTCTTCCATATCTTGAGCTGCTCCATATGTTTTTTCAACACGATCTCTTGCTAATCCAATACGAGCTTCTTTAAATGCTTCGTACTCTGGACTTCCAGGAGTTAACATCGCCTTGTATTGTGGAATCTTGTCTTCGATTTCATTTTCATACTCTTCAAACTTTACCACAGCGTTTTGATAATTATCAGCAGATGCTAGGTCATCTTTAAATGTATTAATTGTATTTTTTAATTTGTTGTATTTATCAAGTGCTTCTTTAGCCTCAACATATTTTGCAGCTTGAGGATTTTGTTTAGCAATATTTGCTGCACGATCTTGTTCTCCTGAAGTTTGAAAGTCAGAGAAAATTGCTCTTGTAACAATACCATTATCTTTAATTGATTCAGCTAAAGGTTTAGCATTAAAAGTTGTATCCCATCCGATTAATAAACCCTCTAATGCAATCTCTAAAGGAAGTTCTACAAACCTTGCTAATTTTCCTGTTGCCTTTGTAAACTGTTTTAAACTTTGTCCAACTTTTTGTGCTGTGGTTTTATCTCCTTGACTTGCTTGTTTTAACATTTCTAAACCACGATTATAACAATCTGACCCTGTACTATAATTAACTCTGCCACCGTCTGCATATTTAAGTTTACATCCAGGAGCAAGCGTTGAAATAATATCTGTAAGATCTTTTGAATTAAGGTCTGAGAGTGCTGCACTTACAATACCTTTTAAATTTTTTGATTGACCATATGTTTTTTTACCTGGCTGTGATGCAATATTCGGAGCTTGTTCTGCTAGGCCTGTTGTAAAATTTTTAACGGCTTGTTTTTTTTCTGATAAGGTTGTTGCATTATCAAAGTCTCTGGCAAGTTTAACTCTAAGAGAAGCCTCTGCTCTGTTTTCCTGTTGTATAGATAAACTGGTATTAAAAGGGTTTTTTGCAAGTCCTTCGTTGTGTTGAATTGCGATAGTATCTTTCATTCCTCCTTCACCTCTCTGAAAGGTTAATCGTTTTCGTATGTTCTCAGGTAATTTTGTTTGTTTAATTATATCTTTTGCTTCATAAGCTTTAATTGCATTTTTATATTCAGGATGAGTTGTTAAATTTTGATAAGTAATTTTTTTTCCAATTTTATTATCCATTAACTCTAAGTTTTCAAAAACAGATCTTGGAAATTTTTTAGGTCTTTCTGTAATCCAAGTCACTCTACCTTCAGTATTTGCTGAAGCATCTGCGGATCTTAACAAATCTCTCCAAAATGCATCTTTTGCATTTTTTGCAGGTGGAAACATTCCTTTTTCTAAATATCTTTTTTCAGCAGAGCGAGCTTGTGTTTCTTTCATTTTTGCTTTTCGTTCAGGATCTGCCATGACTCTTTTGTATCTACGTTTAGCTGCTTCTCTTTTGTATTCTGGAGTTTTTTTCTTATCTCCTCTTCCTATTGTCACTCTTTTTCTAAAAGTGTTTTCATCAATTAATCCTGATTCAAAATCAGTGAGTTGTTTTGGAGTTGCTTCTTGTTTTAAATCTTCGATAGATGCAAATGTAACTTTACCTTTTCCTTTAAGATCTGGATTTCTAGTTACAAACATCTCAATCATAGATTCTGTAATAGGACCACCTTTTAAATTAATGTATCCGAGTTTATTTAATTTATCTGCTTTGACTTTATTAGATACACCTTGGTTCTCTTTTATAAAATTAATTAAAAATTCTTTTTGTATTTTTGTACCATCCTCAAAACCCTCTCGCTCCACGACGCCACCTGCTTGCATCTCGCTGCGCGCCTCTAGCCTCTTAGGATCTTGGTACACAACAAAGTCACGCGTGAGATATTTCTTAGGTCTCATCGCCTTTCTAAATTTACTAACTTCCATATTAGAATCCTAACAAATAGTTTAGGCCGCCTTCAGCGTTTTTCTTTCTATTAATGCGCTTCATCTCTTTTGAAAAATCTTCAAAACCACTATCATCAAATTTTTTTAATTTTTTTAAATCATCATCAGTCATTTTTCTAGGTGAGTCTAGTTTTTCTCTTAAATTTCTGTAGTCAAACTCTGCTTCTAAAAACTCTAATTCATCTCTATCATTAGGAGAAAACAATTTAAAATCATCTGTCATTTCAGCTTCTTTTTGTCGATCTTGTAGATAGGTCATTCTTGATCTACTTACTTCACCTGGTTTAGGATCAAGTTTTCCTGTTTTGTATTGATCGTACATGTAATCCATATATTCTTTGTTTTCTTTTCTTATTCTGTTTGCCGAACCTACCGTGCCATCAAAATCAACATACGCTTCTAAACCTCCAACCTCAAAATCTAGTTCACCAATTTCATCTTCTGTTAATTCACGTAAATTTTCTTCAAGAGGTAGTCCTGATTTTTCTCCTTCGACGCCTGGATATTTTTTTCTAGACTCATAAAGTTTGCCGCTAGTTTTTTTAATCTGTTTTTCAAAGTTTTCTAAATCCTTCATCGTCTTGATTGGAATGCCAGCTTTTTTTGCTTGGTCCATTAGATCAATAAGATCTGCTGCTCTTTCGGAACCCATCTTCTTACTTTTTATAAGTTTGTTAATCAATCTCATAATTCCACCTGCTCCCCCTATTGAAAAACCTACACGGCCACCTGTTGCAAATTCATAATCAATATCTTCTGGTGTAGAAACAATAGAATTAGGTGTTCCAAAGTCTTCGCCTGCCTCATCTAAAAAATCAACATACTCGATGTTTTTCATTTTGGATGCATCTTCTGGATTTGTAAATGTTGGATAGTTATCCGGAAAAGTTGTTTGAAGACCCTCGTCAATTTTTTCCTTTATCGCTTCTAATATTTCCTCTTCGGTATCATAACCCATATCCTTTGCGAGCCCCTCGCCTCGACGTAGAAACACTCTAGCATCATACGCGGCGTCTCGAGTGGCTTGGGGTAATTTAAAATTGTCTTCAATCTCATATCTTAAAATACCTCTTGCTTCATCATAATCACCTCTTGCAATTGCACGGTCAGCCTGGGTAAATTTATCTTGTGCATCACCCATTAATATCTGCATATCACGTCTATCGATGTAAATCGTATCTCCAAAATTTTTATCAACAAGTTCTGGTCTGCCTCGTTGTGGCCCGCCTCCAGACTCACCCCCTTGTTTAGATTGTCTTGCTTGTATGTTTTGTGCTTCTAATTTTTTCTTAACGGCTGCTTCTGCTTTTTCTTTATCCTTTAAAGGTAAAGCTTCAATTTCTGCTCTTGGTAATTTTCTTTGATCAACCACAGTAAAGCTTGGTGGCTCTGAAGTCATTCGTCCTTTAATTTCTTCATTTGATAAATAATCATCAATAAGCTGGTCTCCACTTTTCTCAGTGGTTTTTTCCATCACATCAATGTCGTCTAAATTTTTACCTTTGGCTTCATCTAAATTACGAGTTAACGCTCCGTCTAAAACTTGTCTTGCTTGACTTTGAATTTCTTTAAGCTCTGTTCCTTGCGGAAAACGTTTGTTGCTTCTGACGAAGATCTTGATCAGTGCTTGTACTATTTTTTCTATTGTGCCCATATATAAGTTTCCCGTTTACAGTCGGTAAGACTGTGAGCACATTAATAGTACGTTTTAGGGGTTTGTTCAACAGTTTCTTCCACATAGTCTTCAGGGTGTTCAAGAAAGCCTCCTTGTCTAAATCGCATGACCGCTTGAGTTGTCGAGTCCACCAGGTCGTCATGATCCCCGTATGGAAACGCTGCGCACTCCTCAATCACCTCTTGAGCAAATTGTTTTTCGGTGGGCGCCCATATGCATCCACTTTCAAATAGAGGTGCAACTGAGTTAACACGTGTATGTTTATCATTTCCTTTGCTCGGTGTAAAGTTTACCACCGGTATCCCCATCTGGCGTAATTCATAGGTCAGCGGGAGGCCAGATGCTTTAGATTCTATAATCACCGTTTCAGGCGTCCAATAATCATATTGTTCTTTAGCCACGCGGCGAAGTTCAGGGAACTCGTATCTGTCTTTTAATGCATCGAGTAACATCAATTGTGGTCCGTTAAAACGGTCATCATAAAATACACCCCATGTTGTTATTGCAGAATAATCTGCCGTTTGTTTTTTCATAAACGCAGTATCGTAAGATTGAATAACATGAGTAAGCGGTGGTAATGTTTCAGATTCCCAGTTCTGCCACCACTCTCGTTTAATTAAAGATCCTTCTTCTGATGTTGGGTTTTGCATCCACTGTGCATTCCATTTACCAAGAGACAACGATGCTTTGACTCCAAGCAGTTCATCTTTCTTCCAAAACTCTGGCCACACCGGTTCACCCGATGGCATGATCGCAGGGAACTCAATGATGTCCCATTTATCTGCTTTAGGTTCTGACGATGCTTTGACAAGTTTACTTGTTAAATCTTTTGTACTCCATCTTGTCATAACCAAGACTATGGTTCCACCAGGTTGTAGACGTTGACGTGGACCTGAGGTGTACCATTCATAAGCTCGTTCCAATGCATCAGCATTCAAAGCATCTTGCTCCGAGTGTGGGTCATCAATAATTAAAAGGTCTGCACCTCTTCCTGTAATTGCACTCCCGACGCCCGCTGCGTAATACTCGCCGCCTTGTTGCGTTTCCCATTTACCCGCAGCTTGTGAGTCCTGCCTGAGTCTTGTTTGAAATACTGAAGTGTACTCAGGAGTATCCATTAATGTTTTAGCTTTACGACCAAACCGAACTGCAAGTTCGGTGTTGTGAGTGGATTGAATAATTTTTAATTTTGGGTTACGACCAATCATCCAAGCGGGCAGCAGGTAAGAACTAAACTCAGACTTGGTGTGTCTTGGTGGCATGTTAATGATGACACGCTTTAATTCACCTTTTGAAATTTTATTAAATTTATCCGCAATCATTTTATGGTGGGTCCCTTCAATAAATTCTGGCCACACATGTTTTACAAAACTCATAAAATCATTTTGGATTTGAGACTCCTTTTTCTTATCCGTGTATCTAAGATACATTTTCATGAAATCTTTTTTAACGTCAGGAGGTAAGTTTTTTATTTTATCTAAATCGACTTTCATTTCGAAAATTTTTTCTGCAAAATTTTTTAGGTTTAATTTTGTAACCTAGAATGATTTTAACCCATGTCTATCTATAAAACAAGGCATAAAGGGGCTAGCCTTGGGACCCCTTTGTATTTATGTGTGTTAAGAAAAAAACAACGAGCCTATTTTTGGCTCGTTGCTGGTACCTCTATTAATCTAATAATGTCATGTAGGCAGATGGATTAAGCTTGGCAAACTTGCTTAGTCCTTTTTGTACTGTGTCGTAATCTTCATTAAGTTCAGCGTTTTTTATCTCGTCGTGTAACGCTGCTTGCTCGTCTGTTAACTCAGCTGATTCTCCTGAGTATGGGTTAGTTCTTATTGGCATAATATATCCTTTCGTTGTAGGGGATAATATAGGAATACTATCCCCTTGTCAACTATGCTTCTACTATTTTTTTATCTATGTATGGATTGCCTTGCCAGTCTAGTTTTTTTGTCTGTTGCACCTCGATGCTCGTTTCGAGTGGCTCGGTCCTTGGCTCTAGTCTTAGGATAGCGGTTAAGTGTTTATGTATATAATCAGTTCTACATCTCTCATCGCAGAAATAAGCCCACCAACGACTTGACCAATCATTTAAATTATAATGTGAACTTTGACTTATTTTTCTGGTCCTTAAAACCTTATTGCCTTTCACACCTCTAATTCTACCTAAGGTGTGATACGTGTGGCACTCTGGTCCATGACACCAATTAAACTGACTCATTTTCTATTCCTTTCGTTAAATTCAAACCTTGCTCTTTTATTTCGCTCATCAATTTCTTCCAAAGTATTGATACAACCTACTATCCCAATTATGCATATGGATAATATGCATAATGTAAATACGATTAGTTCCCAACTCATGCTATCTTCCCCCATATTCTATAGTTTCCTGTTGCAGTTCTATAACCCATTTTATCTAGATCATAGTATGTAAAACATTCCGTTCCATTTTTAGCTGTCCACTTTTTTGTCTTATCATCTTCCTTGCCTTTACGGATAATAAAACCATTATCCTTTTTGCTGAAGTACCCAATGTTAAATGTTGCTTTCATATTATATCCTTTCGTTAGAGGTATCCTATATTAAATAGGATACCCCGTCAAGTCTTAATTTAACTGTAATGCTTTAAAGTGAGCAATCTTAGCTTCTCGACTTTCAAACTCGTCATCTTGGTCTGTAAGCATATCCGCCAAATTTTCTGGACTAAATACACTTAGAGCCATTGTAGACTGATCGTCTAGCATACTTTCATTTAAAGGTATGCCAAGTTTATCAAACAATTCTTTAGCTTGACTGTACTTAGTATAAGATTTTAAACCTTGCTCAATCTTAGTCACCTTATCATTGATGTAATTAAACATAGCTTCATGAGTTCTTACTAACTCTTGTTGTGCTATCCTAAATTGATTTAGGGTTGAGTGTGTAATGTCATCAACTTGAAACTGTCTACTATGACAATAACTTGTCCCAATAACAGGAATAGTATGTTTCCAAAATGGGTCATTGATAGGTTTATTTTTAGCATCATCATTTTTAGCACGACTAAAACCTATAAACTCTCTGACCTCACTTTCAGCATTGTAGTAGGTTGGATTTCTTTTATCTCCCCACTTGTACTCAAAGTCTGGGTCTAAGCCATGTAATTTTAAATCATCATAATAGTAAGCATAAGCAAAGTTATTATTATAACCATTATTAACATTGGCATCTAGTTTCATATCAAGATGTATTTCGTTGTTGTTAGTTCTTGTATTACCCTCGCTATCCTTTTCATCAGTAGGATTTGTAAAGTAAAAACAACTATCATCATGTATGTGACCGCCATTATCTCCATACTTTGCTCTCATAGAATTAATAGTGTCTACATCTTGTTGAGGTTGCTGTTTCCTAACAACTTGGGTTATCAGTTCCCAGATTTTAGGTTGCAGTTCTACAAAGTTTTCCCTTGCTTTGTCATAAGCAATTCTAACTTTGCTTTTTTTATTACGAAGATGATCTTCGTAATGCGATACTAAAGACTTACGCTTATTAGCATTTAGTCTAAAGTCTTTTGTTTGTGTTTGCATTTTATATCCTTTCGTTAAAAAAATTTATATACCCCTTGACAATCAATGTCAATAGGATTATATAGGAGTGTATTCATTTCTTTTCATGAGTGAATATATCCTTAAGGGGGTGGACGGTCTTCTCTTGATCACTGAGGGCTAATGACTTCACCCCCACTTGGATGCAGTGAACCAAAGCGGTGATAGTTCGCTAGTAACTAGTTAAACCGACCGACTGCTAGCTGGTAGGTTTTACTTTGGTTCTCTGGATCCAGGTCCATGGGAAATAGACACACGTCCCTGGATCCAAAAAAGTCCCTGCTGGACTATTGCGCAAGTGATCACTTTAGCAGGGCACATAGAAAGGATATTATGAAAATTAAAATTAGAAAAGATCTTCAAAAGAGATTTAAACAATGGTGTAAGAAAAATGATCTGGAACCGGAGAAGGCTGCCAACGCTTTTCTTAATAATGAAATAGAAGAATTTTTTAATAATATAGATGGAAAGGATGAAGCTTCAAGCGACAAGCCTCAAGCAGCAAGCTGTGAGTAACTAGAAAAAAGAATTTGACATATGTAGGATGATCCTATATATGTATAACTGCGTCCAGTTGCTGGTCTCGACGTCGTTAAACTCAAAACCAGCATAAACAGAAAGGATATATGATGACAAGACGAATTAAGAAAAATGATTTAACAGCCTGGTTCCTGGAGGACCACGCGACGCTGCCGGCCAGCTATGTAAAGAGCTGTGAGGAATTTTTTAAAAGCATCAAGCCGCAAGCTACAAGCATCAAGCCTCAAGCTGCAAGCCACAAGCCGGTTGACAAACTTATTAATAAAGGATAATATAGGATATGAATTATAAAGCGATAACGGGCTCACTTTCCAAGCCTTCAAAAATGCCAGGGCACGCCTACGGCCTGCCGGCTAAGGAATGCAAAACCGGATCTAAACTTGTTAAAATTAAAGGCAGCACCTGCCATGGGTGTTATGCTCTAAAAGGTTGTTATGTTTTTAAAGTGGTTCAAGCAGCTCAATACAAGCGGCTAGAATCAATTAAACATCCTAAATGGGTAGAGGCCATGGCTGCACAAATAGGCGCTAAGCGTAACAAGTTTTTTAGATGGCATGATTCCGGAGACGTCCAGGACGTGGAACACTTATCTAAAATTTTTGCTGTTTGTAGGTTAACACCGGACACCGCTCACTGGATGCCAACGCGTGAAGCGTGGGTTAAAAAATATTTAGACCTGGCTCCGGATAATCTTGTAATTAGATTTTCTGCTACAATGGTAGACCAGGACGCGCCGGCAAGCTGGCCGAATACTTCAACCGTTGTAACTAAAGGCGCTGCAGCTACATGCCCGGCACCCTCCCAGGATAACGCGTGTAAAGACTGCCGAGCTTGTTGGGACAAATCAGTTAAAAATGTTGCCTACGCAGCTCACTAAACATGCTCCAGGACTGGGCCCGGTTAAACAGAGTTGCCGGGACCTGGAGCGCCAAGCCTCAAGCAACAAGCGACAAGCCGCAAGCTACAAGCTTCAAGCGCCAAGCTGCTCAAAGAACGAGCCGCAAGCCTCAAGCCCCAAGCAGCAAGCGTCAAGCGTCAAGCCGCAAGCGGCAAGCTCTTCAATTTGTTGTCCCTCGTAAAGTTTCACGTCGCTAGAAGCAAGGTGCTTTACTAAGATAAAACTGTTTAGTGGGTGGGTCATATGAAAGGCAATTTGGTGTGGTGAGAAACGAATTTGTTGACGATGAGTTACTTTTAGCTCAACTGTAAAAAAGACATGATTCTTGTTGTATCCCAATAGGTCTGGAACACCAGGAACACTAATGTTTTCAATCCTTGTCCACCTTATTTTGGACAATTTTTTACGAACTTCTTGCCAGAATTTTGTTTCAGGTTTCACAGTAACTACTGTATTTTGAACTCACCTAATTTTTTAACAACATTACCCATTCTCCACTTCTCAGGATCAATCACTAAAACAATTCTATGAGTCTCTCTTACTCCTAGAAGTTTGTTTTCCATCAACTGAATACCTTTGATGTCGTAAAATTTTCCGTCAGGTAATGCCACTTGAACTCTTGCATTCTGTGCGACAGGTGAAGACATAAGTTTATCTAAGACCTGTCTAAATAATTTTGCCATCATAACTTATTGATTTTACACCAAGTTACGTTATATATCAAGTTATGAAAATTTCAGAGTCAACACATATTTCTATGCCAGTTAGAAACCTAATTAGCATTGTCGCTGCTGTGGCAGTAGGAGTGTGGGCATACTTTGGAATTGTTGAACGTATAAATAACCTGGAGACATCAAAACAATTGATGGAAGCAGATCTTTTGAAAAAAGCAGAACAAACACCTAAAAATTTAGAGATGTTAATGCTTATAGAAATGAATGCCAAAGCAATTGAAAAACATCAAACACAGCTTGATGAAAATATACACACCAAAGTATTACTAACAGAAGCAACAAAGAAGATAGAAAAACTACAACAAGATGTTGAAAAACTAATTAGGAAAAACGGCAAATGATAGAGATTATGGCATTGTTAATGTTCGTAGGAAATCCACAAGAACTCAAAGAGATGACATACACTTCAGGTGTTTCTGAGTGTTTGAAAAAGAAGAGAGTCATATCTAGAAACATCGGTAATAGTGTAATGTACATGTGTTCTAAAGTTAAAGCTGAACTTAGCAAAGACAACAAAATACTAAGAATAGAAAAATTAAATTAATATGGGTTTACCAAAAAGATTGACAGAACAACAAATAAAATTTGCTCAAGAGCTTGTGAGCAATGAGGGTCGTAAAACAAAAACAGAGTGTGCCATTGATGCAGGTTATTCTAAAGACAGAGCAAGAGTCACTGCCTCTGAATTAACAAACCCACGTAAATATCCTTTGGTTGTAAAATTTATTGGAGAGATCAGAGAAGAATATCAAAAGAAATACGAAATTAACTATGGTTCACATATCACAGAATTAGGTAAGATTAGACAAGAAGCGTTAAAGAACAAAGCCTGGAGTGCTGCGGTCAATGCAGAGGTTGCAAGAGGCAAGGCAGCAGGATTGTATATAGAACAAAAAATTATTAGGACTGGTAAGCTCGACGATTTATCTGCAGACGAGTTAGAGACTCGAATGAAGCAGATTATCGACGAATACTCACCAATCCTTGATGGGGTTGAAGTTGAAGAACTTAAAGAAAAAGTTAAAGACAAACATTATTTGTCTTCGTCTTCGTCCTCATCGTCATCTTCTTCGTCGTCTTCATCCTCTTCTGATTCTTCATCTGAGACAACATAATCATCATCTTCAGTAAGTTTAAACTCAACAGTCAGATCTTCCATCTCATCGCCGTCTGGTCCTTTGATAATGATCTTACCTTCGTCAAGTAATTCGAGGATTGCGTCCTCGACCGCTTTTTTGATTGTTGCCATGTGCCCTCCCTTATTGGCATGATAAGCATTCATCAGTCTCTCTATCAAGTCTTGATAATGCTTCTTGTTTACATTCGTCGCTACAAATAGATTGAAACTGATTTGCTGCTTCGAATTCTTTTTTGCATACTGCACATTCTTTTTTCATATGTCCCTCCTATAGGTTTTGTTTTTCCATTTTTAATATACATCCTATCGGGAATACATTTCGATCCGAGAATGACTCTTGCGATGTGTCATAGCTTGCAAAAGTTATCAACCTCTTTTTATCCTTCAAAAACAGGTAAGCATGAGTAACCATCTTTGCTGGCTGCATCTGCATCATTTCGCCATAATCTGCATGTCCACTGTCTCCGTAAATGTCTAACCAAGTTATCTTGTAGAAATAATAACGTTTTTTATTAACAACTATTGATTGATATTTTGATTTTTTATTAGTCATTTAAAAAACTTATATACGGTCTATTCTCTAAAATATATTTATACTTACGCGAAAAAAATTTTAAAAGAGGTAGAAAAAGTAGAAATGGGAAATAAGCCTTATATATCAATAACTTAACCCTCTACCTCTCCTCTACTTTCTCTACTTTTTTTTAAAGAATCTAATAAATTCAATGACTTATTTGACCCCAAAAAAGTAGAATAAGCACCTTTTTTGCACCCCGCTGCCCGCTTCTTGCCTCTAGCTGCGACATTCTTGACCATTTCAGCGCGCGTCTGGATAATTTCTGCCGCCTTCTTTACCTCAGCATACCACTCAGATTTTAACTTTTCTCTATCCGTAGTTGATGTCGCTAAGTTGAATTTGTTCGCTATCTTGTCTGCTTTTTTCAACCAATGCATAGTATTGATTCACCCTTTCTAGCCATAGTTGTTGGTATTCTCTGAAGCGTTTCCCGTTTAAAATAAATCTTTGAAAGAAACAATCAGGTGTACACATCAGTATGACCCCCTGATCAATGTTAGTTTTGTAAACTTCATTGTGCGCTGTAGCATAAGCCACCAACTGGTAGTAGTAATCTTCGATCCATTCTTCTTTTTTCGGCTTGTTCGATTGTTTGAAATCAACTATACTTTCCCGTCCTAAATAAACACCACATAAGTCTGTGGCCCCTGCATATCTGCCAGGGTAGTGTAAAGTCGCCTCTAGACCCCAAATTTCTTCCAAATCCGATAAACCCTTATCAATGATCGTTTTTGCCATTCTTTCGGCCTCCTGGCCTATCTCTGTGAGATCTAGCAACCCTTGACCCTCGATATGATACTCCAAATACGAGTGCATCGCTGTACCCCTACTCGCTGCCACATTTTTGACACGTTCTGCCTCTTTTTCGCCAACCTTTTGCCTCCATCTTGCCAAAGACTCCCGCTTCTCGCTGCTTGCTGTGGCAGACAGAATCGTGGTGACAGAAGGGAGCTTCTCGGTTCCAATAGCATAGTGCCTTTTATTCTCGATCAGCTCACGCACAGACTTCGGATAATCGTATAATTTATTCCACTTCATATTAAACTAAATACCGTTAATCCAATTAAAAACAAAACAACTAAATCAGCAACAGTTACTTTCATAATTTATTCCACTTCACGCAAACCAACCTCGTTTAACCATCTCCAAAAAGAACCCCCATGTTTTTTAGAATATTTATAATGCCACTGTAAATCTTTATTGCTAGGATTTCCATTACCGTTTCTACAAGCAATGTCCCATCTATCCATATCCTCACAGCAATGTTGAAAATTTAAATTTTTTCTTTTTTGCGAATCTAATTTCATAAACCGTTCGTAACTATTATTCCACTTCATAGATTTCTATTCCCATTTTTTTCTGCTTATTCGTAAGCGATCGGTTAATTTTATCTCCAGGTTTAGTACCATAACTTTGACTTTTTCTAAAAGATTTCGTCTTTACATCAATTAAACACGACCCACCTTCATCGTTTGTAATTACCAGATCAAAAGGACACTGTGGGTCCAGACTTCTTGATACATGAAACCCTTGTTTCATAAATTCTGCGGCAGCTTTTAGTTCACTCACTGCACCAAGTTTGGTTTTACGACTCATCTCAATCTTTCTAACAATTCAAATAACTTAAATCGTTTTTTATCTTCTTTTTTCTTTTTATCTTCAACAACTTTATGTCGATACTTAGGCGTGCGTAAATCCTTAGCAAACTTATTTCGTGTCATTGAAATAAAGCAGTAAAAATAACATAATGCCTCCGCATATAATAATATACAGATGTGTCATGTCTTGAATATCCATTACCCTGGCTGTCCCTCAGACATACATTTTTCATGATGCGAAAAACATTTAATGGTAATGGTACCCGTTGCCGATTTGATAATAATTTGAGACTCATCGTCTGAATGAATAAACTGCATACTCTCAAACGTTGGAATGGTAATCTCAGTATCGCCTTTTTTATTTGGCATTGTTACACCATTCTTTTTTTACTTGCTCAGATCCATACACAGTATGGAACCACAGGTAGCTAAATTGATGACCGTTTTCAGTGCACCGTTTCCCCCATAAGACTTTGTAAGTTTCTACGTCTTGTTTAGGTTTGGTTGTACAGCCCGTTAACATAATTAAAATAATAATGCCAAGAGCAACTGCAGTGAGTGTTGCGTATTGTTTCATATTTTTCTCCTTTTCGTTTTACCATGGGAATCTTTTAAAAGTTCCCACACATTTTTACCGTCAAGATAAAATCCTTCTATTGACCAGGATTTTCTAGCTTGTCCAAGTTTTTCTTGGTGATGTACACCTCGCCTTGGTTGTTGCATGAATCACAATCCTTTTGTTCTTCTGGTTTTAAACTTGACCCAAGATAACCGTTACCGTTACAATCTGGACAAATCATCTTTCTAGGGTCGTCCCACATAATTTCTTTTTCATTTTTTTAATTACATACTCGGGTTCATACCCTGCATGTCGACACACAGCATAGAGACTACGATTAGGAACTAAAAAATAATCCTTTTGCATATTACGAACCACAGCAGGTCTTATATAACCCTTGAAATCTAACTCTCTTTCGTCAAGAGCATCTTCAACGGCAGCTTTTAAAACTGCAATCCATAATTTTTGTTCAGGAGTTCGTCTGTCTCTAATCTCCCAAGTTTTATTATTATAGTTTGCCATTAAGTTTTCTCGCTTTCTCATTCACTAATGAAGTTACAACCTGACTACGTGATAGTTTCGTATCAGGAGTTAACTTGGTCTGCATCTTTGTAATCGTCTCATAAGTTTTCTTATCAACGGTTACATTTTTATATCTTGTAAAGTCTGTCATTATTTCTCCTTATTAAGTATGGAGAATATATAGGATATTATATTAATTTGTCAACCAATTAATAAAACCCCAGGCACCCATACCGGCGTACATGAGTTCCATCAACATACGAGGGGTGTCGCGGTCTTGTATGGCAATGATGACCCAACCCAGACAACTGACTGTTGAAATACCCCAACCCAAAACTTGAAATATTCTATCTGTAAATGTGGTGAGAATAAGGCACCCAATAACTGCGGATGCAAAAAAGAACCAACGCATAAACATAGATCCTCGAGTTTGTCGCCCGAGTCTAGTTTTCATGATGGTTTACCTTGTCCGACTCTTCTCTTTTTTGTAAATCTTTTATTGGGACTTTTAGAAACTCGACCTCTACGTTTTACTTTTTTTCTTTGGTGGTAATTGTCTACTCCGAATCCTTTTGCTTTTCTAGCCATTCATAATCTTCTTTCGTTAGTTTTAAGTATTTAATTGAACCATTCACATATTGTTTTGTGTCTTCACCACAAAAAGTACATCTATAGTAATCAGTGACCACTGAGACTAACATG
>Ga0208767_1000687_pt1 | contig 28056 bp, 15 predicted proteins | sample VirMetDEL_Mar_21_FD_184514 | JGI IMG/M metagenome (GOLD analysis project Ga0208767, IMG submission 184514) | Aqueous microbial communities from the Delaware River and Bay under freshwater to marine salinity gradient to study organic matter... | ecosystem: Environmental > Aquatic > Marine >... | reverse complement strand
GACATTACTACTCAACGGATCTGATGGATTAAGTGATAAGTTGCTGATATTCGGTATATTGCCCCCAAATCCACCAGAAGCAGATGGGCCGCCAGGATTCCCCGGGAGGTTGGTGAGTCCAGGGATACTCACCTGACCTGTCTGTATCTGACCGGATGATATTTGTGATGCTATCACAGCTTCCATTGCGGATGTCGCCTGTTGTTGTACTGTTTGGGCTGCTTGTCCGGTCATTTGTTGAACTGGAATGTCGTCGCCATCAGGCAGGGTGAGGGCAACGGGGTTTTCTCCCGATAGCTGGTCCGTGGTGGACTGAGGAAGCTCCCCAACATCTGCCACACCAATCGCGCCGCCGGAAAAGTTTCCATCAAAACCGTCGCCACCTCTGATCTGTATTAAAAGCAAGTTCAAGTCAAATGCGTCTGGGGATATACCCCAAGTTGGGCTGACGGTCTCGTTAAACAAATTCGGGCTTAATCCATCAAAAAAGATATCATTTATGTCGGCAACGGTGCTACCAATCTCGGCAAGTACTGGGATTTTATAGACGTAATATCCTTGATGGGCACCGGTCACTGGAATGAACGGAGTCTCCTCATTCTCAGGTAAGTAACTAAATCCTTCCAAATTGTTAGCAATTTGGAATGTTTGGGTTGAAGTAATACCAATGCTCTCTTCCGCATAGAACCCTAGAGCATTGCCTATGGCACGACCCTGATGGACAGAGCCAGAGTTGGTGATCGATGCATAGTCATGATAGTAGTATCGCTCTCCAACAACCAATCTAATTTGCTTGATATCGTATTGGTACCGAACACCATACTTGATCTGAGTGTCGTAGTAAGTAATTCCTTTTTCTTGACCCGGGGCAGATGCTATGTCTCTACCAAAGAAGAACCGTTGCACCACTGTGCTAGAATCATTTGCATCAACTGATAACTGTCCCACTGGTATCACCCTTTTCTCAACCATATACATAATGGGTGTATCTGAGTGGTTTGATGTCGCCGGTCTGGATTGATAAATTCTTCGGAATTCTCCTGTTGTTCCGTTTCCGCCGAGTCTAAATGAGCCAAAGATGTTTTTAGCGGCATTCAATTGATCAAGATCGAGATTAGTATACCAGTTAGAAAAGCTATTAAAAAAGCTATCAGCTGCACTTGGATCGCCGTAATTCTGTATAAACGAGGCGCCGCTACGAGCGCCACGAGGAGGAACTTCGCCAGTAAGATAATTCTCGATTCCGATTCCGTTTTCAGTTGAAAAAATATCGTCTATATCTTGGTAAAGGCTGTTGCTTGTATCTTGATTTATCAAAGCAATCAAAGCATTTAACACATCTTCCACTCTTATCGCCAAGTCAACATTTTGACTTTGAGAAACAACTTTATTTCCATCATCGGTATCGTATATCACAAAAGGTAGAGAAGTAGAGGGCGTATTAGACCCTTTGTATTTCTCAATAATTAATAATTCTAATAAAGTAATGAAATTCTGAGTCCATTCAAGGTCGAGGCCGGGGGCGCCAATTAGCGTCTCTATTATATTATTGCCCGTGTCCCATTGATTTGCATACGGGATTGTTATCTTGTTGTAAAACGGATAGGTTTCAATAGCATAGAAATCGTCCTGCTCAGTGGTGGTGCCTCTGTCATCTCTTATTGTGCCATTGATGGCACTTAGAATTCCATCGGCCACATCGTGTGATAAAACTGCAACGTTTCCAAAATCAGTCTTATAATCTTCAGATATGTTACTTACGTTATTTGCGTAAAATTGTAGAAATCCTTGTGAATTGGTTTGGTCTTCGGTTATATCCGACCCGCTTAAGCTTCCTGCTAATAGCTGACTGTAATCTTCATTATTAATATCAAACAGTTTGTATGCCGGCGGAACCAGTCCGTTTGGATTATTCTGAACAATGCCAGTAGAGATCTCAATATGGTAGAAGTTGGGTATTGTGGCTTCTGGCACATCAGCTATAGCAGCCTCATAGTCAGGATCCGTATCTAAAAATAGATTATATGTAGACTCCACTTCTATATCGTACGTGGAACCCTGCATTGTTCGATCATAATAGCGATAATTAAACTTATGATTAAAAATAGGATTACTAGCACTCAAGCCAGCTGTCCAATCTTGCTGCATTATGGGCTTAATATTTCTGGTGGCGCCAGCCATTCTCGGGTCTGTTGTCAGCAGCCCATAAGGTTCCGAGAGATTAGGGTTGTTAACATGAAAGAACTTTTCAAAATAGGGAATGCCTGCAAAGTCGCCACCGGGGTTATTTTGCTCCAAAAGATCATTCAGATCTTGGATTCCATTAATGTTCCCCTCATTCCAATCCGTATTCGCAAAATAGTTTTCTGCTCTCAGTTTTATGGTTATTGTCTCACTAGGGCTCGACCCGTCGATCTGGGTATAAGCACTGTTCGGGCCTCCGAAAGGTCTAAAGAACGTCGATCCTACAACAGCCACACGTTCTTCAACTATTAAATCACCATCTTGATTGGTTGTAAAAGCCGGAACGTTGCCCTGCAGATCTCTATATTTATCAACTGACCTCCAGTCATCTCTGATTAAGGGATGTAACTGATAATCTCCAGATTTTCGCTCGTCTTTATTTAGACCGAGCAAATTTGCATTTACAGCTTCATATACTTTAAAACCTATTGACATTTTTAGTAACTGCCCCCTCCACTAGTTGTTCCGCCTGTAGTTCGTGCTGTCGTGGTTGTCCTCTGTCTACGACTGGAGCGGCGGGGTGCCCTCGCAGCTAAATCCCTGGATGTTACTGGACTTGAAAGATATTCTGACATTACTCCACCGCCAGCGCTCTTATAGTTAAGAGTTTCAGTAAATAGTTTTTTAACATCTTTCTTGATAGAATCTATTAGCTGATCAGATGTAGGACGACTATTTGCTGCTTGCCCAGCGGTATCACCCAGAATAAACAGCTGATCATAACCCTCTAAATAAAATCTGTTCTCGACATTAAGAACTTTATTCTGTTGTGATATCCGACATACTATGGCGCCATTTGCATTTTTAATTGTTTGGTAGCTCTGATTATTCAGTGGAAGCCACTGGTCGCCTATGCCCGTTGAATATTCCACTCTTACAACTGAATTAAAATTGATGTTTTGCTCCAGGCTGTTAAGCTCTTGTATACTCTCAGGAACACTTTGTAATTGAGTAGCTGCTAAAGAACCAGATATTAATTCAATATCCGACGCTTGGACGGCTCTAAACGACGTTGCTTTAGCTTCCAATATTCTCCTAAGCAAAGGATTATCCGCAAACTTTGTATTTTCTCTAATACTATTCTTGAACTTTATAAGCTCACTTCCTGATACTGCCGTCCTTGCATCTCGTCCCGTTTTAACAAACGGACTTGAATCAGACAAATACTCCGAGGAGTCTATAACTTCAGCTGTTTTGCCAGGAACACTGTTACGAATCTTTTTAAGACTTGTTAACTTGGGCTCAAACTGAAGCCCTGACTGTCCCAGAAGAAAATTCATTGAATCAAGTTTTGCCGTTTCTATTGTAGGATTGGCTTTAAAGTTCTTAGACATTGTAGACTTATTTTCGTTTGCACTCAAAAGGTCCAAGGACTGATTAAAATCCATGTTTTTTGCAGTCTCTATCGATACTGTATTTGTTGAGATAATTCTAGGTGATAAAAAGCCATACTTGTTAATGCCTATTTGATTGGGAGATGAAACGTCATATTTTTGAACTTCTTTGTCAATTCTTAATTCATATTGTCGGAAACTTATTTGACCTAATCCTGCATTAGACGACGCAATAAACTCTCCAAAATAATCAAAGCCATTGTTTTTTGTCAACTGATTAAGATAGGTTTCTTTTATATCGGAAACAAATTTTAGCTTCTTAACCAAAGGATTGGAACCAGCAATCTTAGAATTAAAGTTTTGGTTTTTGTGTATGTTGCCAGTAGATTTTTGAATATTTTTATCTAATATTTCTATAAAGCCATTTAAAATATTGCTAAATTCACTCAGCGACTCTGGTGTTACCGAGTAAGGATTTGCAAACGCCAGCATGTTTCTCGCTACCAAGGTAGTTGGAATATTGCCTACCGAATTACCAAACATAAATCGTAAGGCCGAGATGTATAGTTCTAAAGACTTTTTCCAAGATTTGTCTGTTTTAAGTTGCTGCTCTCTAGCTAGCGTATTAAAATCATAATCCTTAACTTTTTTATCATAGTTGTTGACTTTCAAGTCATAGTATTGTGCTTCGACCAGAGCATTTCTTAGTTGCTCTGTTAACTCTGAAATGACCTTCGCGGAGTTATCATTAATCTCTATTTCAATGTCGTAATGATATAAGCCCTCCGACTCGTTAGTCATTTGACTATCAACTATTAGCAAAGACAAATGATTATTGTCTGTTGTAGTAGGATTTGGTTTGATAATTTGTACTGCTCCATCTGCCAAGGTACCAATCAACCTCTTCGACGCGGTTTCATCAACACAGTCAGAATCGCTAATCTTGTCAGGTGTTAAAAAATTACCATAATTTGTTTTACCTACAGAGGTTCTGTAAACCTTAATATCTAATAATTCAGCGGTAGATAAAAGACTCTCGTTATTGTCTAGCAAGTGAGATAGTTGGGCATTGTGCCTCAAATATCTAAGAAGACTAAAATTTGTGTGTATTTTTACAGAACCATCTTTGGATCTAGAGTAGTATACTTTTGAAAGATAATCCCCTGATGCCTCCATGGGGCGGCGCAAATTTATAAAGTCATTAACTACTCTAGTTCTATAGTCTTTTATCTTCTGGTTTGGCAGCATAATCATGCTGAGACGAGGATGAGGACGATCAACATGTTGTGCCTCTGCCATTAAACCACTGCCTGGATGAAAATGAACCGGACCAACCCATACATCTCCTTCCTTCCCATAATCTGCTACTGTATTAAGCATTTTATATACAGCTGATTGTCTGCTAATTGAACCTCGCCTAAATACTTTTTCCAGAATTGGTCGACTGGTGCTTACTGTTTGAGCCGCCATATTGTATGGGACGTTAGAATCTTGCCTTTTACTTATGCTGTTTGTAAAGCACAAAATTGAAAGATGCCTTATATCATTTACCGTTTCCAAGCTGAAGGGAACACTAACAACTTTTGAATATAAAGTTGAATCTGCGTCTTTATTAAAATACTGTCGCGAGATATTCTTGACTAAGTTATCAACTTTAACATTTTTAATTAATGGGGAGGAAGCTTTAGCATAGCCTATCAAGATCTGTGGTATCTTAAGGCGGTCTTCCTCCCTCCTAGATGTTATAGCGCTAACATTTAAATTAAAAGCATTATCATAACTATCGTTTGTTGTACTAACAACTACAACTACATCAACAATAAAGTTAAACTGCTTTATCTGCTCTTGCTCCACAGGGATAATTCTTATTTCTTTAATAAGCGGTACCGGTAACCTAGAATTGAAGACCGCGGGTGATACATTCAACATTAGCAAGGCTCCTCATTATCAGAAGTATATAGGTTTCTAGAAAGCTGTGTTCTGGCGATTGTACCCTTAAGTGTGCTTTCTTGTATATTTAGCCTGCTGATAGCCTCGTTTGGCATCTCAGTATCAACAAGTATGTTTGCATAATATTCAACTTTTTGGTCGTCCATACCAACAGCTAAATCTTGCTCTGTTAAGAAAGTCTTTTTGGAATAAGTTCCATCCGAGCCCGAGAGAAACACTTCTATTTCAAAATTCTCTTTTAAGTTGTCCGAGTTTCTTTCAACAATATCTAAAACTAAATAATTTTCTTGCATGTATAATGCTACACCAGCATCATTATCTTGAGTCAGCCTAACAATTTTTTCTGCTGCTTCGCCCGTAAGATCATCTATTTCATTGTCTGATGAATAGAAAGTTTTATAGTCAATTGTAATATCTAATTGTGGAATGTTTCTAACAATTCCATTTGCAAGACTCGTATTGCTTGATGTAAGGTTGACGGTTTGATAATACTGGCTAGAGCTTATCTCTCCTGCTAGGGCGTTAATATGCCATGCTGGAGCATACTGAGTTTTTAAATCACTTGTTCCGAGGGGATCCGATCCTAAGAAAAACTTTTGCGCAAACTGTGGCGTGTCTTGAAAAGCATTAACAAATGCAACAGAATTTTCAGAAATAAGATATTGCCCGGCACTACCAGTCTTCTCTTGTAGTTGATCAGAAACATCATCCAAAAACTGGTTAACTCTTGTTTCTGCACCTGTCGTGCTTTTTTGGACCCTAAGAGAAGGCGTATCAAAACGAATTCTTCTGTCTGCATCATTCTGCGCCTCCGTGAATCCGGCTGCTTCTGTATTGTACAGAATATCATCGTCAAAGAACGCGTAAAAAGTTGGATTTAGGCGACCAAGCTCAAGCTTTCTTTTACCATACTCAGTCAACTTCATTTCTATGACTTCTTCTTTTTTGTCAAAAAAGCTCATTTATTATCCTTCAGATCCCTCTGGCAGTGTGATCACGGGAGGTGGGCTACCCGGAACACCCTGGACATTAACATTTCCTACTATCTCAACCTTGCTGTCTGGCTTATCTGTTAGGTCTACAGAGGAATACCTTATTGTTTCATCAATCTTAACTAGTTCTACAAGAGAGAAGTAATCGTATGGCCAGTTGTATGAGTAATTACCAATGCTATCCGGAATGGCGCTTGTATCGTCTGTGACGAGAGATCTTCTAAACTTCTCGTAAGACTTGCTGGCGCGCTTCTTGACTTTGAATACCATCCATTTAATTTCGTTTGACTTTGTGGCTAGAAGTTCTAGAATTCTGTCATCATCAATTATAGCTTCTTTTTGTTCAAACTTTTCACTAATATCTGGAGGTAGGTTCTGCCACATATCCGCTATGTCTTGTTTGGTTACCTTGGCACTAAATTCAAACATGTACATCAATATTGGCTTAACTGATTTGTTGGTAACAAAATCAAACCTTGGCGGGAAAACATACTTTTGTAGTCCTGATGCGACAACTCTATGTTGTGACTCTTCTTTGGACATTGTGAAGAATTTTCTTCTGTTGCTTGTCTCTATGAATGGCACAGCCACAACTGCCTCTTCCAGCAAACCAGCTTCTCTTACTTCTCCCACTCTTTGTGGGACTCCTGTGTCAAACCCACAAACGTCTGCTAATGAAAGATTAGACTTTGTATCCTTCAGGGTAATGAAAATTCCTTCTCTAGAATTATTTGGCAGGTTTCCATACAGGTGCCACATTCCTCCGGTTTTCAATTGTTCTGCCGTAGAGACGCCCGAATCAACCAAACTAGATGTTGTGTTAGTTGGCACAATGCCAGCAAAGTTCAGGACTGGTGTTTCAAACTTGCTTTGAATTAGCCATGATTTAGATTGCGAATTTGTTCCAGCCGGAACAGATGCAAAATAGTCTGTGAGATTTAAGCATGAATCCACATTCATTCTAAAGTCCGATGGAGATGATCCACTCACATCACGACTATATGCAAAGGTTGAGTTTGCTAGAATGTCATCTAGTGTTGGCTTTCCTGTAGTGGTCGGAGTGTATGTTATTGTTGCCTTTGCAGAGCCAGAGAAATAAGGAGGCGTCACATGATCAAATGTAGCTTGACCGGCATAGACTCCGGACGGAGATAGCGGGTTACCGAATGCGGACTCTCGAACGTACATGTCAAAAGAGGAGGTATCAACAACGATTTCTCCGTTGTGGGCGCGTCGAGTTCTATAAAGTTCAACTTCCATGTCATATGTAGAACCGCTTGTTACATGATTAAACTGATCCTCGCGATTAGACACAAAAGCAGCTGGCGAGTTTGTGAAAAACTCTGTTGTGGCACATAAAAAGTTATCAATCGCATGACGATAAAGCTTCTTGCCATCCACAAACTTAACGTATAATGGGCCGGCGCTCGTATCAAGCAGTGAATTATTATCAACCCCGCTATCAAAAATAGCACCGGAGCCGGTTAAATACTCTGGAGTTAAGTAATTTTCAGGGCGGTATATTGTTTCAAATGGTAGGACTTCGTTAGTTGAACCACTAGCCTCTGGCCTAGTCATTTCTCCGTTGCTTAAAGCATATTGTATTAGAACTTTCGGGTATTTAACCACGCCTTCGAATAGCGTTGTATTTGTACCATCAACTCGCCTGTCAGCTAACAAACTAGCATTACCAGCCGCATCGTCGGCATTTGAGGCAGTGTTGACTAGAACAGGGTAACTAACAGCAATACCAGATTTAATTGTATTACATAAAATTCCCGGAGACATCATTGGCTCCAGCAGAACTCTATAAGCCTGCTGTTGCGTGACGGTGCCACCCAGCTTTGCAAGAATTTGCGGTCCGTAGGATTGAGAGAATAATGTTCCCAATTCCACAACTCTTTCGGCAGGATAGAATCCCTTATATGGCAAGAATTTAGTGATGGCATTACAGCGGATTGCTGCTTTATCTCTCTGAATTTTTAGGTCTCCTGACCTTTGATCGTTTAAACTATCATCTACAACAGAGAAATACTTCATAAAATCTGAATTAGAATATACTCTATAAAAATCATCAACGCTTGAATCTGTAATAGATGCTCCAGTTAAGTTAAAAGTATTATTAATTTCTGCTAGGAAGTCGCCACCGTTGTCCTCAATATAAGTTTCAAACAACTCGCTAATCCTAAATTCTGGAACAATAGAATAATCCTTACCTACTAATGCAATGTATTGTGAATAAGAGTCATAACTCTCGTAAGGAGTTTTGCCCGACTGAGTTCCGGCTTCCCACAAAGCATCTCCGGCAAAAACCTTATCTCCCCCCGCAGAAGAGGATCCAGCCGGCACTCTCTGTGCGTATGTAACAGCCGGTCTTATATTTGCAGAAGTCTGAGCAAACCTTGAGTATGAGTTCAGCAATTCACCAGCGCCATCCCTTACCTCTACAGATTGCGTAGTAGCAAAGTCAAGGTGCCCGTCTAGAGGCCATATAGAAGAACTTTCAATATTCACACCCTGCGAGTTATCATTACCGCCGTATGTAGTAGAGCGATTTGTGCGATCATTATCCCATATATTTGTGATAGAAAATTCTGTTCTTCTTCTAACAGAGTTCTTATAAGCATTTATTTCTGCTGGATATATTCTCTCTTCGTAATCAATGATGGTGCTTAGGTTACTTCCAACCACATAATCAAATACTCTGTTTAATGTATTATTTGTTAAATCAGGAACTGGGATGTTTAATCTATTGTTTAAAGATTCATTGGAAAATAAATCCAACTCATTACCATAAGTTACTTTCAAAGAAATATCGTTTAGTGGATCAGAGTCCTCTGAGTTGTCTTCCAACAAAACTGACGTTGGCGAATAACGAGAGCTAATTGGTTGCTCCGTATAATCAACAAAACTATTAGGTCTTAATGGTTGAACATATTGATATGCTGCTCCCCCCGCCGCCAAAACAGGAACTTGTGGAGGTGTTGTAACCAATCCAATCTGATTTGTTTCGCGAAGCTTTCTCGCAACCTTTGTTTCACCGGTTCTAATTTGCTTCCAAGTTGGGTAGCCCCATGGACCATTTCTGGTTGTAATTACAAAATTAAAGTAATCTGCGCCTGTGTCTAGTGAAGGAGGCTCCCAATAATCATCATTGTTGTAAGAAGCACTAGCATTAGCCGCCAGAGGAAACCCTAGAATATGTGATGAAGCTGTCAAAGGATCAACAATAGCCGTGTTAAGACCAACAAAAGTAAGATCTTCATAATCAGAGCCAGTTATAATTAATTCCGACAGTGCGCTAGCGCTATAGCAGGTTGGCGCCTGGAGTCCGTAGATTGTCAATCCGTAATCTAATGACGCCGTAACCCAGGAATACTGCTGCGTAGAGCGCGGGATTGCATGCTGCACAAATAAGTTATCGAACACCGACTCGTTTAATCCACCTTCTACAACTCTTGTCTTTGCATTTCTATTTGTCTTGTGCCAAGAAGGCGTTGTTATATATGTTAATTCAGGCACCGAACCAAAAACAGGGTCATGACCAAAAGCGCCGGCGTGCAAAGTCGCTAACTGATTTAAACCTCGGGGCTTTCCGATATGATCATCAACTCTAATTGATCCTGTTAGAGTATTATCTGTATTGGAGCCTGATAGCCCTCTATTAATAATGCCAAGATTACGATATGGCAAAGCATTATAGACAGATAGCTCTTCGTGTGCGGGATCTCTGTAGCCCCTAGACATAACTTCATACGATCCGGGGGACGAAAATAAGTTAACAAATACTGTCTTGTTAGAATTCGCGCCAACTCGATTAGGTAACTGGTAATCCAAATCACCACCAGTATTTTCTGTTGAGTCTTCCACAAGAGGAAAACGTCCTCTTGTCGCAAGTGTTTCTGGATTTGGTGCGAAACTAAATGACTGATCTTGGAAGAATGGGTCGTTAATAGAACGGCCAGATGTCTGTACAACTTGATAATTCTTTTGATAGTTACCGATTTGGTTGTGAACAATTGTTCCCGAAAGGCGTGTTCCAACCGAAGCAGTCGTCATCAAAATGTTCTTTATGTTCACAGGACGCTTTGCTGTTTCATCGCGGAAGCGCTGTGCTGTAGGAAGTTCTGGAAGCCATCCATGTGGCGCTGAGCCTGATGGCGAATCAAGGAACGGGTAGTTTGGAGGAATAATACCAAGAGCACCAGAAGCGCCTACAGGGATGTTAGAGCTTGCTGAGTTGAGACCAAGTGCTAAACGAAAACCTTCTGCCCTAGTTTCTCTTGTGTCGGTGCCATCGTTGATTTCCGTATGTCGGTAATATCTACCACCAACAAACTTCTCTGTGAATGGACTCTGGGCGGTTATATCAGTGTCCACAACAAAATCATGGTGTAGGTTGGTGACAGTAACACCCGGCTTATAGGAACTAGAAATTGTAGCATTAAAAGTTGTTTGCTCTGATGTCTCATATAAGCTGAACGGAGCCAACTTATTACCATTCATCTTCAGTTTACTATTGTTACTTCTGTTGATATCGGGGTCTAACCCAAATCCCAATCTTTGCTTATATGTTGGGAAGAATTCGTCTTCTGTATCTAGCAGCCTTTCCACTTCTGTATCGAACGACAGCATGATGTTAATTGGAATATTAGTCGCCGTGATGGTTGGACCATACGGCTGGGTTGCTTGGAAAACAAAATTAACATCCTTGTTTTGATGTTGTCCGACGCCGCCTAAGACTTTCGTTCCTCCGACAGAGAAGCGATATGGTCTGTTATTCTCTCTAATGGATACTTGCTCGATAACAGACAGTATTGCTCCTCTGGAGTTGTCTACAGCGCTGTTTTCGGTAATTGTAGGATTGTCTCTTTCGGCTTTGTTCTTCCACCAAAGATAGTTTTTCTTTTGATCTCCATCTTCGGGTGCGTGAACGTACTTCCACTTTTTCACCAAATCCCGTGGTGTCAATCCCACCGCTCTTCTTCTAGGCGCATGAGCAGGATAGAAGCCCGTTCCCTGCGGATCATCATCTGGTGATGAAATAGCTTCTCCGTAATCTACATTTGATGATGCTGTTGCTTCGAAAACCGACTTTTCACTATCAATAAACGGGAAAACATTTCTGTACTTGCTTCTCTCTAAAGCATGGCTTTCTACAACTGTTCGAACATTGTCGGCAAACTCTGCCGATGCTGGGACAAGCTGCCCCAACATAAACGATAGTGATGAATCAAACCATTTATAGAACTCGTAGAAACGATCAAAATCAATCTCATCATTTCCAACCTTCTCAAAGAACTTCTGTCTTACAAACTTAAGAGCTTTATATTCATCACGGTATCTGTTGACTCCCTCGCCAATTAAGTTATTAAAGTCTTTAAGGCTTCCGAATGCATTAATCATCTCTTCGGAAATAACTTTGCTCATGCTCTTTTCGAAAGCAAAGAAGTAGTTTATTGGTCGGGAATCAATCTTGAATTCCTTTTGATCTTGAGCACTTAGAACTTGCACTGTTTCGGACGGCGCAATTGTCTCCAGTTCGTTCAGTCGGGCCGCAACAATAAAGTCCTTTTTGATGGCTGATGTAGATGATGGTTCAAATCCAAATGCTTTTGCAGTTACCTGCTGATTAACTACATCGCCAATCCAACCGAATCTTGTTGAAGCCAAAGTTGCTGATCCTGAAGACTCATCTTGTACTGTGAACTCACCAGATGCATTTGAGCCCGTGTTCTCACTGAACTCCCAGTTAAATGCCAGCGTATCTAATTTGGATACTTCGCCATACGTCGCATCAGTATCCCATGGGAAAGCATACAAGCTTGGGCGTAGCGCACCGTGGTTTTCTGTGTCAAGTGCGTGCTCGCGTAGAGCCTTGTCCTCAACGTAATCCAGCCAGAACCTACAAGAGTTAATCTTTACATCAGAAGTTTGTAAGATTGCTCCGGTGACATTTGTTCTGTGGGCGCCGAGGAAAACTCTTCTAGAGCCACTTATAAACGAGTCTGGTGGGGAGTTAACTGTTCCAGAAACTGTAAAGGTGTTTACAACTTCGCCGGATCTAACTTCAACACCACCAAACACAACAGTGTAATTCCCGGTGTCTGCGCCATCAACAAAATTGGATAAAGGATAATTTTCTGGCTTTATTCTGACTGATAGGTTCCAAGTGGAATCGGTGTAAAGGTCTTCATAAAGAGATGAGGTTAATTGCGGTACATATCCGCCGACTGTTCCGGTAAGCATAAAGTATGCATTATCAGAGTTTAGCTCGTCGCGAATCGAAAGCACTTGGAAGTTCACAGCATCGGTGCTGTTCCAAGTTGTGTCTGTCTGGTCAGCGACGGCGCCGTGAATACCAAATACAGAGGAACTTATAGCATTCGTAAAGAAGTAATTTGCATCCTGAGATTCAAGCGGCTTTGTTGGGAAAGTGACATCCGCCTCCAACGTTATAGCATAGCCACCTGTAAGTTGTGTCGCCTCGGGGATAACTCCAGTTGAATTTGGATTTACAGACGATGAAAACGAGTATACAACAGCACTCTTGTTAGTCTCGCTGTTAAAGTTAACAAGTTTATCGTTAACAAGAATATTTCTTCTATTCTCTCGGAATTCGTACTCAGTGTTCTGAGCATACATGTTGAGTTTTATCAACTCATCATCGATTCCGAATGAGCGAATCAGGTTTCTAAAGGATTTCTCAGTTCCCTTAGATTTGTAAATGTAAGTTAAGTTGTTGTAAATGTTCTGGTAAATGATGTTTTTAATATCATTTAAAGATTTGTCATAGATCCTGTCTTCACTTCTATCGGCCAACTTTTCCAACACATCGGCATCAAGAAAAATCTCCGGAGATACAAAGCCATGTGCGTTAAGCTTCTTATAAGAATAGGGAAATGGCTTATCACTGCCGCTTACATATTCAACATTCTTTAGATTGTTTAATTCAGAAGTCTGAATATGGAGGGTATCAAAATAGCTAGAGATGATTTGGGTTAAGTATTTTACTTGCTTTTCGCCCTCTGAATCTTCTTCTGTGATCCAAGCAGGTATTGAATTATATATGGAAGCATTGTTGTTGACATCGTATACCGAGCCAGAACTAGCCAATCCTGCCCTAAGCGCTACAACATCGGGGTGATTTGATCTAATAATTGGATCTAAAAATTCTTTTGTTGCCGCGTTGGAAAGAACTATCGCGGACCCCGTGTTTCTTGAATTTGTTCCATATCCAGTCCAAGCACCATTTGTGACGCGACCTGCGTAATCCAAAACTACGCTGTCTGTCGCAGCTATCCCAGTAATTCCTTCATTGAACTTGTAATAAACACCCAGCTTTGTGTTAACATCTTCCCGTGTGTCCGTGAAGGGCTCTGGGTCAGAGTTTGTACCACCTCCGACTTGGCTGATAAAGTATCTACCTACGTCTTTGGAGCTTCTTTGGGTCTTCCAGTATCTAAATTCGTCTAACGAGCCAGATAATTTACCCGAATACGCCGGCGCAGATGTCGCTGCGGGACTCGTAACAGCAGCTGCTAGGTTTGCTCGCAAGGCGCCGGTAACTTCATTAATACCAGACGACCCTTGCGTTATTGTACTCCTTAGTGAACCATCAATATAAAATTTTGTTTCGATACCAGCCGAGGCTGACATAAGACTAACAGCATAATGGTGCCAAGATCCATCAGCAACAGATGCCGTTGTGAAAGTAGAATCGTTTGTTAATGTCTGCCTTGTGATGCCAGTTGTACCAGATAAAGCAGTAATCAAAAATGGATTTTGCCCATCAGCAGCACCAGTAAGCTCAATCGTTAAGCGACCATAGGTTGGGGTATTGTATGTCTCACCATTCCAAAGATCAAAAATTATTTCTTTCTCTGTAAGGGAAGTCAGGAACTCACTCTTATTCAGCCAAAATTCTACTGTTACGCCATTGCCTTGAAGATCGTATTTAAGATTGCTTTCGCGGTTTGTGCTTGCATCGTAGTAATTGGACCCCGTGAACTGCAATGAATATGGGGTCATCCCATTGGGGTTTGGATGCGGACCTCCCTCAAAATACACATACTCTAAGTCATCAGAAAGACCGTAAGTTTCCGTTACTGATGAAGATCCCCAGCCATCTGCCGAGAATATTGCATACCCGTTTGTTCTAGGGTATAAATTATCCAGAATATGCAGATCGATGTAAGTCGATTCATTCTCCCATTCAAGCCTCTCTTTTAGAGAACCATCATAAGGATAAGTTTCGCTAACTCTATCTATAGACTGAACGTAATATTCTTCGGCAGAACCATAACGGGCGAAACTAGACGGATCTGAAAAGTCTACATTTGGAATGTAACGCTTTTCATGAATGATGTCTTCTTTATGGTAGCCAACCGACTCAACTTCAGCACCAATATCTTTTGATGATTTGTTTGAGAGGGAGCTTACTTTCTTGGCTTTATCGAATAAAGTTTTAAAACTCATACTTTAATTATTCTTCAACTCTAAATTTGAACGTCTGAGGTTGTTCTTGCCAGTCCCCAATGCTGTCGTTGTAATAAGACAACCTTATCTCATACATATAATCAGCCTCTAACAGAGACATATCTAAATCAAAGAAATTTCCTTCCTTATCGTATGATAAATAAGTGCTAAGGTCTGATCCGGTACCGTATGGAATTGCGGCCAAGTTGTCTGTTACGCGATGAATACTAAATGATGCGCTCTCAATAATATCCGTTGGATTATTGGCAGTCGCGACTGTGTAAATCGTTGGAGACCAGTTTCTATCACGAACAAAGAATCTAAACCTTGCTGTATCTTGTCTTGAGTATTTCTTTTTAAGATTCTTGCAAGATGTGATTCTATTGAATGTCGGTGCGCTGTCATAAGTTGGCATTAGCTCTGGGAAAAATGAGCCAGTAAAGTATTCAACTCCTCCAGAGTGCCATACGTCGTGTATCTCCTGTAAGGGCGTAGAAGCCGCTGTAAGCGCGACTTCGCACGAATAGATGCCAGGACTCACGTAACTTCCTGTAGCGTTTGTATCGCCGGTAGAGACGACGCTACCACCACCCTGAAGGGAGAGCTTCGAGCCGGTGGGGGATCCATTAGAGCTTGAGTAGAAAGAAACAAGTATGTCGCTTGTTCCAACAGCTGGAACATTATTAAGACCACGTCTTCCATAGTTGTAGAATTGTAAAGTATTCAGGTTGTCTGCTGCTGGTGCTCGTGATGAGGAGAAGAAAAAGTTCTCTCTATCATCCATTGTGCGAGAGTCCCAGCGAGCTTCGATAACAGGACGCTTAAAAAAGAACTCACTTGAGCGAGCAAAGAATTTCTTTGTGTAATATGATTGGGTTGCGCCTCCAGTATTCTGAATTACAGAGCCCGAGTCTGTACCGAGAGATGATGAAAAATAAGCTTCCTGTGAGGCAGTTAGGCGAATGCCGAAGCCGTAGTTGTTATATCCTCCTCCCGCTGCGCCGGTAATCCAATTTTCTACAACGGTTGTAACATCAACTTCTAGATTTTCGTACCCCTGTGGAAAACTAACGTTATAATTGTCTTGAGCTAAGTAGTCGCCTCCGACGCTAGACCAAGATGTGCTTGAATCGGATTTCATCCAATTAGACTCTCCAAGGTCCTGATATTCATCCATGTCCAGTCCCGCTCCTTCTGTCCAAGAGCGTGAGACGGGAGCAACAATTAAATTAAAATCTTGCGGAAGTGTAAAGGGATGTTCTGCGTTGAACATCTTAAGATAAAACGATACCGAGCCAGATGCTGGGATTGTGCCGGCAGTTCTGTCTGCAGAGATAGAAGACACAGGAAATTGAATTAGAATTCTAGAAAGTTCTTGAGACTGCCCATTAGAGCCCGACTCTTGTGCATAGATTGAGAAGACTTCAAGAGAATCTGCATAGCCCATATTGGAGCCTGTACCTCTTGTCACCAAGTTGGCTTCATAAGCGTTTGTGATCGTATTGTCAGCACTTGCCGTATATCTTAAAATAGCCATTATCTAATAGATCCCTTAATATCTATATTTGGATACTTCAGTTCAAAAATGACATTTGGCTGTGCTTCAATCATCCTACCATCCGACGATAAGGATGCATCAAAATCGTAGTTGGATTCAGAATATATCCCGCCTGACTTCAGCCCAACATCAACAGACGTGACGTCTACAACACCATCCACTTTTTGCAGTTCTTTGTAGACATCCGTGATTTTTATTGGCTCTCCGATATCCTGCTTCATAGCGAATTTATTCGCCAATCTTTGGTTGCAAGTGCTAATAACATCAAATCGATTCGCATTAATATCGATTAGTATTTCATAACTAATGTCAAAATTAACAATCTCAGCATCTAAAATATCAACCGTATCAGATATCATTTTATATTGGGTAATCCAATTTTTTAAATTATTTTTAAGTGTTGTGTTGGCGACAACCAGCTTTCCGGAGCCGTTCTCTGACATTACATAAATGTTGACATTTCTCTTAAATTCATCTGGGTCTTTTAGAATGGCAACTCTCTTAATCATTCCAAACTTTGCTGGCATGCCGTAGCAAATAGCTTGATAATCTTGTGCTGTAACCGCTCTATTCTGTGTCGCAAAGTAACTGAACGCTCTTTGTCGTATCTCTTCGGATGAAGGTAGAGACACACTTCCAACAAATTGCTCTTCATTTGTCACCTCCAAAGAGTTGATAACTGCATTTCTGTTGGTCAAGGATATGGCCCCTTGGTTACCGAATTTAAAGTTGGACGATGCTATGCCCGTAATTGTATCCACGGCAGCGTTAACGTCTGATGTCGTATTAAAACGGTACCGGACTGTTAATGTAGTGTTCGATGGTCCAATGCCAAATTTGTCTGTGTCAATAAGCTTAGTGGGGTCAAAGTCTACATCAGTAGTGTAGCTTCTACCGTTTAAATTTAATACAACCTCTGTTGGATCTACAACAGGATTGGTGAGCTTGTTACTATCTGATCCATATCCAAATTGTATAAATGTCTGGTTGTCAACTGTCTCGACAACAAACCTTCTAGCTACCGGTGTAGCCTTCAGTAAATTGGGCACTGTCGACCGCGTTGTTGTAGTGTTTCTTATTGCTTTGTATATGACGTTCTGTGAGAGATGGTCAACCTCAAAATACTCATTGCCTTCGGAATCTGTCACGCTAACGATATTGGATACGTTTGTTACCCCTAAAGGAACTTTTCTAAATCTCTCAAAGCCTCCGATTGTAAAGCTTTCAGTTCCGGATCTCCCCGAAACGGCGGTTCCTATCGCTCTGATCACATATGTAAGTGGAGCGCCTGTTGTGGAATCGGCAGAACCAACGACCACCTGATTGCCCTCTTTATCAAAGTCAACGTCTTCTAAAAGAGTGTAGAATCCACCACCAGTCGATGTAAATGTAGAACCAGCCTGCAAAACAGGGATAAGTGTCGGGTCAGGTCCTAAGCCCGAGCTACCGGCGGGGACCTCAATAAAAAATGTCATTTTCCCATATGATGATGGGCTTGTTTGAAGTTTGTATCCGAGTTGTCTGGCTAGCTTTACAACATTGTTGTATTCGACGGCACTATCCAAGAATGTCTCATTCATTTGATAATCAAGATAGAATGATAAAATGTCTCCGATATAAGAGACAGAATCAAGCATCAAGGATCCAAATGAAGCTCTATTGAAATCTTTATAGGTGTTTGGATAGTATCTTTTGGCAAACTCCTCTAAATCGCGACGGATAGATTCAAAATCTCTACTTGTATAATTGATTGCAACGTTCTTTTTGGACATCTATTTCTGCACCTTTTATAATTAGTTAGTGTTATTATTAACTTCTACATTTAGAATCGCATTGGTTTGAAGTGGCAATATCGTAAACAATATAGAAACTGATATATTGTTAGGAAAAAGATCCGGGTTGTTTTCGGGGACAGTAAAGTCGATTCTATCAATGCCAATATAAGGCAAATATCTCTGTACCTGTTGTCTGATATTGCTGTCAATCTCAGAATAAGTAGACGCCGTGTTCTGTTCAAATAAATATTTCTTCAAGCCGACTCCAAAGTCGGTATCCATCATCCTCTCGCCAGGAGTTGTCAAAATAAGCATTTTTAAGTTTTGCTTTGCGAGAGAACTAAAATCAGTGATCAGCCCATACGGACCATATACATCATCAAAAACCAGCGGTAATCTTGGTGCCAATCCAGAAGCCATGTGCTGCCCTCCTCCTTAAATAGTTGATTTATTTATTTTAGCACTCCTCTGGTGGGGGAGGCTCAGTTGCATCGCCAACATCTTCTTCCGATAGTTCCTCATCTATCTTGATTTTTAGAAGCTCGATCAACAGATACAGAATTCCCAAGGGAGACGGAGGAGCCATAAACATGCCAGCGACTGTTCCCTTAAAATCAACTCCGTCAAGAGTAATTCTAGGTCCGAATAGAGGCTCCGCTTCAGCATTTGAAGCTAATGGACTATCTTCGCCTGTAGCGCCAGTACCAAGAGTTCCGCTTGTTACTTCATTAGTTGTGTCGTAAATGCAGAACATAAGAGCCAATATATCTTCACCCGTGATGCCTGCTAATGGATTGGGCGCTTCGGAGTCGGAGGGAGCGGCGGCATCAAGCCCAGTCTGTATGGCCTGCGAAACCGCTATGAAAGCTTGCCCTGTGACATCTTTTACAATCTTTGATATGGCGACGTGAGGATCAATTAGCTCCACCAATCCCTTAAGAATTTGGATAGGTGTTTCTCTCAAGAACTTTAAGAAAATCTCTCTTGCGAGGGAGCCCATATCCTGCTGTCCATTGTTTGCCAAAGTATTTTGGAAATTATTATTTGGCGTATCTGGAAGTGGAGGTCTTGTTGAAGCATCAGTCATATTCATAAAGTTTATGATTGCTCGCTTTGTTCCTCTGAATGCGTCTGTAATGTCCGAGAAGAACAACTCTGTTAAATAAAAATTGTGTAATATAGGACCAAGGATAATCGCATCTTGATTGAATACTTGGTTCTTAAAAAGCTGATACTGTGGGTCTTGCTTGATTAGGGCAAGGTTTTCCTGTCTTGTGTTGTTAGAGTCTATCGGTATCGAGAAAAGAGGCGTAACTGAAAACAGCGTACTGTCGCTGTTGTGAGAAGAGTATAAATTTAAGCTTAAGATATTAGCGTCTCTCTGAATCGAGAGGCCTGTTGAATTTTGCACGTCATTTGATATTGTTACACCATCTGTGAAGTACACACCATTAATGTCAAAGCTATCGTTCACTATATTTGTGATGTAAGCAGCATTATCAAAATCTACTGACGCTTCTTGTTGCGCATTAATAGTATTAACAGTTATCACATCCTCTAAAAACACATCGTCAAATGATTTGTTTTCACCCTTTGGATCAATAATGTTGTTTATTGCGCCCAAGGTACTTCTTTGTCCATTATCCCAAGTATAATATAATCTTTCCTCAACCAAGAAGCGAATAAGAGCACTTTCATCATTTAAAGGAAAATTAGCTGCCGTTCCGTCGTCATTTAGTTCAAATCCTTGAGGAATTTGGAAAGGAGGATAAGTGTGGGCAATTCCCCCATTATTGATGGTTGACTCTCTGCGAGATACTCTATCGAAGTAATTAAAGAGTTCACGCTCTAGGATTGAATTCCCATCAGATTTAATTTCATTAAATGATGCCACTAGTCGGTTGACCATGTACTCTCTCATAACAGGTAGATCGAGTAGGGAATCCATCTTAAATGCTGAGAACACAACAATGTTCTTAATCACAAACTCATCTATTATTGACTGGATTAACATTAGGATTAAACCGTAATAAAGAGTGTTTCTAGTTTTGTCTTTGGCTGATCCATCGTCGTAACAAGCAGCTGCGGCAAACTCTTTCTTCATTTGATCTAAAATACCCTCTGCATCGAACAAATCTCCAACGTTAGAGGGGTCGCACAAATCATTATTTTTAAAGAATTTTAGATTATTTACCTTAAAAGCACTAAAAGCACCATTATCTAAAATGTAATTGTAAAGCTTTCTATACAATGAGCCATACACCGAAGTGTATTTTTCTCCTACCACTTCTTGAATAAAAGATGAGTCGCCTAACGACTCGTTCTCTGCTATAGAGATGGGCTCTACAAAGCGATAAATATATGGATTTAATTGTAAATCTTGGTAAGCCTCACTAATAGGAAGTTGTGAGTTTTCAGGCGGAACTAAGTTGCTAAGCTCACCAGCTAAAGATGGATCCACATTCTGTAGGTTATAGGAAAGATTTATAAAACTCTCTACGTTTTGAGACCATTCCGGATATTGAACAGAAAATTGCTGATTTCTAGAGAACACAAAATTTAAAGTTAATTGTTCTTGGCCAGACGAATTATAGTTTGTCTGGTAAATGGCCTCGTCGACGCGTCGCCCCCGCAGCAGGCCCCCGACGGGAGAAACATAATTAAGAGGCTGTACAGCTTCTGCAAACCGTTTACGGAATGCCTCCGGGAATACATATTTCGTGTGTGCGGGTCCAGTGCCAGTCGCCTGATCCTGAATGGAAGTAATCTTGTTATCAACCTCCTCTATAACGCCCGGGACTTCACTTAATCCGGCTCGTATGGCAGTGGCCACAATCCCAGCATTATCAATAATATTTTGTATTTTGGCACTATCGATTTCTTGACATACACCACTTTGGGCTGCAGCAACAACTTCTTCATTTATATTGTCAAAAAATTCAAACATGTCCGTGATAAAGTTTAAAACTGCTGGATCCAAGGAGGCAGTTGGAGGCTGAATTCCTAGAGCACCGAACGCCCCGGCAACATCTGGATTTATATCGTTTGACACTGTAGGTTCAAGCAAGGACGTGCGCGCAGCTTCAAGGGACCCTGCCATATAAGTCTTTGTTGTATCTAAGATGTTGTTGAACAAATTAGGTAAAATTGTTGTTGCGATAGGATTTTCAAGATAGTTTGGGGAATCCGGGCACAAGAAATCAAGTGGCGGCGGGGCGATTTGAATTCCGTCTTCGGCAATCCTTATTAATTCGTCCAGCGCTGGTGTTGAATCGAAGAAATCTTCGTCTAGACATATATTACAGTTTTCTACGACCTGTAAGATATTATTATTGATAATATCGTTGCAGAATGTCACTGTGTCAACATATTGGGAGATTCTCGAAAAGTAACTGTTAATGGAGCCAATTGTATTGATATTATTTCTGATCTGTGGTGAAGAATAGTCTGAATTAAAATCAAGAATTTTTGCATATGTAAACGGCTCAACTTCTCTCTGAGAGTTGAGTAAACGACATACTTCTATGGGATTCAACACGCTTGATACATCTGAGAAATAAGTATAAACCTGATCTAGAGCCAAACCATCCTGGGCAAATTCAGCCTCCAAAAGCTCCTCAAGGTTTGGGAAGCTAACAGCTGCCCTCTGGTTCTCGTCCCTTATCCTACTTCCTACATCAATGGCACCCGTATTGCCTCTTAAAATAGAGCCACAATTAAATTGTATCAATTCCACTAGGGACTTAATAACTTCAAATGCAGCATTGGCGATAGCGCCTAGAATAATGTCTTTTATTTGATCTTTGATATCGCCGTTAACAGAGAACGGCTTAAACTGGTCTGAAAACAGTTCTCCTAAGTTCGGTCTTTTTATGTTTATTTCTTTAGATGGAGGTGTTGGTTCTGATTGAAGCGAACTAGCCTGTTGAATGATTGAGTTTCTAACTGACTGCGTAATTCTAGAAGCTGTTGCCCCAAGTCCCAATGTTAAGCAGATAATTGCCTCTTTTGCAAGAGCTTGAATTCCGAACTGGTTTAGGATTTGATTTACAATTTTTTGTTCTTTTGTGGCGTTGGGTCCAAATATTGGAACGTTAAAATTTAGAACGGCATCTATTGTATCTACAATTTGGACTGCGGCGTTGAGTTTCTTAGCTTTTTCTGCCTGAAGGATGTTCTTTTTCGTTTCTTCATTTTCGGCCTCTTCAATCTCTTTTAGCAACTCTTCTTTGGTTTTAAGCTTACTGAACGTGTCCTCAAGCTGTTGCATATTACTTACATCAATCAGATCGTCTGATGATCTGTTCCCAAAGATATTATTACCGGGAGTGATGGAGCCAGGAATGTCTCCTATCTGTGGTGCAGTGAAAGAGCCTTCAATTCCAAGCGTCGAGAAAAAGCCTGTTATTGACTGCTGCTTTGTTAAGTTTGACTGTTGCTCCGATGATTCAATAATTTCTTTGTAATTTTCAACTGTCTTTAGGGCTAGGGGATCACTAAAAATTGGATTGTATTTAGAGTTTGTGATAAACCCGATCTTAGCTTGCTTGGTTTCTCCACGAGTTACATTCAAAACAAAGTAATCAACTCGGACTATGTTTGAATCACTATCAAAATACATTGTCAAATAATCGGAGTCGAAGAAGTTACTTTCTTGGAGCTTAAAATCTAAGCTCTCGTAGATAACTCTTAGCAGCGCGTTAACAATCCTGTTGGTAAAGGTTCCAAGACTATTGGCATCCAAAGATAAAGGCACTATTCCCTTGAACAACGAGATAGCGGTGGAAAAGTCACTAATCGTTCCTGTTAATTTGTCTAAAGAATTTGGTACATTTGTAAACTCAAAGCTTGTTGCACCTGTCTCAGCCCCTGCGCCTCTTTCAGCGTTAAAGAATGCTAGAGCATCTAAGAAATCAGGTAACTTTTCTTCTTCTTCATAAGCTTCTTTAAGGTCATAGATATTCCCTTCCTGTAGGGATAACTTAAATGTATCTTTGACGTTAAATGGACCAACTTTTTCCAAAAAAAGCGAATCTGAAATTGTATTACGAAGCTCGTCATAGAAGCCACCAAAACTAGCGAACTCAGCATTATCTCTGTCAACTACTAAAGGATAATACTCTGGAAAATAGTGTTCAATAAAATAGTCTGTACACAAGCGCTCTTGGGTCTCTTTGGATCCACGACTCGTGACATTAACATAAAAGTTCATTATGTTGTCTACTTTATTGACAAATGGTATACCCGGTAAAGTTTTGGAGATTAAAGTTTGTAGAGATATAGCTTGTATTTCTGGTATTGCCATTAGTTTGTCCTGTTATATAAGCTTAGGATATACTTATCGCCGGCGACCCCGGAGTTGTCCAAGTAATCATTTACAATAGCAACATTACTTAAAGGTATGTCCGCAATCATTGGTACTTGACAATTTAAAGTAACATTAATCATATTTTCTATTCCCGCACTCATAACCTGCTTGAAATCAGGCGCTGTTTCAGTTCCATAAAAAGGTGACATATGAGTGTGGTTTTGGACAGATCTATTAAAGCTTTGCTGATACGATATAAAGTTGTCCAATATTGTGCTTACATTTTCTATAACCTGAAGCATAGCGTTCAGGCAATCCTTAAGATTTTCACCTTTTACCATCGGCTGAAGATCTTCTGGGTCATTCATTGCAATCAAATCAATTCCGTATCCACTCTTATCAGCGTTTGACAATTCCCCGCCCTGTGAGTTGATAGAGTCTGTGCGGGTAATAAGTCGAATGTTTTCGCGACCAATAACTCTAATGTTATCTGCCTTGAGGGCGATACTAGATCTGGGTGTTACCGAGGAAGTAGATCCTGCGCCCTTTGGCTTTTTGAGTCTAAAGTACCCATCGATATCTGCCTTTTGACTGACATAGATTCTTGCCGAGTCCAGAACAAAGTTGGGATCTGCATAAAGTTTGTTACCCTTTCGGTCTCTACTGCGCGCGCTATGTCCCAAAGTTCCAGCAACAATATCTATTGCAGCGCAATGAGACTGTCCTTTACCTCCGGTGCCAGAGAGTCTGTTAGAGTTTCTATCTTTTCCTAATTTAATAGATGCGTTGCCTTTTCTTATAACTTTCTCATTAGAGGTCAGGATTAAATCTGGCGTGTCATAGTTCTCTGTCTCTTTTGAGCCAACTCCGCGTATATCAGCCTCTTCGGCTGGGGATGCGTTGTCCAACTTTCTTTTTTCAATTGGGTCTGTTGGTTTTTGTATGGCTGATATTGTTTTTACTTTAGACACTTTTTTCTCCTAAGATAACGCACTAGGTCCTGCTGTGGCGGGCGGATCTGCCCCAAATGTTACCTGTGTATCTTCAAGCCCCTCTTGAGTCCAACGTTTAGTGTTTACCGAGACCCCTTTAACTACTTTGTTAAGTCCGATCCAATCCAAGTGCCAATGTTCGTTTGATACACCAAAATTAAAGTTAAATTTGTCGGGGGCAAATTTATTCAACCACTTAAATTCTGGTGAGTTCCCCGCTTGATCTCCGGTCCATCCACTAGCTGGTCTATCTATATCTACAGCAGATCCCCATCCGTGATTGGATGTGCCAGGAATTGCTGCATACCCAACAAATTTACAATTTTTATTGTACTGTCCTGCGCCCTCGCCTTTTATACCATTACGATGCGGTCCGGGGCATCCTGCCTCATCGCCACCAACCCTAATCATACGCACATTAACTTGACTATCATAAGTTCGATAGCCACTACCTTTTAGTTGTTTGCCAAATTTTCGCTTATATGCAGCCGTTAATTTAAGCCAATCATCTTTAGCATCTTTTATTAATTGAGCACCAGAGGCTGGATCAGTATACAACAAACCGGCTTCCTCTAGCTCTCCATTATTGATGGGTTCGCCTGTTGGAATATAAATCGCTGTTTCTTGTTTAGCTCTATTAGACCAACTAAAGATGCCCGGATCATCCTTGGAAACTGTACCCCTAGGACCCATAAGCATAGATTTTTTATCTTTGAAATCCATCTTTATTGATGAATTTTGAAGATTAATATCAAATATTTTAGGTCCTACTTTTATAATTTGAGGTTTTTGGAACTTTTCGTCGGCGTATATTATACTAACCAGTGTTCCAGGCAAAATAGCCAACTGACCGTTGGGTACACTAGCATCAAGCGATAACGACGCGTCAGGTAACGAATCAACTCGATCAGCCAAAGACATGCCTGGAAGATTCAACTTCCCGGTTGCATTGTCTTTTAGAAGCTCATCAATATCTATGAGAACTCTAGGATCACCTTCATGGACATAAACCTTATATTTGTAATATACTGCTTCGCCAGTTAATTCTGGACTATCTGCTAGCGCAAGCTGTTTAGAGACGTACTCCAAATTTTCCACCGGATTGGATATTACTGGTTGGTCCCCATAATAAGTACCAAAAACAATACCACCGAAAACCGTTTTATTTCCAATAGCATCAGGAGTAAATGCTTGCTCCAGAACAGTAGATATAGCATCGGTTGTAGTTAAGGATCTTCTATCACCAGAAAGACCGTCAGCTGGTCTAAGATCATTCAGGATACCGTATTGGCTAAATATCTGTTGGGGTGTTATTTCGTTAGCCATCTTCTTTGCTCTCGTTCAACAAATCAAACAACTGCTCTTTGTCGTCGGCTGTGAGACCTACTTGGCCTGTCTTTTGGCGTTGAAGGATCGCAGCAAGCTTCACCATCTGCTCATTGGATCTTTGAAGGTTTTCTACATACTTGGCCGCGATTGGGCCCATCTCTCTTCTATCGGCGGGAGAGGCTTTCATATCGGCCATTACATCCATTAGTAAAGACTTGGCCATCGCACGATCTTCTTTGATGTTTGTCGTGGTTTCTTCTATGTAATGCTCTAAACTTAAATCTCGCTGTTTTCCCATTTTTCTTTAAATACCCTCTTTGTCAGCATTAGTAGGTAGAATCTTTATAGTTTTTATTCCACAAAAAGGCGAAAAATACTAGATCTCGCTGTTTTCCCATTTTGTCTTAAACGTCCTGTACCTCTTGCGAAGCTTATTAAGATTATTGACAACCTGTTTTGTATTAAGTCCTGTAATTTCTCTCAAATATAGATAGATTGCCTTCTTATTAAAAATTTCTATTTGATCAGCGGAGTCTAAAAGAATACGAACAGCCATAAGAACCTTCTTCTCGTTTTCTTTTATCATAAATGAATCCCAAGTATCTATCTCATTATTGAGAGACATCCAAAATTCCATCTCCGATCTTTTGTCGAAATAACTGGGATCCTCCGATATTAGGTTTTCATCCATCTCATTCAGAACATCCTCCATAAAGACTTCTGTTTGTAGACGCTTTTTGGTTCTCTTTACCTTATGGATAAACCAGTTCTTTGTTACAACCGAGAAATATGAAAAGGCTTTGGAGCCTTTGTTCGGATCGTATTTGTTTAGGATGGTCGTTAACCAAACCTTACAATCTGCTCTGAGATAGTCAATGTTTGGCAGTGTGGTAAAACGATAAGTGTAGATTATCTTGTCTACCATATCGTCAAACGCAGGCTGTATGTACTCTTCGTATAACTTAGATCGCAATTCCCTGTCATTTGTCAGGGCATACTTAACTATTGCGTCTTCGTGTGCCTGCGTAAAGTAATAATTTTTCTTGCTCTTCTTCCTCGGCATTTAGCGCTTCCTCTAGTTCTTGTTCCAATTCAGCGTCTATTGTATATTCAAATATCTCTTTAAAATTAGACATTTCTTCATTTACTTCTCTTATACGAAGCACCAATTCTTGGATGATCGGCTCCCCGTGAAAAGAATCCATGCTATACATATCCTTTACAAACACTTGAAAAGCTTTTGTGGTCAAAAACAAATCAGACATATTGTCTGAGATAAATATAAACTTTTGTAACATCCTTGATATATACCAACCCAAAAGTACGTTTATTGCAAGGGATATGATTAATACAATATGAATGAACATTATTTGTTTTTATTTAGTTGCTCTTTTTGTTGTTCCAACTCTTGACGCGAATCTTCTATAAATTGCTCTGTTACTTGACCAACCTTGTTAAGTTTTGTTCCATTTTTTCTCGTAGTAAATGTTGTTAAGAGTTTTACTAGAGTGGATCCCGAATCACACTTTGGGCAAGTTGATTGCGTCTCGGATGAAGGATGGTATATAGTTGAGACTTCTTCACACGCTTTGCAGCGGTACTGATATCGTGGCATTAACGACGCGTCTCAAGAACCTTTAATCTTCTATCAATGTCCTGAAGATGTTTCTCAAGGTCTCTAGCTTGCTGTCGAAGTGCCGTGCGAACAAGTTCATCAGCTAACTCTCTAGCCTGTCCCTCGGTAATGTATCTAGTCTCTTGTGTCTTCTTAAACATTTTATTATCCTTCCTCGTTTAATTGAACATTATCAAAATTAATTGTTGGCGGGTTTGTTACAACCAACTCTGATTGAGATGAATCCTCTGGACTAACCTCAAAATTCATTTCCTGCAGAACCGGAACAATATCCGACTGCTCCATTAATGATCTTTGAAGAGCCATCATTAAGGCTCCGACTGCTTGATTTGATAATCTCATTCTCTTGATCTCCTTGTATATTATTAAGAGTTATTACTTACAGCACCGGGGATCTTCAGCCAATCCTTGTGCTCTCTTACTTCTAGATTTTTTTCCCACGAAGCTTGAAGAACCTTTG
>Ga0208767_1000686_pt1 | contig 28137 bp, 45 predicted proteins | sample VirMetDEL_Mar_21_FD_184514 | JGI IMG/M metagenome (GOLD analysis project Ga0208767, IMG submission 184514) | Aqueous microbial communities from the Delaware River and Bay under freshwater to marine salinity gradient to study organic matter... | ecosystem: Environmental > Aquatic > Marine >... | reverse complement strand
ATAATGGCTTACATCGATCACGCACGGATTGTTGAACGATTAGGTGATACTCACGAGGAACGCATTTTAGCGATTCTCAATGACCTAGAAGATCGGATTGCCTCTATAGTTTTAGCCGCGCCTTTAACGGATGGGAAACTGTCTGATTTAGCCTGGGCTATTCAAGCAAGAACTCAGATAGAGCAAGCCTTTCGTGAAACCTTCCTTACGGAAGCTGATTCGATTGTTCGTAACTACGATGAGGTGACAGCCTCACTCAGCGCGATGTTCGAAGAATATGGTGGTCTATTCGAGGTTTCTGAGGACATTCTGACCAATCTAAAGCGTGTGTCTTTTCAGGGCTTCCAAGATATTGCGTCCACCTTTACCGATGAACTGGCTAATGAGTTATATCAAAACACTCTAGCCGGCAGACCAATTACTGAGTCTGTAAAAAATGTCAGACAAAAGATCAATGGCGTTTACATGGAGTCCGATAAGGCTGAGGTAAATCGATTAGTCACCTTAGCTAAAGAAGGATCAGAGGAAGCTGTTGAGGCACTGCATAAAATTTATGCCGCAGATCGAACTGGCAATAACATGAGGCGTTATGCCTCTCAGATGGTTCACGATTCGGTGATGCAGTTTGACGCATCGTTAAATGTGGCAGCCGGTAAAGAGGTTGGCGCAAATAAGTGGAAGTATTACGGCTCTGTTATCCGTGACTCCCGTGAGTGGTGCAAAAAACACGCAGGTAAGTCTTATACCGAGGACGAGATTAGAGAGATGTGGGCGAGTTCATCATGGACAGGTAAAGCACCAGGTGATCCATTTATCGTTCGCGGTGGCTATAACTGCCGCCACCATTGGCGACCCGTATTTGATGATGAGGTGTTAGATGCCTAAGAAGCTAGAGAAAGAATTACGCAAGATGTGTCGCAAGAAAGGGTTTAGCAGTGAACGCTGTGATGCCTATGTTTACGGCACTCTCCGTAAAACAGGGTGGAAGCCCAAACGTAAATAACTCGTTAGAGGTACGCATACATGAGCGAAAACATGGAAAACACGGTAGAAGAAACAGTTGAAACTCCAGTAGAGGTTGAAACTGAAAAGACATTCACACAGTCAGACGTTGAGCGATTGATCGAACAGCGTTTAATGCGTGAGCGTAAGAAGTATGAAAAGAAACTAGAAGGTGTCGATATTGATGAGGCAAAGCGACTCCTAGAGGAGAAGCAAGCCGCAGAGATTGAACGCCAAAAAGAAAAGGGTGAGTTTGAAAAAGTACTTCAGCAACTCGCTGAGAAGAAAGACCAACAGATCAACGCCCTTAACGCCAAGTTACATGAAACGCTTGTTGACGGTGCTTTATTACAAGCCGCTAGTCGTAACAATGCTGTTTCGCCAGATCAGGTAGTTGCGTTATTGAAGAATAAAGTTAAACTATCCGATGACGGTGTGGTTGAGGTTCTTGATGATTCAGGGTCGCCTCGCTATACTGATGACGGAACTCCGATGCAAGTAGATACCCTTGTTGGTGATTTCCTTACTGCAAATCCTCATTTTGTTCGTGCTACGCCAAGTGGTACGGGTTCTAAAGGTGCAGCAGGTGGCTCGACACAGAAGCCTTCATCTGTGGCAGATATGCTCGAAAACTGGAATGCCGGTGGTCGAGAAGCGTTTGCCGCAATGAAGGGCAAGCGGTAATTAAATTATTGTTTGCAACTGATAGGAGAAACCAATGGCTGCAACTACTTCAAGTACTTTAGACGATCTATTCGTCAATATTGTCGCACAGGCTCGTTTTACTGCTGAGGAGCAGAGCTTGATGCGTAACCTCGTAACCATGTATAACATTGAAGCTCAGGCTGGTACTACCGTACAAGTTCCTAAGTACCCTGCAATCGCTGCTGGTGACTTAACTGAAGGCACTGATATGTCATCAACTACTGTTTCAACTTCATCTGTTTCTATCGCAGTTGGTGAGGTTGGCGCACAAGTATTGTTGACTGACATGGCTGCAATGGGTGCTGGTAACCCTGCTGATGAGTTAGGTACTGTTTTGGGTAACGCAATCGCAACCAAAATGGATCAGGACATCATCGCATTGTTCGATGGCTTCTCAACATCTTTGGGTGCTACCACTACTGAGTTGACTGCTGCTTACTTGTTCCAAGCTGCTGCTACCCTTCGTGCTAACAAAGCTCCTGGTCGTTTGGTTGGTGTATTCCACCCATATCAGACTTACGCTTTGAAAGCTAACCTGACTAACACCTTCGCTAATCCTAACGGCGGTGATCTTCAGAACGAAGCAATGCGTAACGGATACGTAGGTACTATCGCAGGTATCGACATCTTTGAATCAGCTAACGTAACTGTAGATGGTTCAGGCGATGCTAAAGGCGCGATCTTCGCTCCAGAGGCAATCGCAGTAGCTATGAAGCGTGACTTCGAGATTGAGCCACAGCGTGACGCATCTAATCGCGCGTTTGAGTTGAATGCAACTGCTGTCTACGGTGTAGGCGAGTTGGATGACGACTACGGCGTTGAGATGTACTTTGACGCAGGTCTGTAAGGACTGATTAGCCCCCTTCGGGGGGCTTTTTCTGATGGCTAAGAAGCTCAAATGTAACACTCCGGTTAGGACTCCTAATCATCCAACCAAGTCCCACATGGTGAAGGCTTGCGAAGGTGGCAAGGAAAAGACAATCCGATTCGGATCACAAGGGGCTAAAACTTACCCGCCTAAGAAGGGTGAGAGCCAAAAGTCTAAAGACAAGCGCAAGGCATGGTACGCAAGGCACGAAAAGAACATCAAGAAGGGCAAGATGTCCGCAGCTTGGTGGTCAGCTAAGGTGAAATGGTAATGGCATTTTCTACTGATTCAGATTTAACAGGAATTCAGCCTGATATTTTGTCATTGGGCATCTCATCATTTAGTGGTGAACACGCTAAAGCCGAAGCTGATATTAAGCGAGAACTCCGCAATAAATGGTGGTCACGCACAGGTCGCTCAGGCGAGATGGATTCGACTCTATTAACGGATTCACAATGGACTCGCGCTAATGCTTACCTTGTGATGTGGAAATATGCACTTCCTCAGTTATCTAACTGGGTGGGTGATGACAGATTTTTAAGCATGATTAGCTTTTACCGTGATCTCTACAATCAAGAGATGGAAGCGGTTTTGGCTGATGGTGTTGAATACGATTTCAACGAAGATGGAACTATTCAGGACTCAGAGAAAGACCTGTTTATTTCTGGGCGTTTGAATCGATGAATGCAAGTATATCCATTGACACAAGTGAAGTGGATGCACTGTTTAAAAAATTAGATAGGCAATTTTCAAAAGATATTGCAAAAGGTTTAGCTGCAACATCTCAGCGCGGTATAGGAATGATCTTAGACCGCACTGCAAAAGGGATAGGCTATAAAGGTCGATTCCCTTCCTACACATCGCAATATGCGTTGTTTAGAAGTAAAACAGGTAGAAGTGCAAGACCTGATCTTAATTACACTGGAAAGATGCTTGGATCAATAAAATCTAAAGTAATCAAACCAGAGCTAACCGCAGAGATTAATTTCTCAAGGTTGGCAGAAGCTAAGAAGGCTGCATGGAATAACCAGAAGCGTCCTTTCTTTGGATTTAATGAAAGAGAGAAGAATTATCTTCGCAGATGGTTCTACAAGTATTTGAGAATATGAGTATAAGAGAGGACATCGCTGCAAACATTAAGACCGTTCTTACGGCTATGAGCAGCCCTGTGTCAGCTTCTTACGTTACTAGAGAGCCGTTTGACTTCAATCAGCTATCTAACGCTCAGTTTCCTGCGATCTTGGTTCAGACAGCCGGAGAGAGCCGAGAGGATGTGACCATAGGTGATTCAGCCATTAAGAGAATGGGAACGATTACTTATGACATTGTTGGTTATGTAAAATCGTCAACGATTGACACAGCAAGGAATGAGTTGATTGAGGCTATTGAGGAAGCCTTAGATGCAGATCGCACTCGTGGCGGTTACGCTAAGGATACTCAGGTCGTTAATGTTGAAACAGATGAAGGCTCTACCGATCCTGTCGGTGGTGTCATTGTGACTGTTGAGGTTGAATACTTCTATACTAGAGGTGCAGCATGAAAAACTTTAAACGTGTAGAGAAAGACAAGAAAGTTGTCAAAAAAAAATCTACATCCAAGAAGCCTTCTGAAGTGAAGGCAAATGCAGAAGCAGAAGCCGTTAAAACTTTAGAGGAGAACAACGATGGCTAATTACAAAGGAAGCGAAGGCTTCGTCAAAATTGGTGTAAATACCGTAGCTGAGATTCGTGATTGGTCACTAACTATGAGTGCTGACACGATTGAAGATACTGTAATGGGTGAATCCGTACGCACCTACAAAGCAAGTCTAACTACCGCTACAGGTTCAGTTACCGCTTACTACGATGATACTGACTCAAATGGTCAGGCATTGATGGATGCAGGTGATACTCCGACTTTGTTGTTGTACTTTGATTCAGATAGCTACTACAGCGTTCCAGCAATCATTACTGAGCGTGGCGTATCTTCATCATTTGACGGAATGGTTGAAACCACTTTCTCATTCCAGGCTAGTGCGGCAGTAACGCTTAACTAAGCTAACAGGTGGGGCTGTCTAGGTTCATTACCGAAAAGCAGGATTCCGTGACCTGCCTGACAGCCGCTTTATCACGGGCTTTACGGAGAGCAAAATGTCTATTTTAGATCGCGCTAAGGCGCATTTCGAAGCACAGGAAATCAAGCGTATTGAAGTTCCTGAATGGGGTGAGGATGGTAATCCTGCGATTATCATGTCAGAGCCTTTTACATTAGCGGATAGAAAGTCGCTAATAAAATTCGCACAAGATGATGAAATGGAGTTCCTTGTTCGTCTTATCATAATGAAGGCATTAGATGAAGATGGGAAAAAGATTTTCGATCTTTCTGATAAGCCAACATTAATGAATAAAGTTGATCCATCTGTAATCCTAAGGATTGCTAATGCGATTAGCCAAATTCCCACTGTCGAGGATATGTCGGGAAACTAAAAAGCGACTCAGAGTTAATTCTGAAATATTCATTGGCTGAAACATTGCATAAAAGCGTGTCTGAAATTGAGCAAATGAGTTATGAAGAATTCAATGGATGGGTCGCTTATTTTCAAATGAGGCATGAAGATGGCAACCGCTGACGAAATTAAAATCCGCATAATCGCCCAAGATGAAGCCTCAAAGGTTTTCCAAAGGACTCGTGGCGAAGCTGATCGTCTTAAAACCTCATTAACATCACTAAAAGTTGGCATTGCAGCAATGGGCGTTGCTAGCGGTGCTTTCCTAAAATCAGTTATTGATACTGGTTCTCAGGTACAAAATCTGCGCTTGAGAATGAGATTCCTTACAGGTTCAACTGAAAAGGGTGCTGCTGCTTTTCAGGCAATGACAAAGTATGCCTCTCAAGTGCCATTTGCATTAGAGGATATACAGTCAGGCGTTCCATCTCTTTTAACAGTATCTAAGGGAACTGATGATCTAAATAATTTATTAGCCATCACTGGTGACTTAGCCGCTGCATCTGGTCTTTCATTTGCTGAAACATCAATGCAGCTACAAAGAGCATTAGCTGGCGGTATTGCTTCTGCTGAGTTATTCCGCGAGCGTGGTATATCAGCCATGCTTGGATTTGAGCAAGGCGTTTCTTACTCTGCAATGCAGACTAGAAAGTTAATAACAGAAGCATTTGCTCAAGGAACTACCACAGTAGCCGGAGCTGCAAAAGCCATGTCCGGCACTTTTACTGGTCAAGTATCGATGATGCAGGATGCTTGGTTTCAGTTAAAAATGCAGTTAGCAGAAACCGGAATTATTGATGAAGCTACTAAATCAATTAAACAATTAACAGAAGTTATAGCCGATCCTGCATTTATTGATGGAGCTAAAACTTTCTCAACAGCATTATTAGACCTATTTAAATTTACCGTTGAAAACTGGAAAATACTTAGTACTGTTGGTGCTGTATGGCTTGGGGCAAAAGTTGGCAGCATTCTTGGCAAGAAAGGAAGTGCTATTGGCGCACTGACAGCTGGTTTAGCCACCCTTATTGGCACACAGATTCAAGCAGAGCAACCTGCTAAGCAGCTTTTCTATACTTATCAAGAATTAGGTTTAGAGCTACAAAAATCGAATACAGAATTTGAAAAGCAAAATGAATACCTATTGTCTGTTAAAAATGGATTCGAGAAATACAAAGAATCTGTGAAAGACGTTACGGTTGAACTTGAAAATGCAGCATTAAAAGGCATGAAGAAATTAGAAGATTCCCTTGTTGAATTTTCAATGGGAACTAAATCTGCCAAAGATGCCTTTAAAGATATGGCTAGATCAATAATTGCTGATCTAATCAGGATACAAATTAGGCAAACAATAGTAAGTAGGTTATTACCTTTCTTAGGATTAGGTGGTTCACCTGCTGCTACTGGGGCTACAATTTCTGCTGCTCCATCACCTGCTGCTCCATCTATGATGACTCCGCTTCCTGCTTTTTCTGGCGGTGGTTACACTGGATCAGGTGCAAGATCAGGCGGGGTCGATGGTAATGGTGGATTCCCTGCAATCCTTCACCCTAATGAAACTGTTATCGATCACACTAAAGGTCAGTCACAAGGCGTCACAGTGGTACAAAATATTAACGTGTCAACGGGTGTACAACAGACCGTAAGAACAGAGATAATGGGTCTGATGCCTCAGATCGCTAATGCTGCTAAAGGTGCAGTTTTAGATGCTAGACGGCGTGGTGGTTCATTTGCAGGGGCGTTTTAATGGCAATCATTTATCCACTTAGTCTGCCAACTCACACTGGCTTAAGCAGCGTCAATCTCAGGGCTGTCACACAAACAGCGATGAGTATGTCGCCTTTTACCTATAAGCAGCAAATCCACAATCATTCAGGTCAGCGTTGGGAAGTAGAGGTAACTTTGCCGCCAATGAAACGTGCGGACGCTGAGCAATGGTTAGCCTGGTTATTATCCTTAAATGGCATGGAAGGGACATTTCTTATGGGTGATCCTTTAGGGGCTACCGCTAGAGGTTCTCTTGGTGGTACGCCTGTTGTTAATGGTGCTAATCAGACAGGTCAAAGTTTGACCATTGATGGCTGTACGCCAAGCGTGACAGGATGGCTTAAAGCAGGTGACTACATTCAATTAGGCTCAGACAGCACGTCAACGCTTCACAAGGTTCTAGTGGATGTCAATACTGATACAGGCGGTGCTGCTGATATTGATATTTTCCCTGCCATGCGAACAGCTCCAGAGGACGGTTCAACTGTTACGGTGTCTAATTGTGTAGGTCGATTCCGACTTAACTCAGGTCAGCAAGATTGGTCAATCGATACTGCCAGTATTTACGGTATTACCTTTGGCGGGTTAGAGGCAATCACATGAGCAGAGAATTAGGTGTCATTGCTGATGCGTTAGAAGTTCCTGAAATATACCCGTTCTTCGCTGTTGAGTTGATGTTTGATACTGAAACGATCACATGGAATGGGCAGACAGTTCAATCTGAGCCTTTGTATTTGTGGACGGGCTTAGGTGAGATCGAAGTCGATGGGAAAACCTATACCGGCACAGGTAACTTACTTCATATCAGTGAGGTAACAGAAACCGCTGATATTCGCGCAGCAGGAGCGACCATTACCTTAACGGGATTAAACACTGACATTGTAGCTCTTGCCCTACAGCAGCCGTATCAAGGGCGATTATGCCATCTTAAATTCGGCATTCTTGATGCGAATATGGATATTCTGCTTAAAGAAGATGCTTTCGCTCTTTTAATGGAAAATAACGCCAATATTGAGATTGCCGAACAAGACCCTCACGCTCTAGCTAACCTATTCACAGGTTATATGGATCAGATGAACATCGAGGAAGCAGCAGATACTTGTACTATCCAGCTAACCCTTGAGAGCAAGTTAATTGATTTAGAGCGACCAAGAATTTTCAGATATACCTCAGAAAATCAGAAGGCGCGATATGAGAATGACCTTGCCTTTGATTTTATCCCTGACTTACAAGATCAACCTCTTTCATGGGGTAGGTCGTGAGGTATCAAGTCGCTAAACCTGCTAAAAATAACAACACCCTCAATCGTTATAGCGATTGGGATATTCGTTTAATTGCCTTTATAAATAGCGTCAGAAAAAAGCCCTTTTCATGGGGCGATAATGACTGCCTAACCTTTGCCAATAATGCGGTTATCGCACAAAAAGGCACAGGATTTGATTCAGGCTATTTAAGCGGATATGACGATGTTAAAGGTGCAATCAAGGCGTATAACACCTTTTTAGAAGAAAGCGGCTATACAGACATTGTAGACGGCTTAGATCAGACATTTGAGCGAGTGACTGGCTTTCCACCGAGAGGATCAGTCGTTGCCATGCCTGTTTCTGATGGCGCAGTTTTCCCTTATTCCTTTGGTATTATGGTGTCTAAATATGCAGCATTTGTTTCAGAGGAAGGCTTGTTGATGGTAGTGCCTGATAACACTTATTTAGCGTGGAGAGTTAGCTAATGCCACAAGCTGTTATACCTGCAGTGGTATCAACAGGCATCGGTGTTGCCGCAGCTGGTGGTATTTCTGCGTTTACTTTTGGCACATTTGCGGCAGGTTGGGCTTCGATTGCAGCTTCAGTAGCGACTTATTCCGCTCTTGGCTATGCGATGAATGCTTTAAGCCCTAAACCTAAATCAACCGCAGGTGCAGGTTATCAAGTCAATCAATTAGCTTCGGCAGCTCCATCGAGTTTTATCTATGGATCAGTCAGAGTAGGCGGTGTTGTTTTCTATCAGGAAACTACAAGCAATAATAAATATCTTCATCGTTGCATTGCGCTAGCAGGACATGAAGTCAATGATATAACCGAGTTTTATATTGATGACGTGCTTGTTCCTTTAACAGCAGACGGCACAGATGAGAATGGCATTACCCAGTATATTGTTGATGTGTCTGATTCAGATGATCCTGCCTATAAATACAATGGATATGTGCGAGTTAAAAAACATTTAGGCAAGCACACTGACGGGACTGCACAAAGAGCAGACGCAGATTTAATCAGTGAATCTAGCAAATGGACATCGGATCACAGAGCGCAAGATATTGCGTATCTTTATGTTCGTTTACAGTTTAGTTCGGATAAGTTCCCTAATGGTGTGCCTGTCATCAAGGCACTGGTTGAAGGCAAGAAAGTCTACAACCCTGACACTGAAGTGACGGAGTTTAGTAGCAATCCTGCCTATTGCTTGAGGGATTATCTAATCGCTAGCGGTGTTGCTGAATCATCCGAGATTGACAATGTGAGCTTTATTACTGCCGCAGGGGTTTGTGATGACTCGGTTAGCTTATTAGCTGGTGGTACTGAAACCCGTTATACAACTAACGGTACATTCCTCAGTGATGCCTCGCCCCAGGATGTGATTCAGGGTTTGTTAGGTTCTATGGGTGGCATGATCTGGTACTCACAGGGCAAATGGGGCTGTAAGGCTGCGGCTGCTACGGTTGCATCGATTGAGTTAAATGAAGATGACCTCAGAGGGTCGTTAAGCATTGCCACTCGTGTATCGCGCAGAGATGCGTTTAACCGTGTGATGGGCGTTTATAAAGGCGAGGAAACAAATTTCTTCGAGTCAAGTTATCCAAGCATTACCTCAGATGTATTCTTAGAGGTAGATGGTGGCTACGAGTCTGAGATGGAATTGAATCTACCTTTCACTTCAACCTCTACAATGGCTCAGCGCATCGCTAAAATTGCGTTATACCGTAACCGTGAGCAGTTAAAGATCAGCGGCACATTCGGTATGCGGGCGATGAATCTAGGTGTTGGTGATATTGTTCAAATCACTAACTCGCGTTTAGGCTTTGATTCTAAAGACTTTGAGGTCACAGAGTGGTCATTTGCGCTTACAGGTGATATGACCTTACAGGTTTCAATGAGCCTACAAGAGATCAGCTCTGTAGTCTTTGAGGCTTACGCTAATGAAACTGCCTTTGAGAGTAACAACACCACACTCCTGTCGCCTTTTTATGTGCCTTCGGTAACGGTATCGCTTTCGCAGGAATATCGTGTCGTTAATGAAACAATCACAAACGTATTATTAATTGATACATCAAGTAGTAACCCTGACTTTGTTGATGCGGTGGAGATTGAGTATCGAAAGAACTCAGATGAGTTCACAGTATTAGGCATAGGTGATTTAGGTAGATTTTCTATTTTAAATATTGAAGTCCCTAACGTAGCTGAAGCAGGGTCTATTACTTACGAGGTTAGAGCAAGGGGTATTAACTCACTAGGCGTTAAGGGTGTTTTTAGCTCTACGAGTAAAGTCATTGAGGCAGATACAACACCACCCTCTGCGCCTACGGACTTTGAAGCAAATCTATCAGGCGGCGCTATATTCTTTAATTGGGAAGGGGTTTCTGAGCTTGATCTGTCATACTATCGCTTGTATCACTCATCAAGTACCTCAGCGACCTTTGGTGACGGCTCACAATCAACAGTTATTAGTAAGATAGCTCGACCTGCCACATCAACAAGTTTTCCTGCTTTATCGGGTACTTTCTTTGTAAGGGCTTTCGATAAATCAGGCAATGGTTCTACAACCGCATCGGTTGTGATCGACCCAAGTGCGTTACCTTTATTAGGTACTTCACAGACAGCGACAGAAGACCCATCCTTTAGTGGCTCTAAACTCCAAGCAGAGGTCGTATCAAGTGAGTTAAGAATTGAAGCGGCTTATTATAATAGTAGTAATGCAGAAGAATCTGGCACTTACTACTTTTCAAATGTGTTAGATGTAGGTACAGCAAGAACAGTTCGCGTATCCTATGATGTAGCAGCGACACGACACCATTCTCAAGCGGTTTCAGGTGAGGTTGATTGGGATTATATTCCTAACAACTGGGATACATGGACTGGTAATTGGGACGATTGGTCAGATGAAGATCACGACTTCGGTGATATAGAATATATTGTCTATGTCAGGGCGACTTCAGTTGACGCAGGTGGCGGTACGCCAGATTGGACGGGGACAAGTTATGTTCCTGCAACAGGCGAAGTAACGGGCAGATGGTTTCAGTTCTCCATAGAATTATGGCGATATACTCAGTATGTAACTCCATCCGTATCGGCACTATCAGGAACAGTGGAATATTAATATGGCAACACATGATTACAACATAGCGAATCAGACAGCGACTACCGCTAGAACAGACATTAATAATGCCCTGTCAGCGATAGTCAGTAATAACTCAAGTGCGTCTGAGCCTTCGACTAAATTTGCGAATATGTGGTGGTATGACACGACTAACAATATTCTCAAGTTTAGAAATGAAGCGAATGATGCTTGGATTATTATCGGTCAATTAGATCAGACCAATAATGCCTTCTCAGGTGGTACGCCAGCGGGTGCTGTTCAGCCATTTGCTATGTCAACACCGCCAACAGGTTGGTTGAAATGTAACGGTCAAGCTATCTCTCGGACAACTTACGCAACTTTGTTTAGTGCTATCGGTACAACTTATGGCGTAGGTGATGGCTCGACAACCTTTAACGTGCCTGATCTTCGCGGTGAGTTCATTCGCGGTTGGGACGATTCACGCGGTATTGATTCAGGTCGTACATTAGGTTCTAGCCAAGCAGATGATACAGAAGCTCATACCCATACGGCTGATATAGAGGCTTCGCTTATTGCTGATAATGCGACCGAACTGACAAGTGGGCAAAAGGGCTTACAAACTTTTTCATATGACTCTGAAAACCCTATATTTGCTCACTTATGGTCTGACGCAAGCTCAGGATCAACTGGCTCAACAGGTGGCACTGAAACTCGCCCAAGAAACATTGCACTTAACTATTGCATTAAATATTAGGAACTGACATGGCAGACAAGAAAATATCTGATCTAACAGCGATCACAGGTGCTAATACAGCAGACGATGACTTGCTTGTCATTGTTGATACTTCGGCTGGCGAAACAAAACGCATCACCCTCGGTGAACTAGAGAATGGCTTAGCTCGCTCTAACTTTGCTTTAGGTGATAACGAAAAGATTACCTTCGGTGCAGGAAGTGACCTACAGATTTATCACGATGGTAGTAATAGTTATGTTCGTGATGCCGGTACAGGTAGATTAAATCTTAGAAGTGATGGTGCAGGTATAGATTTACAAACAAGCACTGGTGAAACAATGGTCAGGGCTAATGTAGATGGCGCAGTTGACCTGTACTATGACAACAGCAAGAAACTCGCCACCACATCCACAGGTATTGACATAACGGGTGATGTAGCTATTGGTGACGGAAGTAATACTAGCACTCGCTTTGTTATGGGAGCTGATACTGATAGTAAGTTATTCCATAATGGTACTGACGCTTACTGGATCAATGAAACAGGAAGTTTGTTAATTCGCAATTTATCTGACGACAAAGATATTGCTTTACAAACTGATGATGGCTCAGGTGGTTTTGGTAATTATGTTTTTTGTGACGGCAGTACCGGTGCTACTCAGCTTTATAACAATAACTCACTAAAACTCGCCACCACATCCACAGGTATTGACATAACGGGTACTGTTACTGCTGATGGGTTGACTGTTGATGCAGCAGTCGCAACGATTACAAATGCCGATATTAATAACGGAGCAACCTTACGTCTTGATAATGCTACTTCAAGTTCATCTTGGGCAGCAGGAAGTATTATTGGTACTCTTGAATATTATTTATCTGCTGATGCTTCAACGACTGAGCCAGTAAGGGCAAAGATTGAGCTTGAGGAACTTGCGGGTAGTACATATCCATCACAAGCAGCGTTAAATTTTTATACGGCTGATGGAAACGGACTAGATAAAAATATGTCCATTTCTTCAGGCGGCGACATCTCCTTCTACGAAGATACAGGTACAACAGCTAAATTAACGTGGGATGCTTCAGCAGAATCTCTTAATTTTGCGGACGATGCAAAAGCCATCTTTGGTGCAGGTAGTGATCTACAGATTTACCATGATGGTAGTCATAGTCGTATTGTTGAAAATGGTACTGGCAACCTCTCAATAAGAGCATCTAATTTCAACATATATAACTCAGCAGGGACTAATCCTTATTTGATTGCCACAGATGGTGCTGAATTAAATCTATATCACAACGGCTCAGCCAAACTCGCCACAACCTCTACAGGCATTGACGTAACAGGCACGGTGACTGCTGATGGGTTGACGGTTGCTACAAACACAGACCCAAATGTTGTTATACAAAACACAACAAGCGGTGCATCTACTCTTACACTAAGAAGAATTAATGCTGATGATGCTTACACGGATTATAAGTTAAGAACAGAAAGCGGTTATTTCAAACTTCTATCTGATGATGCTACTTACAATGACCAAAAAGTATTCCAAGCATCTCCTGACGGCGACATCTCCTTCTACGAAGATACAGGCACTACGCCTAAGTTCTTCTGGGATGCTAGTGCTGAGTCTTTGGGTATTGGTACGAGTAGTCCTTCTGTACCTTTTCATATAAGCACCAATCAACAAGCAGTAGCACAAATTGAAAGCTCAAACGTTAACGGCTCTTATGCAATTTGGGCAGTAGGTGGTACTAAGTTTGGTGATGTAGGTTCTAAGAAAGGTATTCAAGGAACAGGCAACACGACTGATTTCATGATTGCCTCAAGGTCTACTTACCCATTAATTCTTGGAACTGGCTCAACAGAACGTATGCGCATCGACTCCAGTGGTAATCTGTTGGTGGGTAAAGCTACGACAAGTATTTCAACCGCAGGATTTGTAGCTAATTCAACCGGTCAAACATATACTACTTGTAGTAACGATACACCATCAAGACTAAATCGTTTAACTAGCGATGGGACACTGATTGTTTTTTATCAAGACAATACTTCAGAAGGAAGCATCTCAGTCTCCGGCACAACCGTTTCTTACAACGGTGGTCACTTAGCTCGTTGGTCACAACTTGCAGATAACACAAAAGACGAATCAATCGTTAAAGGTACAGTCTTAACCAACTTAGACCAGATGGCTGTATGGCATCACGAAGCAACAGAAGATAAAGACGCCTACACCGAAGATAACGAGCAGCTTAACTGTATGGCTGTATCGTCTGTTGAAGGTGACCCAAATGTCGCAGGTGTATTTGTCAACTGGGACAACGATGACGATGAGTTCAACGACATGAACATCGCAATGACAGGCGATATGGTTATCCGTATTGCTCAGGGTACTACTGTACAACGTGGCGACTTGCTCATGTCAGCAGGTGACGGTACTGCTAAACCACAGGGCGATGACATTGTGCGTAGTAAGACTATCGCTAAAGTTACATCAACCAACGTTTCACACACATACGATGATGGCTCATATCTTGTGCCATGCGTCTTAATGGCTTGCTAAGGAGAACTAACATGGCAACATGGTCAATTGCTCAATTAGAGTACAACAATGACGCTGACAAAGGCGTTGTAATCGCACACTGGCGTGTTACTGAAGAAGAAACTGTAGGTGAAGATACTTACACTGCATCTTCTTACGGCACTACCTCATTTACGCCTGACGCATCAGCAGACGGCTATGTCGCATACGACTCTTTAACCGAAGAAACCGTTATCGGTTGGGTTAAGGATTCAATGGACTACGCAGAAGTGGAAGCAGGTTTGACTGCTAACATCGAAGCGCAGAAAGCACCTGCAACTCTAGCGGGTATGCCGTGGGTTACTGAGGCTTAATTTTAACATAAACAGGAGATAACGATGGGCGAGAAACAAACACAAACCATCACTATTGACGGAAAAGAGTACACCGAAGATCAACTAACCAACGAGCAGAAGGTTATGATCAATCACATTGGTGACTTAGATCGTAAGATCAACTCAACGCAGTTTAATTTAGATCAGCTAAACGTAGGGCGTAAAGCCTTTATGGATATGCTGACCGAATCCCTAGAGGAATAATCTAATGTCCCAATTTATGGATATGATTCGCCTACCTAATTACGGGTTAGGTCTAGCTAAAGGTCAGTTCGCAGATATAAGCCATGTCCATAAGTTTGGGGCTGTTCCTGCTATGTCGCAGAATCAGACAGGAACGATCTGGGACGTTAATGACACAGCCTATCCCTGGGCATCCTTTAGTTCGGCTGGCACTCTCTCTATCCCTGCTGTGGATGCTTCTGACGATGGCATCTCTTTAACCATTGTAGGCTTAGATGAGGATTACGCCCCTCAGTCCGAAACAGTATCAGTGTCATCTACCACCTCAACTACTACGAGTAATTCCTTTATTCGTGTCTTTAGGGCTTATACAGGCTCTAATAATGTCGGAAATATCAATATCCAGAAAGGCGGAACTACGGTTGCTAGAGTTTCGGCTGGTAAGGCTCAAACCCTAATGGCTATTTATACCGTTCCTGCCGGATATACAGCGTATCTACTTAAAGGCACTGCAACCTGTCAGGCTGGCGCAGACGCAACCGGTAATATGTATATCCGTTATTTCGGTGAAAGTTCTTTCCGAGTAGGACATTCCTTTGAGGTATCGGGTGCTGGCGGTCAATACACTTATGACTTTGGTGTCGCGATCAAAATCCCTGAAAAGAGTGACATCGATGTCCGTGCTACTGTAAGATCAAACAATGCGCGGGTCACGGCTGCGTTCGATTTAATCCTAGACTACGATTGATGAGCCATGACCGACTACGAACTCGAAGAACTATTGGATCGCGCAGCGAAAAGAGGTGCTGCTGAAGCCCTACATGAAATTGGTCTGCATGATGAAAATGCAATCCATGATATTCACGAACTTCGCAACCTCTTAGACTCTTGGCGTTCGACTAAAAGAACTGTCGGCAATACCGTCCTTAAATTCATCACAATGGCTATCTTAGGAGCATTAGCAACTTCTGCTTGGTTCAAGTGGGGTGAATAGTGTTAGACCCAGTTTCCATAATTGGGATTGCGACTACAGCTTACAAAGGCTTAAAGAGTGCCGTAGAAGCTGGTCGGGAGATTCAGGACGTGATGGGTCAGTTGAGTCAGTGGGCTGGAGCGATAGCAGACCTCGACAAACTGGACGAACTAAACAAAAAGAAAAAGTCCTCGATATTTACCTCATTAATACCCAAGAATGGCTCAAGCGTAGAGCAGGAAGCCATGCAAATTTATACCGCCCGTATCCAAGCGCGAGAGCAGCGTTCAGAAGTGTTGAGGCTGATTGGCTATACACAGGGCGAACATGGACTGCGTGAGTTTGTAGAACTTGAGAAGCAGATCAGAGCAGAACGAAGAAAGACGGCTCATGCAGAAATAGAGAGGATACAAAAGCTAAAAGATATCGGGATGGCTTTTGTTATTACAGTCTTAGCGATTGCCACATTAGGGCTATTCATTGTCCTTATATTAATGATTCAGGGGGCTAAATGATGGGCATGAGTGAGTTAGTTCTAATCTACGCTTTGAATAATGCGATGTGGTCAATGGATGAGAATAACGTCCCGCAAATCTGTCTAAGCGTCCCTACTGAGGAAAATGATACTTTTAAGGGCTGTACCTCAGTTCCAGATGAAATCTTAAAGGAGTGGCTTAAACACGCCACTATAAAGGCATGAAACCTGTCATTGTTAAATGGGTCGATATTACATCTGAACTCATTTGGAACGATGAGGGTAAAGTTAAGCCGTTAAAATTCACCTCTATTGGATTCTTAGTTGAAGAGAATGACGATTACATTGTCCTAAATGATACCGATGGAGAATGGGGACAGCATACCGCCTATCCTAGAGGCTGTATTACAGAAATCATAAAATTGAAAGTTAAGTAGTTGTAATCTCTATCTTTTTATGGTTTAAAGCCGTAACAGGGGGATGCCATGAAACATTTACTACCATTTGCCACTGAACGACAAGCTGAAGTTATTGAAGCCGTTATACGTTACGGAAGCCATCGTAAAGCCGCCAAAGCGTTAGGCATACACCACTCTAATGTGCATAGGAATATCCAAGCTGCAAAGGCTAGAGCCGCTAGACAAGGCGTTGCACCAGAGGCGGATATGGTTCACCAAGCCCCCGAAGGATTCACAGTAAAGGGTACTTCAACCCTCTATAAAGATGGCGAGCCTGTTATCCAATGGGTAAAGACCAATCAAGAAAAGCAATCAATGATGGAGATGCTTGAGGAGTTTAAGGAAGGACTCCAAGACATAAATAAAGCTAAACCCATAAAAGCCCCTAAGACCTCAAATAAGGATTATCTCGCCGCCTACATTATTGGAGATCACCACTTTGGTATGTTTGCATGGGGTTCTGAAACAAACATGGCAAACCCAGAAGAAGGAAACTGGGATATTGATAAATCTAGGAAGGTTCTGATTAATGCGATAGACCGTTTAGTAGAACGTGCTGGCGATGCTGAAACAGGCTTATTGGTTAATGTTGGTGATTTTTTCCATGCTAACGATACAACATCCTTGACACCAAATTCTAAAGCCTTGCTTGATTCTGATGGTCGTTTTGGTCGTACAGTGAGGATGGCAGGTGAGTTATTCCGCTACCTCATAGATCGTATGCTCAACCGCCACAAGAAGGTCGTCATTATCAATGCGCGTGGCAACCATGACCCTGATGCTGCGCTCTGGTTGAACGAAATGCTCCGTATGTATTACTTGAACGAAAAACGTATCACCGTTCTCGACAATTTCAACAAGTTCGTGTGGTATAAATTCGGAAAGAACTTGATCGTCACTCATCACGGGGATCGCCTTAAAATACAACAGGCGTATGAGGCTATCACAAGGAATCTACCAAAAGAATGGGGAGAATGTGACCATCGCTTCTTATGGATGGGTCATATCCATCACAAACAACAGCATGAGGTCGGTGGTATGCTTGCGGAGTCATTTAACGTATTAGCACCTCCAGATTATTGGCATTCCTCTATGGGATATGGGGCGCATCGATCAATGACCTGTATTCTCTTACATAAGGATTACGGCTTAGACTGTCGATTTCAGGCAAACATTCAGGAGTTAATATGAAATATCCGAAACGTGGCGAACGCACTAAAAAGAACATGAAAAAGAGAAAGAAGAAATGATCGCTTCATTAATACCAGCCGTTTCAGGCATACTCGATAAGTTCATCGAGGATAAAGATCAGAAAAATGCTTTGGCGCACGAAATTGCAACGATGGCAGAGAAGCAAGCCCATGAAGCTGCTATGGCTCAAATCGAGGTTAATAAGGCTGAGGCAGGTCATCGCTCAATCTTTGTATCGGGCTGGCGACCTTTTATTGCTTGGGTATGCGGTATCGCTCTTGCTTATCACTTTGTTGTTCAGCCTTTGTTGGTTTTTGGTCTTGCTGCCGCGAATGTTGCGCCATTAAACCTACCTCAATTTGATATGGATTCATTAATGACTGTCCTGTTGGGTATGCTTGGTTTAGGTGGTATGCGTAGTTTTGAGAAGGCTAAAGGGCTGACAAAATGACACCCACTGATTTTGAACAAATGCTTATCAGGCATGAGGGGCTGAAATTAAAGCCCTATAAATGCACTGCGGGTAAGTTGACTATCGGTGTTGGTCGAAATATCGAGGACATGGGTATTACCGAAGATGAGGCGATCTATATGCTTAGGAATGATGTCGCCAGGTTTGCCGCTGAATTAGCCTCTGTTAAGCCAATAGTTAAAAGTCTTGATGACGTACGTTATTACGTCCTACTTAATATGGCTTTCAATCTTGGCATTAATCGATTGATGAAATTCGAGAAGATGTGGCAAGCAATAGAAAGCGGTCAATATTTAGAGGCTGCTTTAGAGATGCAAGATTCACGGTGGTGTGAGCAGGTCGGTGGAAGATGCACGGAACTTGCTAGTCTTATGGAAAACGGATAGATTAAGGCTTTCCCCGCTCCAGCTCCTAGTAGCGAAAGCTACGCTTTCTTTGGTGGACTTAGACCCTACTTAGTTAGGGTCTTTTTTTTGCCTAAATTTAAGGTGACGATTCTATAAGAACTTTCACCTTAGATTTTTGTCCTTATTTGTGCTTGCGTATATTAGCAAACTCTTATAGACTATTAGCATAGTTTATAGGAGAACAAATATGAAAAACATTATCGCAATCGCAGCAATCTTGGCATCAGCTCAGTCATTCGCATTCATCGATGACGTTACTGCCAATCACAACGGCTCAGTTGAGTCTAAGTCTACTGCTAATGCTACAGGTCGTGGTGTAGCTACCTTTGGCATGAACTTCTCAGCATCATCTAATGTTGAAGGTGACTTCATGCACAATGGCATGGTGCAAGACATCTTCGGTGGTCAGTCTGAGGATCGTCCTTACTACTACCAGAAGTAATACCGTATTACCCAGTTTGGGGGCAATCGTCCCCTTATTGGGTCTTTAAAAATCAAACTCCATTGTTCTTACGCAATGAGTTTTGATATCAATGCAATCATATCTGGCAGTGTCGCCTTTAGGATACGGCTGCACTTTATATTTCAAGTGTTTACGCAATTTCTTGTCGCCAAAATAAATATAGCGGTGTTTTGGTTGCGGTGATTTTGTAGGAATATTATTTTCCTTCGCGTAAATAGATGGCGCTGTGATGCCTCTATTTGTCAAAACTTTTGCATGAACCCACTTCCCATCAATCAAATATTCTTTGTCATGAGATTTTGCTGCGCCGCAATACAGAAAGTTTGTCGCTTGATATATATAACCAACGTGTCCCATCGCACCATCAGCATAGCTAACAACTGCCCAATCCTTCATCTGGCGCAAGCTGCGACCTACCAGTATCGATGCTGCGTTTCGTGGGGCGCATTCATTGACGCAAAGTCTGTTCAGTTCTATCACTTTGGCTCTATGCTCCTCGCCAAGAAAACCTCTGCCAACTTGCGGAGATGGCGGCATACCATAGGTCACAATGCCTTCCAATACGTCATCTACAAAAAGACCGAAACAAAACATTCGTTGGCATATTCTTCTTGAGTAATGCTTTTTGAGCAGCCACTCGTCTGTTTCTTTTGAATCTATTTGCCGGACTATCATGACATTAATAATTCATTCCGAGGGGCTTTTTACTACCAATATCGCCGAATCCATAATTAACTTCTTTTTGACTAAGTAAGCGAGTTTGGACTTGGTATCACCCTTGCCGGTGAACTTGGCAGGACGCATATCCTTCACCACTTCCCTGATCCTCTCAGGCGATGTAATGATGTATTCCTCACCCGTATAAAATACCCATCGATAGGATTTGGTTGTGGATAGGGCAGAGGGTTTGCCATCAAACTCAATCTCGATGACTAGATTCCCAGTGTATTTGGATTTCTGGTCGCTTTTGACCTCTACCCATGAATCTACTGGTGGTGGGATGTAAATATCACCTTCTTTACAGTATCCCTTGACGATGTACGCTTCTGGATATTGCAGCCTGACCATCTCAAGGACTTTTCGCTCTACTTTCTGCCCTCGCTTCAAATCCCTTTTAAAGGTGTCATAGGAGTTCATCGAAGGCTATTTGATTGAGCTTTATGGTCATTCTAAGGGCGGTTCTAAGCCCTTCTGAGGCGTTACCCTTACCCAACACCCTCGCGATCTCTAAATCGCTCTCAGACAGGCTTATATGGACTCTGGTGGTGGATTCTCGCCCCTCTAGGTAGGTTCTTTTATTCATATTCAATGTACAGTGGAAAATTCGCCATTTCTAACCCCATTGATAGCGGCAAAAACCTCTTGGTAAGTTCCGGCTGGTACAGCCATCACCTCACCGCCTAATCGAATGGAATATTGTTCGTGTTCGTTATCCGTAATGAGGTCGAACGATTGATAACCGTCAGAAATGAGGCAGTAGATTATTTCCTCATCATCAACCTTGATCATGTACTCGCAGACCTCACTAACGGACATATCATGCAGCTCCTCTAGCTCCATCTCGAACATTTGAGCCACTAGCTCCAGGTTGTATTCTTGCATGAGACATTCCCCGTTTTTGAAGTGCGGCAATCTCTGCCTTAGGAACTTCAAATTTCGCAGCTAGTGCTTCATTGGTCAAGTTACGGAGCTGTGACTTGAGTCTTGATCTTTCATCAAAACAGTCAAGGATCAATTCTTCATCTTCTAGGGTTAAACTCATAACACTCCCTCAAGGGTATGCGACACCAGTATTCCTAATGCCGCTACCCATAAAAACCAAACAGACTTATCCATTAAAACGGAACGTCATCCTGTTTAACGTCAGCAGCGTAATCGCGAGGCTGAGGTACTGGTTGTTCATTCTTAGGGCGAGCCGATACCGACATAAACTTAGTGCCTGACTTTGAATCCTTGATCCATGCGCTAAACCAATGCTCTACACCGTTAGCGTCAGTCCATGTCCCTGTATAGTCAGGGTGGCGTTCTGTTTCTTTGCGGTCGTTCTTAAATAAAACACCCGAATTAGTATTATCGTATTCCATCTTATTTACCTTTCGTTTCATGGATTAATGATTTAATGGCTGCTTTCTGCTTAGAGTTAAACTCACCCCAGACAGCCGACATCATGTCGTCATCTTCTTTGAGTTCGTCCCCTAATTGACGGAGAGCCAATCCGTCTAGTGCGTCCAATGCTTCGCGCATTTGTAGGACGTAATTCTGCTTAACCTCGCGGTCAATTCGTTTGGTTGGTCTGGATACCTGGGCGGCTTGCTCATTTGTGTCGGCATCTTTGGTGTCATCGATTGCCAATAGACCGTTGAGAGCGTACTTACGGGCATAAGAGGAACATGACCCCGTTAGTTGGGAATCGTCCATACCTTTCTTGGTGTCGGCTTCTCTAGCCCAGCCGTAGGTTTCTGCCACTGTTTCGCCATTTTCCCGACACAATCTAGCCGTTGCTTTGACATAAATCCTGTCCCCTACTGCCACCATCTCATCTGAGAGGAGCAGTGCATAACCATGTTGTGCAAGGTGAGGCTTAACGGCTTCTACGATGTCCTCGCATGAGCGGTATTTGTAGCCACCGAATTTATTGGTCTGCCCTTTAGGGGCATGAAGTTTGGTTTGGATGTCACTTAGACTCATAAGTATTCCCCAGTAGTGCTTTTAATCTGCGCTTGCTGTCCTTTAGGGATTCAACTAAACACATCTTTTTGTTATCAAGAATAATCTTGTCATCGGCAAACTCTGCCTTTAGTAAGATCGTTTCAATGTGGGCTAATGCCGCACACAAGTCCTTGCGGTCTGGATATTCATCCGCAGGGATTAGCTTTTCATTGTTCAAGGTGCATCTCCAATAAGGCGGCGACTTCCTTCAAACGCCACTCGTGATCTGGCAGGTAGTTCTGGCTAACAATAAAACGCAGTGCGTTGATGGCTAACCAGAGGTCATGCTCTCGTGGGTTGTAGTCAAATGGATCAGGCTTACCAAAGTCATCCCAATCAACATCAGGTACAGCGGTTAATTTCTTAGTAGTCATAACAAGGTTCTTCCATAAATCGTTCTTGAACATCTTCTTCACAGTGCGCCTCACCAATTTCAAGCAAGGTTTCGCGGCGGGCATCTTCGATAATCGTGTTATCGGTGCGTAGAAGTAATGGGCTAAGGTCATACTCGGCTAACTTCTCAAGCAAAATTTGTTCTGCTCCTATGCGGTTAGCTTTATCTTTCTCGATCCAGTTTTCAGCGGCTTCGATCAGATCGTTTTCGTAATCCTTTGATTCAAGATAACCCTCAAAGGCGTTTTCAAGTCTGATTTCGTTAAATACGTTACTCATTAGAAAGCCGCCATTACTACCCAAGTTAAGGTAGCGAAGCCAAATACAAGAAGGGAAGCGAATAAGACATCGCCGATAATGCGAAGGCGAGCCTTGTTAGATGGGGTAAAGTTTTTGTAATCACGCATTTTTCTTCTCCTCAATTACAGCCAAAACTTCATCTGCAAGTTTTAATGCAGCAAGTTGACTTTGATGTGAAGGATGATTTTTAGCGTTATGAATACAAGAGTTGTATTTACGCTCTAAAGTTTCCAATGAATGCTTGCGAAGTTGTGATTTAGTAGACATCGGTTTTTTCTCCTATCAATGTTTCTGCCGATGTGATTAGTATATATAAAATTTCATTGTATGCAACATTTTTTTGCGTATTTCTGTAAATTAGGTTATTGTTACCTCACATTTACAGGAGAGCCAATATGGACTTGCAAGAAATTGCCTACAAACTAAGGGATCGAAACTTACGCAGAATCGCTGAAGTTACCGGTGTCAAATACTTTACGGTTCGCACCATTGCCAATGGCGATGCAAAGCGTCCAGCAATAGATGACGTTAAGAGGTTGGTTGAATATCTGGAGCAGAACTAATGCGAGCAGATGAATTTGTTACCAAACTTAAAGGCGTTAAACCAAAAGGTCGTGGTAAATGGATGGCTTGCTGTCCTGCCCATGATGACTCAGACCCATCACTAGCCATTAGCGAGGCAAGAAATGGAAATATCCTTCTCAAATGCTTTAGTGGTTGTTCTGCTCTTGATATTACTAACGCCCTTGGACTTCGATTAGAGGATTTGTTTATTGATGCTTACGAAGAGCCACCGATGGCATTTGCACATCGTGAAATGGCTGCCAAAAAACAGCTAGAGCAGAAAATAAGCCATGCGATGACCTATCTACAAATCCTTACGGCATCTGTTCGTGATGGAAAAGCCGTTAAAAAGTATGAGATCGAGAAGGGTCGGCACTATAAAAAGTTCCTAAAGGAACAGGGGAGAATATAATGCACTACTACCAATTCAATGTGGCGGATTACCGTAAAGATACGACTTATTTAACGCCTTTAGAGCATTATATCTATCGCACTTTGATTGATTGGTACTACCTAGATGAGCAGCCAATACCCAAAGAAACCCAGTTGGTTTTGCGTAGGTTAGGGTTGGGTTCTGATGGGTTACCACTTTTGCAAAATGTGCTGTCTGATTTCTTCATTGAGGACGAAGAAGGGTACAAACATGAGCGAATTGAGGAAGAATTAGCCAAATATCGACTAAAAGCAGAAACCGCTAGAGTCAATGGTATCAAGGGCGGCAGACCGAAAAAACCCAAGAAAACCCAGCCGGTTAAAAATAGCAACCCAGAAAAAACCGGATCGAAAGCTAACCATAAACCAATAACCAATAACCATAATACTACGCACAAACCAAAATTAGAGCGTCCAGAGGACGTTGAAGTGCAGGTCTGGGATGATTTCTTAAATCACCGTAAACGCTTAAGAGCAGATGTAACTAAGACTGCCCTTAACGGAATTATCAGAGAGGCTAAGAAAGCCAAGCTGCCTCTTAACGATGTCTTAACGGAAATTGTTTCTCGCGGCTGGCGTGGCTTTAAGGCAGAGTGGTTATCAGAACAAAAACAAACTAAGAATCCATTTGCAGGGGGCATTTAATGCAGGAGTTGAATGATATTGACTTTGAGAAGTATCTCGAAGATCACGAGAACAGGAAGGTGGCACAGCACATCGAGCTAATGACGGACAACCTAGAAGAAGTCCATGATTACATGATTAACGGGTCAGTGGTAAACGGTGATCCTTTGGTCTGGCAGAAAACATGGGATTTATGGCGTGCAAGACCTTCTGAGTTGACTATCTGGGCAGGTGTGAACGGTAACGGTAAATCAACTGCACAATCGATGGTCGCAGCATACTTTAACGGCAAGTCAGTTATTGCATCGCTTGAGATGCCAACCAAGACCACAAAGGCAAAGATGTTTCGCCAGGTAACGGGCGTTGCTAATGCTTCGCTTGATTACTTACGGGGAATGGCTGAGGAGCTAAAGGATAAGATTTACCTCTACAACAAGGTTGGTCGAGTAACACCAGATACGATTCGCGGATTGATTGTTTACTCTGCTGAGGTGCTAAAGGTGAATCATGTGTTTATTGACTCACTGGTTAAGTGTGGTCTTGGCGTTGATGATTACAACAAGCAGAAGAACTTCGTATCTGAGTTATCGGAGCTGGCGAAGGAATATAAAATTCACATCCATCTTGTAGTCCACATGAGAAAGGGTCGCGATGAAACGGAATTACCGGATAAGTTCGACATCAAAGGAGCGGGTGAGATAACCGACTTAGCGGATAACGTCCTTATTGTTGCGAGGAACACTAGAAAACAAATCGCCCTACAGGATATTGACCTAACAGAGGTTGAAGCGGATGAGTGGGCTAACCAACCTGACGGCACTATTCGTATTGCTAAAAATCGACATGGTGAGTTCGATGGCAAGTTTAACTTTTGGTATGACCCTGCCTCTCAGCAATGGTTAGAGAGTAAGAATCAAAAACCCTACGTCTACAAAAGATGGAGCAGAAATGACAAGAACTCAATTACAAAATAACGCCTTCTACAAGTACATCCGAATCCTAGCCGAAGCATTAGAGGCGGGTGGTTACGATATGCGTGAGGTGATCAAAGTTCCCATTAAGCCAACGATGGAAAACGTAAAGAGCGAGATGGTTGACCCTGTGATGAAGGCTTTGTACCCAGAATTAAAATCATCCTCTAAGCTAACGACTGTACAAATGCAGGAGTTGTATGAGGTAATGAATCGAGCAACCTCTGAAAGATTGGGAATCAGCATTGAGTTTCCTTCTAATCACGATTGGGGCGAAAATGAATGACGCGAATGCACTAACGCCTGACGATATCCGTCTAATCGAGATGTTATGCGAAGAACGCTCCAGCTTAAGACGGCAGATGCTAGAGCTGAGTAATGAATCAATCGCTGAGAAGTTTGAAATACCGGTTGAGGAAGTAAAACGTATTTCGTACTACATGACGAAACGGAGATATCGGAAGTGAAGATTAACCAGGCTGATGCAGCCTTCTCTAAGTGCGTTCGAGAGCGTAATGACTGGCACTGTGAAAAGTGCGGCAAACAGTACGATAAAAACTCAGCAGGACTACACTGTAGTCACATCTATTCACGCCGACACAGAACGATCCGATGGGATGGCATGAACGCACAGGCTTTATGTTTTTCCTGTCACCAATGGTATGGCGGTAATCCTGCCGACTCAGGGCTGTGGATAACTGACTTGTTGGGTGAAGGTCACATGGCTATACTCCGCGAAAAGCGCGATTCCAGAATGAAAGTACCCAAGATGGAAGAAAAGGATATCGCTAAACACTACCGCGAGCAGTTAAAGATACTCGAACAGAAACGGGCTGCTGGTGAATGTGGTAGAATAGAATTTGAGTCTTATCAATAACTTATCACGGGAAAGTTATGTATCAGTACACGATTAAGCCTATTGGCGATCTGATTCCGTATGTGAATAACTCACGCACACACGATGAGGAGCAAGTTACTCAGTTAGCCTCATCAATGAAAGAGTTTGGTTTTACTAATCCTGTATTGATCGATGAGCAAGATGGGTTAATAGCAGGTCATGGTCGTGTATTAGCGGCTAAACGCTTAGGGCTAGAGGAAATACCGGCAATCATTGTCGATGGCTTAACGGAAGCTCAGAAAAAGGCGTTAGTCATTGCGGATAACCAGTTGGCGTTAAACGCTGATTGGGATATTGATAAGTTAAAGCTAGAGGTTGATACCCTAGATGAGTTGGATTTCGATTTAGACCTATTGGGCTTTGACGCTGATTTCCTAAAGGATTTGATGGCTGACCCTATTGAGGAAGGCAAGACCGATGAGGATTCCGTACCAGAGGTGGTTGAGAATCCTGTAACGGTTGAGGGTGACATTTGGGTGCTAGGTAATCACCGTCTGATGTGTGGGGACAGTACGTCTATCGATGCGGTTGAGAAGCTGATGGATGGAACTTATCCAGATTTAATTCATACTGACCCACCTTATGGAATGAACGCTGTATCAAAATCTGCTGTATTAACTAAATCTTATGGTACTGACATCATGGGTGATGATAATCCTGATGTTGCTAAAGACGCATTTAATTTGATTAATGGTTTATATCCAGAAGCAAAGCAGATTTGGTGGGGTGCTAATTATTATTCTTCAGTATTACCCGACAGTGAATGTTGGCTTGTGTGGGATAAGAATAATGGTCAGTCAGATCAAACTGATTGCGAGTTGGCTTGGGCAAATTTCCGTAGTGTTGTAAGACAATTTACACAAGCGAGTGAAAAGACAAATCGTGTTCATCCAACACAGAAGCCAGTTTCTTTGATGGAATGGATAATTAAGCGATTTAATGTGTCTGCTAAAACAATCGCTGATTATTTTGGTGGAAGCGGATCAACATTGATCGCTGCGGAAAAAAATGGAATAACAGCATTCATTATGGAATTTGATCCTAAGTTTGCAGACGTAATCATAAAGCGTTGGCAGGACTACACAGGCAAACAAGCTACACTAGAAGAATCGGGCAAAACTTATGACGAAATCTCAAGTGAGCGAAGCTAAGAAAATAGGCAGACCAAGATTGGAAATCGATTGGGAACAACTAGATAAACTATGTGCCATCCAATGCACAAAGGCTGAGATCGCCGATATTCTAGGCGTTTCTGAGGATACGATTGACCGTAGATGCAAGGAAGAACACGAATGTTCTTTTGCGGTGTACTATAAAAAACACCAATCTCATGGCAAAGCAAGCCTACGCAGACAGCAATTTAAGACAGCTATGAAGGGCAATCCAACCCTGTTAGTTTGGCTAGGTAAGCAGATGCTAGGTCAGACAGACCAACCGCATGAAGGCGATACAGACCTAGAGAAGTACTTCGTGGATTCCCGTAAGGGCAAAGATGAATCTGAGTGACCCACAAGATGCCATCTATTACTCCGATGCTAGATTTCGGGTAGTAGTCGCAGGTCGCCGATTCGGCAAGACCTACCTATCGACAACTGAACTCTTACGCTACGCCGCTCTAGGTAGGAATCGCAACGTCTGGTATGTCGCACCCACTTACAAGGCAGCAAAGGACATCGCTTGGGATATGCTCAAGGACGAAGTGCCTAAAGGTTGGATAAGGAAGATCAACGAATCAGAATTATCGATGCGCTTAGTTAATGGCTCTGTCATCTCCCTAAAGGGTGCTGAGAAGCCAGATAACCTTCGTGGTCGCTCGGTGGACTTTGT
>Ga0208767_1000683_pt1 | contig 28161 bp, 16 predicted proteins | sample VirMetDEL_Mar_21_FD_184514 | JGI IMG/M metagenome (GOLD analysis project Ga0208767, IMG submission 184514) | Aqueous microbial communities from the Delaware River and Bay under freshwater to marine salinity gradient to study organic matter... | ecosystem: Environmental > Aquatic > Marine >... | reverse complement strand
CGACCAGCACCACCAGCACCAGTAGCACCAGTTTGACCAGCAGCACCATTAGCACCAGTCTGACCAGTTTGACCAGCAGCACCATTAGCACCAGTCTGACCAGTTTGACCAGCAGCACCATTAGCACCAGTCTGACCAGTTTCGCCAGCAGCACCAGCAGCACCAGTAGCACCAGTAGCACCAGTAGCACCAGTTTGACCTGTAGGACCACCAGCAGGACCAGTAGCACCAGTTTGACCAGTCACGCCAGCGCCAGTCTGACCAGTTTGACCAGTTTGACCAGCAGCACCATTAGCACCAGTTTGACCAGTTTGACCAGTTTGACCAGCAGCACCAGCAGCACCATTAGCACCAGTCTGACCAGTTTGACCAGTTTCGCCAGCAGCACCAGTAGCACCAGTAGCACCAGTTTGACCTGAAGGACCACCAGCAGGACCAGTAGCACCAGTTTGACCAGTTGCGCCAGCACCAGTCTGACCAGTCTGACCAGTTTCGCCAGCAGCACCAGTTTGACCAGTTTGACCAGCAGCACCATTAGCACCAGTTTGACCAGTTTGACCAGCAGCACCATTAGCACCATTAGCACCAGTTTGACCAGTTTGCCCAGTTTGGCCTGTAGGACCACCAGCAGGACCAGTAGCACCAGTTTGACCAGTTGCGCCAGCGCCAGTCTGACCAGTCTGACCAGTTTCGCCAGCAGCGCCAGTCTGACCAGTCTGACCAGTTTCGCCAGCAGCACCAGTTTGACCAGTTTGACCAGCAGCACCATTAGCACCAGTTTGACCAGTTTGCCCAGTTTGGCCAGTTTGACCTGTAGGACCACCAGCAGGGCCAGTAGCACCAGTCTGACCAGTTGCACCAGCACCAGTCTGACCAGTTTGACCAGTTTGACCAGTTTCGCCAGCAGCACCAGTTGGTGCAGTTGGCCCAGTTTCGCCAGCAGCACCAGTTTGACCAGTTTGACCAGTTTGACCAGTTTCGCCAGCAGCACCAGTCTGACCAGTTAAGCCAGTAGGAGCACCAGCAGGACCAGTAGCACCAGTTTGACCAGTTTGACCAGTTACGCCAGTTGGAGCACCAGCAGGTCCAGTAGGACCAGTTTGACCAGTTGCACCAGCACCAGTCTGACCAGTTTGACCAGTTTCGCCAGCAGCACCAGTTGGTGCAGTTGGCCCAGTTTCGCCAGCAGCACCAGTTTGACCAGTTTTACCAGTTTGACCAGTCTCACCAGTTTCACCAGTTTGACCAGTTTTACCAGTAGCACCAGTAGCACCAGTAGCTCCACTTGCACCTGCACCCATGTACCCAGTTGGAACCTTTCCTACTGGATAATATTTTAAATCGAACACCCCTTCAGATATTGTTACCCCAGAAGCACCTAACAAATAAACATCGTCAAAATCTTCTGCGTCTCTAGGATCGAACTCAGGTATAACGTTACCTTGTAAAGCTACATTGTCATGAAACTGTATTGGAGCTTCTAACTCAGTTCTTGTTAATGAAGAAAAGTTGTTGCCTACACCGAAAATTTCTTCATCAAGTCTAGTACCTATTCCTAAATAGCAGGGTTTTCCGTCACCAGTAAAGTAAGATTGTATTATGTTGTTATAGGCTTTAAAACTCAAAGATTGCTCGTCGCTGGTTTGGTGTCTAATTATAAAATGCCCCGTCCCTCCTTCTAAAAAGTTAGTTCTAAGCATTACCTCTGGCTTATCCTGAAGCACTGAAGGTACTGGTCTTGCTGACTCACCGTCGCCGTATGCAAAAACTCCACCAGTAAAAGTATGTATACCAAATTGACCATCAAATGCTTGGTATTCTTCTCCTGTTTGACCATACCCAAACGATAAAATACCTATCCCAGCAGGACCATTGCCACTCTGATAAGTGCTATAACTATTATAAAATCCTTTTGGGTTAGAAAACATAATTGGACCAATGTCTTGCTCCGCTGCAATATCCGTAGTCCCAGTTGGTCTCCAACCAGTTATATATGATTTAAGTAACCTTTCCGAAATACCACTAAACCCAGTAGCGCCACTTTCTACTCCAACAATAAAATAATCTGCATTTTTAATATTATGTATTGTATTTAAACTAGAAGTACCGCGCCACGTAGGATCTAAATGAGTATATATTTGATTAGAATAACTACCCCCAGCGTTGTTATAAAAGTCGTCGAATGCATAAGGATCGTAAAAAGTTGGGAAAGCAATGTACTGCGATTTGCTATCATCACCACTTGTTTTACCAATTTCTACCACGGGGTATTTGGCGTTTGAACCATTATTTTTTCCGCCTAAGTAAAGAACATCTTTTCCTTCTATAGATAAGCCAAATAATCCAGAACCTCCCGACCCTCCGTTTTCTACGTATTGTGTATAATGTACAGTTTGCCAATCTGCTTGAGCAGCGTCTCTTACATACGAAATGTTATCAGTTGACCCTCCATCAGCGTCTCTTTCTATTGAGAGTCCAAAACACGTATATGAATTATCTGGCACGTAGCCTGACTGAGCTTCTCCAGAATAGTTAACATCAATAGCTAGGTAATTTTCATTATAGAAAACTCCATTTACTACATTTAAGACATCTTTTGGAAACCCAGTTAAGCCTGAACCCTCATTGTATCTATTTGCATGATCATGATGTTCATCTTCATTAAAGGGTCTTCTGTAGTGAGTTAATGCATACTGTTTACCACTCAGTACATCTGGATTACTAATACCAGTTAATTGTCTTCCTGCTAAGTTAGCGTCTTGGTAATTATAAAATACCTCCGCCATGTTATTTGGAGCAGGATCTAGCGCTGCACCAATACTTTGTAATTCTGCATATATGAGGGAGCTATTTTCAAAAGATTGATTAAAAATATCTATATTACGAACTGTTATCTGTTCGTTTTCTTGGTAGTCTTCAGGATATATATCTAAACCGCTTGCCAAGTAACCAGTACTCCAAAAAGCTTCAGGTTTAGTAGCTACATATTTTTTAGACATGTCTACCCCTGTTACTGGGCTGACTATCAGTAAGGCATTTGCATGTTTTCTTTCCTCGTCACCAAGACCCGCTATCCCAGTTAAATGATTTGGATCACCTTCATAATTGCCCACGATCTTCATCTCTCTCCCATGAACGTGGTCTGGAGATAGTTCTGTAAATGAAGATGTACCTACTCTTGACATATTTTATCTTACTCCTGTTATAAATTCTTTATAAGTATTGCTTCCCGTGCCACTTACGAATAAAAACGCAGATAAAGCACCAGTATCAGGCGTTGTTTTATAAGTTACCTGTATATCTAACGTGTTTTCATTTCCAGTAAACTCTATTTCAGAATTTGTATATCCAGTAGGAGGAGTTCCAGTATAAAATGAATTGTCTCTATACGATGTTAGATTGGTAAGTCCAGTTAATAAATCAAATTGTCCAGTAAAAGACTTTGTAAAACTACCCGTCAATGCTGTGGCGCTAGCCCCACTAGACATTATAGATACAGCGCTTGCTAATATAGCAGAAGCACCCGTTGCCCCACTAACTATAATCTCAGGAGCACCTACGTAACCAGACCCACTATTAACTAACGTTATGGATGTTATACCCGTCTGAGTGCCAGAGACAATGCCAGTGACTGCTGTTGCACTTGCCCCTGATCCGCTAGCTCCAGAAAATACTAAATCAGGAACCCCCGTGTAACCTGATCCGCCCGAAGTGATATCTATATTTATTAAATTTTGATAAAAAATTATATCGGGAGTTGATGAGTATCCTTCTCCTATTTCAGTTATACCTAAAGAAGACACTCCGCTATTACCAGTGTAGAAATATTCTACTATATTTAAATTTCCAGTCGCTTCGGCCCCAGACGTTGGGCTACCCCCTTGAAAACTAACTATTAGATTTTCATTATAACCACTTCCCTCGTTATTTATATTGACTCCTGTAACGCAATCTTCGAATAAGCCTGTTCTGCCTTGGCTATAAGTTAGTTCTACTTTAACTGGATAGTTATCTAAAGAAGTGCTGCCACTTAAAATGCCAGCATTTAAAGAATAAAATCCAGTTTTTATTATGTCAGAATCTCCTCCCGAAACAGGTAAAGACCCACTTTGAAAATCGCTGTCGTCTCCAGTTGCAAAATTAAAAAAACTACCGCTAGGCGGTTGAACTCCCGTTAAAGTTACTCTTTTATTTAGCTCCCCTACGGTTGTTTTAAACATTATAGGTATATCATAGGTTTGGCCGTCAGCTATATCTCCATGACCTTGTAAAAAAATATCTGTTGTGCCTGACACTCTAAACGGAAAAGACGTATCTATCGTTGCAACACCAGTCAAAGTAGAGTCTACGACTCCTGTGAAAACCTCTATCGCCAAGCTGTCACCATTATTTGTAATTTCAAGGTTGCTAAGAACCCCATTCTCTATATGATTGTCAACATTTGTTAGTAAAAAATCACCAGAATTAGAAACAGCTAATTGTGGGTCAAAAGTCAATCCAACTCCAGTCGCATCAACTATAAGTCTTTGTAGAGCAAAATCTGAACGGCTCCTTGACTGAACTATCAAGGAGTCATTTAAAGTCATTATCCTACTAGCAAGACTATCATTGCTTTTTACAGATATTCCGCCATTTAAATAATAACTGTAAGCTCCTGTTGATATATCCCCTGATATAGAAAGAACTTTGTCCTTTTGGTAAGAATATACATAGTTACCCTCTGGATCTATTACTCGACCACTTTTAAAATCCCATCTTAGCTGATTAGATTCTCCAGAAAATCCGAAATAAGCAGAACCATTCACAGAATCGACACTAAGAGTAGAAAAGAAAGAATAATCTTTCCTTTCCTCTATTTTTCTAAAATTAGCTCCTGTTATTTTCACTTCCTAGAAAGCCTTGGTCCTACGTATTTGCTAAATAAATCTGGTGATGGTAATTCTACTGGCCTACTTTCAAAACTAACGTTTGTAGTCAAGCCGTCTTCTCCTACAGATATATTAAATTTTGATAAAATATCTGGCCTATTAAATATATAAGTATCTAAAGCACCATAGTATATTCCAGCTATTGTTAAATCTAAAGTTTCTTGAGGTAAATTTTGTTTAGAAACATTTAGTTTTTTTATGAAATTATAATATTCTTCGTGCGTTTGAAAATTACCGTCACCTGGTATCCAAAGGTTTAAAATTCCTTGAGGTGCAGAAGAGTCTCTTCTTAAATAATTTGTCATATCAGTACTATCTACATCTACGACATTTACTTTTGAGAAATTTCCTACGGTATTGTTTTTGAAATCATTTATTATATCTACGACTTTTGGCTTTAACTCGGTTCTACTTATTCTTTCAATGTAATTTCCAGCATAAGAACAGTTAAGAGGATGAACGCCCAAAGGCAACGTAATACCTAGAGTTCTAAACGTATCATTTATTGGCTGGAAGAATATTTGAAAACCTAAAGAAAGTCTCTCGAATGCATTTGTAACACCCGCGACAGCGGATGGTAATGAAAATGTTCCTTCAGGGAAAGCTTCTTGAGATGCTCTAAATATTTTATAAAATGCAGTACTGTTTGACGGTCTTGAATTAGCTGTTTCTTCTATGCATCTGTCTTTACATACAAATTCTGCCAAGCTCTGTTGCTTACTGCATAGAAAACTAGACGTATCGCAAGGAGGGCTGTAGCTAGATTGGTTTTGTACTTGGTTCTGTAGTCTAGTGCCTTCGTCAGCGAAATTTTGAGAATTTACTAACCCGCTTATTCTCAGATTTTTAGATATAGATCTTTCGTCTGGCGCTAATATTAAGTAAGGAATTAGTTTGAATTCTTCGTTTTGTTCTATTACTGTTTTTATTGTATCTGGTGTATTAGCGAACCTGCTCTTTAAAGTAAATCCTGCGGCTGTTTGATCTATCCTTATCTTTTTAGGCAAAAATGGATCGAGTAAAGACTCCCCTGTAGATCTTCCAGTGGTTGGATCTATTTTTTCAAAGCCTAAATTGAAATACTCTTCGTCTACTGGAATCCCTCCATACTGAAGCATGTACTTAGAATCGCTTCTTTCTAATATGTTTACATAAGGTGATCCATTAGGATTAAAATAAAATTTATTTAAAGGTATCGGGTATCTCAATATATCATTAAAAGGAAATTTAAATACACCTTCGCTGCTACCACCATTAGCTCCTGCAAACTGCTGCTGTGCCGTTCCTATGGGCGAAAACATAACTGTGCTTGTATCTGGGGAAAGTTGTCTTGAAACTTCTAATTTAAAAGGAAAATCTATATCAGGACATATTGGATCTGGATCATCAACTCCAATATTATTAGCAAAATATTTACCTATAAATGTCTCAGCTATAGACTTCTCCCACTCATAATTTTTTGCCTCTACCTCTTCGGAGTGAAGGCCAACCGCCATTAGAAAATTATTAGCTCCGCTAGAATCAAACGTATTAGCGACACTTAAATATAACTCGCTTCCAAAACTAGACAGTAACTGCTCCCGCAAGCTACTCGATCTATCAATCATATAACTTATATTCATCCCTATTGTAGAATAGTTACCTATAGTCATATTGTATATAGTCCACAGGTCTTTATTATACTTTGCTAAGGAACAAGAAATTAAAAATTGGGCTACGGTACGCCCATTCATTTTTGGAGACGATAAAGCTAAATCAGTTAAAGTGTTTGTTCTAGCCAAGCCAAATATGTCATTTATGTTGACGTTATTTGAAAAAGTTTCATAAAAAATTTCACTTTCCAAATCCTTAAACTCAAAGTCTTTTTTAACTCTTGATACAAAAAATGTTTTCTCAGTGCTTGAGTTATCTTTTGAATGTTGTATCGCTTCTACAATAGGCTGATTGGGGTCCGTAGACCGCATCGATTGGGCTAAAGATTTTATATCGCGTATTTCTTTAGGAGCCTTTGGGTTATTTAGATCAATCTCTGATATGGTAGGAGTGCTTTGGAATATATCGTAAGAAAAACTAACACCAAAATCAGAACACCAGCTATTTAAAACTTCTCTTAAAGTTCCTTGGTAATCTTTTCTGTATTTTTCTAAATTTGCTCTGTCACTAGCTAAAGTTTTTATATTTATTTTTATACCAGAGTTTTTTTCAATAGCATCCTTTAATTGATTGAAAGAATAAGTTACATTTTTTAAAGAACAATCGCTATCACCGTAGTCTTCATCTCCCAGTATTATAACGCCTCCATCAGAAACAAGATTTCCGTTAGTTAGTACTTTATTTTTAGATTTATAAATTTTTTGATCTTTTAAGAAAAACCCTCTTACAACTAAATTTCCAAAATTATCAGCTATGGGGTCTCCAACATTTATAGGATTTCCAGAAACATCTATCGATGGCTTTACATCTATTATACTAGTCGTGTCAAAATTATCTTGAGTACACCCCTCACAAGCCACAGGTATTTCAGCAGTCAATACCGTTTCTTGTCTAGAGTCATCGCTGTAATCATGAGTTCCAAGTAAACCTATGTAAATTCTATCCAAGCAATGGGAACCATCCACAAAATCTAAAGTTAACCTACCATTAGTCGCAGATTGGTCTTCAGAGACTCCCGTTAAGTACATCAACATCGAAGAGAGCCCCCTTATAGTAATCCTGTAAGGCGTTAGATAACTAGGTAAATCAAAGATACCACTCTGATACTTACCATTTTCGCTATCAATCGTTATAGATAAGGATGAAGGAGTATCTGTTTTACTTACATCTAAATTAAAAGAAGTGATAAATCCACCAAAAGCTTCTCCGCCACGGGCTCCACTGCCTACCGTGCCTTTTCCCTGTATCAAGATATTGTTTACAGATCTTATCGCCATTATACCTTATCCCTACAGTATTTTACACTTTTTTGGTTAGATATTCCAGTAACCTGTTAAATTATTGAAATTTATAAAAGGCTGAGAAGCAATAACTGACTGATTTATAGAATCATTGCCACTTACAGACAAAATATAGTCTTCTCCGCGCCTTTGTTTAACCCCATTTAACCAAACTTGCTCATTTAGTAAACCAAAATCAGTATTTACTAAAGTAACCCCACTCCCTGTAGCTCTATTGTAGCTCTCCGACTGTATCGGAGCAAATATATATATACCACTACCCCTTCCAGAAGCCTCTATTTGAAAATGGTCTCCCAGACCAGACCAATCTAAACCAGATACTAATTTCGTAGCAGAGTAAGAGCCGCTCTCGCTATAGAACACCTCTTTACCACCATATTGATCTCCGCTCCCGCTTATATTTATATCTGATCCAGTAAAAGACCCCCCAGTCGGAAATTCTACCTGATCTCCGAATATGTAATCATAAGATACATACTCAGTACCATCTGAAGTAGCCGACAAAGTGTCTTCTGTAAATACTATCTCATCCCCGTTAATTATAGAATACCCACTACCAGATGGTACAAAAAATCCAGTTCTGTACACATTAAGATTTCCACCAGTGTATATGTCAGCGTATCTACTATTATTTAGCGCAACATAAAAAGATTGGTTATTTAACCCAGAGGTGTAAGTATTTTGGCTATGTATTTCGTAGACATCGTTATTTTCAATAGTTTTTTGAAATGAAATTTGATTAGCTGAATAAGAAAGAGTCGAATTAGAATCTATTATCTCTGTACCGCTTACAAATACGAATCCTGTACCAGAGGTTACAGCCCCAGTTAAATACTCTATGGATAATCCAAATAAATTTCCAGTTACTCCGCTTTGAGCAAAACCACTCAATAGATTCCCATCACAAGCATCAAAAGTCACATCTTGGTATACGCATACATGCCCAGTTACGCCTGAACCAGTAATCCCAGTTACGTTAACCACAGAACCAGTTATATCGGCAAAGCCAGTGGCGAAACCACTGAAGAAACCAGTCGTAAATCCATTATCAGCTTGTATATACCCTCTTGATATTGCTGTTTTTTGATTTGAAGTTATCCCTTCATCTAAAATTACTAAGTTATCAATATATCCGCTATATCCAGTGTATCCTTCCGAACTCTCTACGGAGCTTGAGTTTTTAAAATTACCAACATACCAGTTCGTAGAATTATCATACCCAGATAAGAAAAATAAACTATAAGCATCTTGATTTATAGTGGGTTGATGTTTAGTTAGTTCTACAATGCCGCTATTTTTAGATAATGAGTAAACTGCTTTATCACCAACTGTTTCAGGATGAGTGTATATGTATTTTTGTATTTCGTCCTCATAGACGTTGTACTCGAAAAATGGTCTATCCGAACTATTTATACCAATCGTAAAGCCACTTAAAGAGTTTGGGGTATCTTGAGTTGAAACTAAAACAACACCAGAATTACCATCAGTGTAATTAGTTTTGTCTATTGAAAAGAAAATTGTCCAATCCTCTATATCTATACCAGTTCCAATTTGGAGTAGTTCTTGATAGTTAAAGTACCCCGACCCAGAGGTAGAGTTAGCTAAACAAGAGCCATCTTTTAAAGATATCAAAGGAAACTTTTCCAAGTCTATATAGTCTCCGTTGCCGCTGCATATATGACTGTTTTTTGAGTATACATCATTGAAAAACAAACCTCCTGAAAAATCAGTAAAACTATAGTAGCTTACAATAGAACCTGTTTCTATTCCTTGGTTTATCAAGCTATCTTTTAAAATATCTAGATTCATTTTATATTAATGATGTATTTTCAGTGCTAAACTCGTAATTAAAATCTATTTTTAAGTAAGGCGATTCCGTCTCATCTATAGATTCTCCATTTACTAAGAGATCTGATCCAATTACAAAATTGTTTCTTAAAGTATCGACGTATGTTGAGACGGTGGTTCTGTAATCAGTGGTTCTAGTCGCTGCTGAAAAAGATGCATTTATACTAGTTAATTCTCTACTGGTTAAACCCAAGTTATAAACTCCGTACAATCCATTCTTATTGCAGCTTGCTCTTGTAGCGTACTTTTCCAAAGCAGGTGTAACATTGACATCGTAGGATGCGTCAAAAAATCCTTCAGCGAAATCACTATCGTCAAAGCTTCCCTCTAAAGATATTGTTCCATTTATTGGATCGTCTTTTACACTCAATGATTTGTATAAAGGATTTAAATCATTAGAAAGGGAAAGTCCATCGTAAATACTTTCTGCTATATCAAATAAATAACCCGTTCCTCCTTTTACTGGAGCAATGGTATTGTAAAAGAATCCAGAAATTGTTTCATACTTATTTATCAATGGGCCAATTGATTTAAACTCCCCCTGTACTGATACGCTGGTAACATCGGTTATATTGTCAGTAGATACTGATGATTGGAAATCAAAAAAAGCATCTCCAACATCCTCGAAGTCGTTATCTGTAAAATCACATTGTACTGAAACTTTTTTCGATGTAGAAGCATCGTCTGTAACCTTAAAATTAAACGGTCTTTTAGATGGGAGATTAGACGAAAATGCAGAATTTGCTATATCGTACAAAACCCCACTGTCTGGAGCAGCGTTTCTTACAGAAGCTTCGGTTGCATACTTATCTCCTTGCACGGAATAACTAACTGATATAGTGCTATACTCGTTAGCAAATCCAGAGCTTACGCTTGTAGATATCTCCGTTACAAAGCCATTGGTTAATGCTACGCCATCTATATCTCCAGTCTGTACTGTATAACTCTCTTCGACGCTATATATGGAGTCTACTCGATTTACATTTCTTGATAAGTTTTTCAGCACTAGATTAGAAGCCGTAACTCCCGCCATAAATTTGGGAGCTACCAAGATCGAATCCATTCCTGTTCTAGCATCTACAAAATTCAAAGCCTCTGTCATTGCTGAGTCACTGCCCTTTTTAAAGCCCATTGCAGAAACAGAGTGTGTAACATCTACCAATCCATTATCCAACTCTTTGTAGCTAAAACTATTTCTAGGATTTAATATTCCGAAAGTACCTTGGAAAGTATCTTGGTTATAACACTGAAGATCTATCGTGAAGTTTTGAGCACCTATAGTGAAGCTATCAAAATTCGTACTAGTAACGATGCAATTATCAAATTTTGCTATTATGTCTGGGCAATTACCCTTACAAACTAAAATATCTGGCTTTGGAGTAACCTCGAAATCTGAAAAGTCAGATACAGTAATCCTTAAATCTCCCCCAGACTCGTAGGCTGTGCCTTCTACTTGGATACCAGAAACCGTTATACAAACCACGTCCGCAGAACTTGGGTCGCTAGACCAGTCAGAGGCAGTTATTATACTAGAATCAATTATAATAAATTTATCAGAACCGATTGTTTGTACAGACCATAAACTAGAATCTGCCGAGACACATATACTAGGAGGCTGCTCCTCGTATTCTTTTATAAGTAAAGATTTAAAGTCTTCGGAAAATGCCTCTATTATTTCATCTCTATCAATCTTGACCTCACTATAATTCCCGATCAAGGTTCCATTTAAAGATATATTAGTAACCTGACACCACTTGTCTCCATAATAAACTACCTCTTGAGATCTACTGACGAAAGGCGTGCCAATGTTTGGAAAATCATAATTTCCATACACTACATAAACTAGGTTGTCAGCTACAGGCATTTTATAAAATTAATTTAGTGTCCGTTGATACTCTAACCACTGGGAATTTAACCACGGCAGACATATTAAATTCTCTAGAATTATTAAACGAATAAGTCAGTGAGTCAACAAATATCTCACTTTTATCTAATGGCTTTAAATTAGGATTATTATTAAAAACGCTTAACGCTTCAGCTATAACCTCATTTAATAAAGAGGCTCTAGCGGAAAGAATTGTAGTCTGGTATTGGGATGGGCTCGTAAAAGCATCTGTAACATTAGACCTTCTTATCATGGAGACTGCATTTACAGACCTCTCGCCTAAGCTAGCTTGATCTACTTGTTGAATTTTTTCCCCGACATTTGGTATCATTAAATTATTTTTATTTAAGATAGGCATTGTATCGTCGGACTTTACTTGTTTCTTAGCAAATAACCCAGTATCGGAAACTTCTGGATCGTCACTAAAGGAGTAATTATAACTTATGGTTTTTCCCATCTTCGTGTCGGAATTATCATTTATACCATTTAGATCAAATGAAGTGGCTTGATTCGTTAATGTGCCAGCGCCTCCATTTATTGTATATATATCCTGACATCTTGCTTTAACAGTAGCTCTAGATGGTATTTGTGCTATATAATCAGCTATACTCAAAGTGCCTTTTTTATTTACAAGCGTAACATTCCCTTGTTCTGAAACGCTAATTATATTATCATCGACACTCAAGTCAGAACTTCTTTCTACTAGCTTAGAAACGCTTTCGTACCCTCTATTATCAGTATAGGTAACACTGTAATTTGCAGAGCCTTCGTTGTTATTAAATTCTTGAGATAGATTTATTTTTATATTGTTTAAAGACCCTCCATAAGTACCATCTACAAGCTTACTTTTATATGCATCGTATACTTCATTACATCTAGTGTAAGAAAGTCCGAGCTCGGTATTTATACCTGCCCTAGCATTTGTTAACATTGTATTCCTATCTGGAGCTCTACCCACTATCGAAACGTTTTCGTTTACTGTTATTATACCTCCCTCATCTAGTTCGAAACTATGACCAATCTCTGCTGAATAAGGGCCAGAAGCTGTTCCTGATTGGAATAATTTATAGTTTTGAGAAAAACTACAATCACCATTTATTAAATTATATGTCTCATTAAAAGTCCGCTTACCATTGGTATTGTAATCGCCGTAATGGTCAGGAACTAAAAGATTAAAAGTTGTTAGAGTTTGATTGTAAATGTTAGAAGCTAAAGTTTTAGCTTGCTCCACTGGATCTATAACGGTTCCAGCAGTACCAACTCCAGATAAATATTTTATACTTATATTGTGGTCTAAAGAGTAGGTATCATTTTCATCTAAAGAAGCGGAAAAGTCTTCTGAGAAATCTTCTAATAAATGTTGATGAGGTATTGTTACGCTATCAAACGCTTCATTGGTAGCAGTTGTATCTCCATCTTTATAGAACTCAAAAGAAACATTGTATTTGCCAGCGAAAATATGAGACTCTTTTGCGTCATAACTATTTGGAAAGTCAATACTTACTATTTTTCCTGTACCAAAATCTAAGCCATTAATTATAATATGGTCTGTAACGCTATTTGTGGCGCTGATATTTTTTACGTAATTATTTACCACCCCACTTACTACCCCAGACACTCCATCTAAATCATCAAAAAGCCTATAAGCAGAGGACTCTCCTACTCCGCTGTGTAATATATAACCTTCTATACTTACAGACTCTACGTTTCTACGACGAGCAGTTCTTTCGCCAAAAAACTCGCTAGTTCTATTTAAAGAAAGTACGCTTGCTCCTGTAAATTTAATCATCTGATTTTAAAATAATTAATAACGTTTTACTAGTGGGCTCTAAGGGAGTTTGGGTTGGGTAGCTTGTGCGTTGGGTTGACTCCTCGAAGAGATCCGCTTCTTCCTTGAGCATTCAAGCCAGATCGTATGTTTTGCATTACCAAGCTAGCATTATCAGCTACTCGACCCACGCGACCTAGCGATTGGGCTGCGTTAGCCATTTGATTTCCATAAGCCTCTCTTTGAACATTCGCGGTTATTAGTAATTGTTGTAATGCATTTACTTTCTCATTCATTGCAAGTAGTATTTCGTTTCTTTGCTGATCCAATACTAGCATTTTGTTTAATATTTCTTCAGTATGAATATCATGCACGTATATACTACCTGGTTCCGTCGCGTCTTCCGCCATATCGTTAATTGGTCCAGTTATAGGAACAGGAAGAGGCGCGTTAGGGTTCATGGTTGGTATGTTCGGAGAATTCGGATCTATCTGACCCGCTGGTATAGCAGTACCCGCTGGAAGCGTGGTTGGTAAACCAGTATTCGTATCTATCACTGTAGTTGGCATTTGTGTTACTATATTACCAGCAGCATCTACAACCCCCTGTAAACCATTGACGGCTTGATTAAATAAAGTGTTAAAAGAAACTAATTGATTTGTATAATTTTGTATCTGTTGATTAACGACGCCTAATTGAGAATTCAACGAAGCCAGTTCGGCTATTTCTGCGGCAGTATTTTTGTTAGCCCCTTGGTTTAACATTTCTTCAATGCTGGTATCTAGCACACCTCCTTGACCACCCATTTGTAACTGCTGGTGCATCTGTTGCGCTACCATCTGATTGCCGCCACCCATTCCTACTAATGCTCCAAATTCACGAGCATCTAAATTAGAAAGATTAGAAAAATCAAATTGACCTGTTTGAGCGTTAAACATACCATACCGCTCTAACATCTGTTTGCCTTGGGTAGTTCCAGTTAGGTTGAGAAGCGAATTACCGATATCATTCATTTGCGCTTCGAACATTCTCTGAATACCTTTACCATCTCCTCCTACATTAATATCGCCTCCAGATATGCCGTATTCCCTATCCATCCCAAATTGGCTTAGATAAGTCTGCTCACTCATTCCGCTTTGATCGGCCATTAGTTTTATGAGATCATCTAAACCAGAGCCTTTTTTCACTTCAAATTCCCCATTAAATGAAGCGTCAATTTGACCAGGTTGAGAAGCAATATTGCTATACAAAGATTGGCCAGTGCCTGTACCAATATCGCCTCTAATTTTAGCTTGACGTTCTCTCCGCTTCTCTTCTATTTCTTGAATTCTTTGGTTTATTCTATCTTTTTCTCCTTGAGCGGCTTCTAACTGAGGTCTAACAAGGAGTGGTCCCAAAGCCTGAGAAAATGCCGTTTGAAGTGTACGCGGCATATTTGTCAATAATCTTATTATCAACCCTCTTTGTCCAGTACCAGCCCTTAAATTGTATATCTGCTGGTTAAAAAATTGGCTTAAATTATTTATAGCGTTTTGGAGTGATGGAAATTTTTCCTGACCTAGATTCTGTACGGCAGTGCTAATGGCTGTAATTGCTGTTATCTGATCCTCTGATTGTTGAGCTTGATCATTTCTCAATGATTGAATTTCACTCAAGGTTTCTTGAGGTATTTTAGCTAATTTATATTCCGCGTCTACTTGGTGTTGAGCTATTTCTCCTACCCTAGCTTGAGAATCTCTCACGGCTTTTAGCATTTCTAATATAGCTGGGTCGTTTGTTTCCGCAAAAGCTTGCATAAGCTGCTGTTCTATAGCGGCAAAATTTCCTTTTAGCTCTGCTTCTCTAGCTCCTACAATCGCTTGCCTAGTAGACCCTTGAGGGTCTAAAGCTCCCATTCCAAGATTTTGCTGGAAGGTTCTAGCTAACTGACCCAATCCTCTGCCTCTTTGCACTTGATCGCCTCTTTTGCTAGCAGTAACAAAAAGTTTTATACTATCACTTATAGATGTTAAGATTTTATCAGTTTTAGTCGGGTCCAAGAAAGCGTCTATACCGCCCATTACCGTTTGGTCTTTTTGAATTTGTAAAAGTTTTTTCTGAGCTTCGTATGCGAGTCTAGCTATTTCTACGCCTCTGGCGTAATCTCTGTTTCCCTGCCTTATTTCAACACCTAATTCAGCTAGAGCGGCATTACTAAGCCCCAATAACTGTGCTTGCTCTTGTTGAGATAGATTACCATTTTGAATTAAATTATTTACTAAAGCGATAGCTCCCTCTACATTACCAGTTGCTGCAAAGCTTTGCTCTAAAACATCTAATAACCCTCCAAAGCCTTTTCCACTTAATAGATCTTTTACGCCATCTACATAACTTTGTGCTATCCCTGTTTTCGCTTTATTTAAGCCATCGATTTGGGAATCTTTCAACTTACTTATCTCCATTGTAAATTCTAATCCAGCTTGCTGCTCATCAGTCATAAATGGAGAAGCTGATTTTATAGCGCCTTCGGCTCTTGCAGTTCCTATTTCTCTAGATGTTTTACCCAATTCTGTTATTAGGTTTGCAACTTCAGTTAAACGTATATTTCTTATTTTAGCTAAAATGTTAGCGAATGTCTGGGCCATATTAAGCCCTTGCTGGGCTTGGTTTTGAGCCGCTGCTGCTGCTTGTGCAGCCGCTGTAAATTGTCTAGCTGCATCAGCATTTCTGCCTCTTTCCCTAGTGTCGTCTTCTAATGCACCTAGAAGATTTCTTAGGGCTTCTTTTCCGTGTTCTCCTCGGCCAGCTAAATCCAGCATAACCATAGCCATGTCATCGTTTAAGTTGTACTGGTCTCGCAAGCGTGCTACAACAGTAGCAGCGGGTCCATCCAGACTTACAAGACCATTTTTAAGATCGCTCATAAGTCTTTGAAAGTCTTGAGTTTCAAACCCACCTCTGATATCGGATATAGCACCTTTTGTTCTTAATTTAGAATCTGCGCTTGGACCTCCAAACAATTCATTTCCTGATAACTCTCCTCTGAAAAATTTATTAGCTGTATCTTGAAAACCAGCGGCATTAGTTGTTCCTTCAGCTTCTCGTCTTTGCTTTTCTAACTCCTCCGCTAGTTTTCTCTGAAGTGCGGATGTATCGTTGGTGGCACTTATTAAACTTCTGAAAGATGCTGGTAACTCTATAGCTATTTCGACTAGTTTATTCTCCAATCTAACCATAGCCTCTCCATCTGGAGAGTTAGCTTTTAAAAGGTCAGACATTTGTTGAAGCGTGCTTGCGTATTGACCTACAGAATCCTGTAAGGCTTGGAATTCTTCTTTGGTTCCTTGAGCGGCTGTTATAAAATCTTCCCCCTGTGTGTTGGCTCTTTTAGCAAAATAATTAAGCGCGGAGTATGCAGCTACTGCACCCCCTACTACAGCCCCCATTGGACCAGGTATCATACCCGCCGCTGCTGCCGCCATTCCCAAATTAGAGGTAAAATTATTAATATCTCCTTTTAATTGATCGTTACCTTTAGCCAGTGTTTCAGCTAAGGCTCCCCCGCCCATAGATATGGCGAAAGATGCCATCATTAATCTGTTTTGACGTTGCGATTCTTTTCTATCTTTTGTTTCTTGTTTTTTTCGGTTCGCTTTTTCTTCAGGAGTTTCTTCCGCAAAGTTTGGAATAAAGCCTGTAGCTCTTGTGCTCATTCCCATTGTTTTTAAACTAGAAAATTTATCGCCACCCATCAGGTGTTGTGAAATAGCTCTTCTGGGATTGCCTTGTCTTTGATTGTAAACCATTAAACCAACCCTTGGATCATATCCAACTTTGGCTTTGTTACTCCCACTAATCATTTTTTCTTCAGCATCCATCGCCTCTTGAATGCTGTTTGCAAAATTAGGAATATAACCTAATGCTGCGATTCCTATTTTTTTTCTAATCTGTTCTCTGTATTGTTTAGTATTACCTATTTTTTTAGCTATACTTTCTCTAGTAGCCGTTTCACCAAAGCCAGATCTTTTAGCATCAACGTATCTGGCTCCTTGCATTTGCTCTAAAGAACCACCAAATAAAGCTTTGTACAAAGCATCTTGACCTTTCGGCACGTTAAAATCTTTTCCCTTATAATCCCAATTAGCATTTTTAGGGGGTACTTTATTAAGTACTGCGTTTATAGCTGCTTCGAAAACTCTTCCAACGAATTGAGGGTAACCACTTGTGTCTTGAGATGCTTTTTTCCAAACATCTACAGGAGAAGGAATATCTTTACCATCAGGACTACCACCTATTAAGTCACTAACGATATTAGCCATTGGCTGCTTGAGTCGCGTTTCTACTATATTATCGAAAGTTGGGTTAGATCCTAGCTCACCACTGGCAAGAGCAGTTTGACTTTGAAATATATTCGTTCCTTTTAAAGCTCCAGCGCCTTTTTGTACGCCCATTTCTTGAAGCCTCTTTATTGAAACCCCTGACATTTTAGCTAACTGTCCTCGTGTAAAATCTACGTGACCACGGGTAGACATTGAAGCTCCTGTGGTAAATATTCCTATCTTGTTATTAAAGCTATGTGTAAATCTTTTTTGATCTTTTTTGGCTTTTTTTCTTTTGGCTTCTCTTGCGGCACTGGATCTGCCAAAATCATCTCCGTATTTTTTAGTGAAAATAGCTTGGACTTTAGGATCAAGATTTGCAAAAGGAAAACTCGTTCTACCTGTAACCGTTCCAGTAGCTGCCTTTTGTGATAACCCAGTTAGCGCATTACTAATTTGCGTTGTATCACCTTTAGCTAACGCTGCTTGCAAAGCAGAGGGTGGTCTACCAAAGTTTGGTATGAAACCACTAGAGTAACTTGGAATAACTGCCGAATCACCGTTTTTGCCGAAGTTAGGGATTTCAACTTCTTTATTATTCATCACGAACTTACGACCACCTATCGTGCCTCGTGACATCATTGGCCTGACTGATTTTGGTGCTCCCAAAGAAATTGCCATTTTTCTCTCTGCTTCAAATTCTGGCTTGGCAAAATTGGGTATAAATCCACTTGCTCTTCCTGCTCTACCCCCTACCACTAAAGCGCCTGAAGCGTTTTGTCTTACACCCGCTACTACAGCGGCTCTTGCTACTGAATTGAATCTTTCTTGTGCTGCCGTTGCTTGCACTATTTGCTCTTTGACTCTTCTTACAGCATCAGCGGTTGAAATTGTTCCTGCTAAAATTTGCTCTGTCAGCGCTTCATCTTTCATTAAAGCTGCGTTTACAGCTTCTTGAGCCTGAGCTCTTTGACCAGTGGCGGTTCCCATTTTCATGATAGTTGCCAAAGCGTCTCTGGCCTGAGTCGTCATGAATTGGAAAAGCTTTATAAGAGAAGCACCTGCAATCGCAAGACCAGGTCCAGATAAAAAATTACCCAAACCGCTTAAAATACCAGACCCTATTCTAGCACCAAGACCATCAGATTCGCTTACATCAAAAGTTCCTAAAAGCTTATTTAAAGTCCCAACTACTCTTTCAAGCGCTGGTTCAAGAGTTAGCTTTCCTATAACAGCGGCAACTCTATTTATATTTTGTACGAGTGCGTTTAATTGGGCAGATAAAGTTTTATTAAGTTCTGCGTTTCTTCTAGCAGCCTCGTCACTTGCGTTTGCAGATATCTCTGTAGCTCTCCCGAAAACAGAGTACTCTCTTCCTAAGTCTTGTAATGCTGCTTTTAAAACGTTGATCTGAAATACGCCACCAACCAATTGAGCGATTTGAGACTGCTGCGACTGAGCCAGTCCATCAAATTGTTTTGCCAAGTTATTTAAAATTTGTATAACAGGCAATAAAGTTCCAGAGGCATCTTTTGTTGCAATGCCTAACTGCTCCAAAGCCTCTATAGTTCTTGGCCTTTGAAGACGAGTAAAAATAGTTTTAAAACTGTTACCTATAACAGCACCACCACGAGCAGTTATTTGTTGAGCCGCTGTAACTATACCTAAAAGCTCATCTAAACTGACCCCAGCGGTAGCGGCGGTACTACCCACTCGCTTTAAAGCTTCTGCCAAATCTGCTCCACTAACAGCAAATGCTTGGTCAACAGCTATTATTTTATTTGTAACCGCAGTAGAATCTAAAGCAGCTTTAGTGAAACCGTTTAAAGCAGCGGTTAAAGTATTTACAGAATCAGCGGCAGATAATCCCGTGAGCCTTGATAGAATCAAAGCGTCGTTTGTTCTTTTTAAAGACTCTGCTAAACCAAGACCTTGCCTAGCTAACTCTTTAGCTCCTTCAGCTACAGTATTAAACGACTGGCCTGTATTTCTAGCTATATTAAAAAGCTCGTTACCAAACTTTAAAAGCTGCTTGTTGCTAGTTCCTAAAATTACATTGATTTCAGCTAGCTGCTTTTCTAAATTGATTGTAGCTTTAACAGTTTCTGAAATAGCTCTTTGAACTGCAAAAATAGCTGAAGCTGATGCTCCGAAAGCTAAAACACGAGCATTTGAAGCGGCTAAAGATTTTTCGAACTCTCCTAGCTCACCTGATATCTTGCCTAGAGGACGACTATATCCAGACAAAGATTTTTTGATACTAGACATCAATGGTCTAGTATCTGCATCTACTCTTAGCGTAACATCTGATCCTGCCATATCTTTCCTTAACCCTTTCAGATATAATTACACTTTTTTAATCAAATTAAACCATGTATTTTTGCTAAATCTTTAGAATCCAGCTTCTTTTTGCCTGTTTCTTTCATTATTTTTTTAGCTTCTTTAACTAAATCTATTGGTTCAGCGCCTTCGTCTTTTGCTATCTGCTTCATTTCTTCTTTTGTAGCATTTATGTAAGAAGTGCCTTTGGCTGAGATCGTTTTTTCTGAACTAGAAGATGGATCACTCATCGACTCTCCTCCTTGACGTTTATTTTTTGCTTTCTCTTGCTGTGCTTGAGCTTCGTACCAATCAGCTAGCTTTTTTGGGTCTTGAGCCATATCATTTGGAGGCGTTTTCCCAAGTTCTAATATAGATTTTGCAAATAATCCTTTATGAAATAAAGTTTGTTGAAATATAGTTAGTTCAATAATAGGCTTTCCATAGAAGATAAAAGGATTACTTTTACAAGACATGAAAGAATTCAAGAAAAATGGACATACACCTATCTGAGATATAGTATCTTCATTAAAATTTGAAAACTTCATTGACTGAGCTACTATCAGCATTGAAAACTCTGTGCTGTCTAGTTCGTCATACTGTTTTTCAGAAAGAAGCTTTTTAGAGAATTTGGAATCTTTATATAAAGAGTCCTTTAGAATAAGTTGATTTTGTATTTTACTTGTATAGCTTTCGCAAGTTTCCCCAAAACATTCGTTCTTTTCTTTAATCAAAGAAGCTTGTTCTTTCTGCGATTCGTTAAGCTTTTCTTCAAGTCCTTTTCTTTGAGCCTTAATAAATATATTGGATATAGACGTTTGTAGGTTTGACACCCTAACGTTAAGCTCTTGAAGTTTATCTTCTTGCTGTTTAGTCCATTCTTCGGACTCTTGAAGCAATTTGGTTTTTTCTTTTACCGTGAAAAGACCTCTGGATTTAGCCTTGTTGTATATACCTTCGTATAACAAGTCTGTTTTTAACAGGTCTTTCTCTGTGTAGTGCTTTATATATATTTTTTTGCCGTCATGTTCAACTTCGCTGTATCCTTGAATTATTTCGGCATAACACTGCTTTAGTTTTAGGAATTGCTCATTCAAGAATCGCCTTCTGGTTTATCTTGTTTAAGATTTTCTACTTCTTCTTCGATTTGACTGGTAAGATCCAGTTCGTTCAACTCTTTAAGTTTTTTATCGACCACTGCTTCTACTTTTTCAAGATCTTCTTTTTGATCTTTTTCCATGGCCATTTCTGCGGTAATAGAAGTGCGAATAAGATCCTCTGCTTTCTCGAAGTCTTTTTCACTTTTAATTTGACCTGTGTACCAAAAACTAACGTAGTAAGCTAGTCTTTGACAAGCTTCGTCTAAATGTTCTTCGCCCTCTTCGGCTATTTCATCGTACCTTTCTTCTTTGTCTTCGAAAGTATTTCCTTCGAACATCGGAGTCCAATCCCCCTCATTTTCTGAAATATAAGCTAAATGCAAAACCCACCACATAATAGTTTTATTTCTAGCTCTAGACTCAGCAGTCTGCTCAAAAAGTTGACTTCTTTCAGTTTCGAACTCAAACATTTTACGTCTTAGTTCGGCAACTTGTATAGTAACATCTTCTACTGCTTGTTGCTTTTCGTCTTCTTCTAATTTGTCTAAATTTACTCTTAGCTTTTGAAGTTCGTTTTCTTTCTCTTGTAATGCTAAATAATTTAAAGAATACTCAGCTTTTTCCTCTTCGGACATATAGCCGCCATCGTTTACGTATCTTTTTCTTAATAAAGACACGGTAAGCATCCCACTCTTAATTGCTTTAGAAAGCTCAACGCCATGATAAAGATCTCCGTCGTCATAAAGTCTTCTGGTGGGTTTTCTTATCCCTATATTGATATTCTTTTCTTCTTTTACTAACTGAGTAACCTTAATCTCTTTGCCTTTATCATCTTTCGTGGTCTCGGTTTTCTCCACGTCAGCTTCGTAGTTAACAGAAAAAGTGTGTAAGAATTTTAATTTATTTTTTTTCATTTTTCTTTTTTAAAGTTACTTCTAATTTTTCAACACTGGATTCAAAATCTCTAATGGCACTATTTCCCAAGTCTAATGTCTTCTTTCTTATATAATCATATCTTTCATCGTTCAGATAATTGACGTTATTTACGTACTCTTCGGGAAGATTTTCTTTAATTTTAGACAACATAATATCGTGATCTTTACGCATGTCTTCTACTATAAGAAGATGGCTTTTGTAAAGATTTACAATATTTCTATGTATTTGGAATATAAGATACTCCTTAAACCTCTCGTCCTTCATAAAGACAACCCTTTTCCCTAATAAACTTTACACTAAAATTTATAAAAAGCAAAAAAAACCCCCTCTATTCGAGGGGGTCGTGGTATGACTGGATTTTTTAATTATCTATTCTATGAAGAAATATTGAATCTACTTCTGGAGTTTAGACCGCCTATTGAGCAGGTAAACGTAGCGTCAACAGTAGCGTTATCACCAATAGAAGAAGTAAAGTTAACACTGTCTAGAGTAGCATTTACTAAGTTAAACTTGGTTCCGCCAACGTTAACATTTACATTCACAAAACCACCTTTAAGCGCGTTTCCTTCACCCGTGGTAGCTTTGGCTGCTATATTGTCTACGGTTAAGTTTACACCCTCGTCAATGGCTAAAGCCTCTACGTTTAAAGTTGCGTTAGCTGGATAGGTTGGAACTCTAGCGTATTGGAATCTTCCATTTCCAGAATTACCCAACTGCTGCAAGCCCTCTACCCCTAAGTCAAAGCTAACATTAGCTGATTGAGCTCTTGTATAGACGCTAGATGTGTTTGTGTCGAGACCTACAACAACGCCAGTTTGAGTAACAGTAGTTACGTTATCCGAAGGTACGGATATAGTATTGCTGTCTGTAAATGTTAAATCAGTTCCTTCAAAAGAGAATGAGTAGGTCGCGATTCCTCCCACTGAAGCCTCCGCGCTTAGAGAAGTCATAGCACCACTTTCTAAGCTAACTTGGTTGTTAGCAGTAGTGTAATCATCTCCTTCGTCATTGTCTAATCCGACAACAACATGCATAGTCTTACCAGAAATGGCTTGCTGTACCATGTCATTTAAGAAAGTGCTGCTTAAACAACCAGCGTAAGCACTAAACTCCATGCTCGCTGTTGGCGCGTCTAGGACCACTCTATCAAAAGCGCCTAATTTGCCGTATTGGTTTACATCTTCGCGTGAAATGTCCAGTCCATAACTAGCACTTTGCACGCCTTGCACAGTTTTGAGAGTCTTATCTGTAAACGCTTGATCTGTTCCAGATACTGCTACAACCTGACTTTGGTAAATTACTCTGTTTCTAGCCATAATTAAAAAAATCCTTTGTTAATATTACATTTTTTTTATTGTTTTGGGAATATTTATTTGCTTGTTTTTTATTTTCTTGGGTATCTGAACTCGTTCAAGGTGAAATCGATAAAGCCATTATATATGTCAGGATTTAGGTTTTTATAGCCCCCTCCCGCCGTTATATTTTTAGAAACATTAACTTCATCTATGAAAATTCTTTCGTCTGTTCCTGTTTTAGTTGCTTTTAAGGTGTCGAAATTATATGAAGTACCAGTATAAGCGCCTAAAGCGTTAAAAGGCAAATCACTCTGTATAAAGGGTACTGTGGTTTTAACCATATCTTTCAATATGCTTAAAGCAGCGTCTAATTGGTAAGAAGACTCGGAAAGAACGATACATCTTGCTTCTATCACGGTTTTATCCAATCCACCAAACGCAGCAGGTGTATTAGTTCCAGCGATACTTTTTAAGAAAATAGCTGGATAAGTTATTTGATCTGGCCTCAAACCAGTAGGTGTTTCATTTACTGTTGGTCTTAAATGATACTTAGTTTCAAATAGAACCTCTTCTTCTGGCTTATTGGTTAGGTAAACATTAAAGTCTTTTAATGAAAAATCCCCACTTAATCTATTAGAACCAGTTATTTGAGAGGAAAAATGAACCATTCCCTCTACATGGTTTATGGAATTTAGGCCACTTTGACCCACTGAAATAAAGTTATTATCCAAGTAAACACCACTCATTACATCCGCCCCGCTGATAGACTCATCAACTATCATCTGCTTATAAGGGGCAGAATAATTGTATAAATTGGCAAAAGTTTGGGAAGTCTCGTAAAAAAAACTAGAAGCATTAGAATAAGCGTTTCCCTTTTTACAGATCATATGATCTATATAAAGCAAAAAACTACTCATTACTTTATTTTCATATTGTATATCCATATTTAAAACCTAGTTACAAATCTTCTCAAAATACCAGTTATATACTCAGTTGGCCTAAAACCTCCCTCTCTTACCACAAACTTTGACTGTATACCTTTACCAGATCTGCTCGACCTTTTCTTTAAATTTAAAAAGTAATTAAAACCAGATATACCCGTTTCTACGCCAAAAGCCCAACTCTTAGAACTCCAAGGCATTTTACTAACACTTTTCAATAGAATTGGACTAGGCATTGATACCTTGTATTCCACCCTTACTTTTCTACCAACCGTCTTAACGGTTCGTTTCTTAGATAACGTAGTGCTCGATTCTAGAGCTCTTCTTAAAGCTTGCACTGGATCATCGTTAGCAAAAAAACCAATAAAATTAAATAAATTAGTGTTTAAAGACCCTAGTGTGCCGCTTATATTTGGGCCGTTTGGATTTTCTAATTCTTGAGTTATAGGATGATCATTAAAATCTTGGATCATTCGGTTTAACTCTAAGTCAAACTTTCTTTTTGCGTTTCGCTCTGTTTGCCTAATAAATTTTTTAGATCTGGGTATCTTTTTCCTTAACGATCTTTGGTTGACTCTGCCACTAATTTTCATTAGTCAGTCTCCTTTAAGCTAAAAACATAATAAGTTTTTGTTAAAAAGTTAACCTGATTATCAGTAGAGTGAACATTGTAGCTTTTTGAATCTATATCTATTCTTTCGATCTTGGCTTCTTTTATGTAATCCCTAGTAGCTTGCTCAACCTTTATGGTAACATCATCCATAGGTAATTCTAAATTAGCCTGTTGTAAATGATTATCTTGTTTTGGGGAGCCTCCCCTGTTAACTAAAGCACTAAATATCCCAGAAACCTGAGTATAAGTATAATTTGTTATATTTGATAACGCGCCGTACCCAAATAAGAAATCCGTATTAATGTCTGATGCCGTCTTAATCGGTGTTTGGTATACTATTATATCCTCTTTGAAAGTATCAAAGTGGTCTCCTAAAATACCAGTCATACTGGCTTTTTCACTATCTGAAATTAAACTAGACATTTATTACGAATAGTATTGTCTTCTCGTTCTCTCGTAATCTATACCATGACTATCGTCATAATATGTTCCTTTTTGAGTGTCATCTCCAGCGACCTGTCTTGGTACTGCCTTATTAGTCTTGTAGGCATTGACCATATCCATTAATTCATCATTCTCCTGCTTCTTAATAGCTGTCAGATGGCGTATAACCTCCGTCTTATTAACCTTTCTCACGCTCATACCATCTTGACTAACTTCAACTACGTTGTCACTAGAAGCTAGTTGAGTTCTGATTTGCTGATCATAGTAATGTACAAAGTACATTTTCTTAAAAACGGCTTTTTCGTAATCAGATATCTCGGTCTCGACAGAATCGATTGTTCTCACTATTTCAAAATCATCGGAAGCTATTGTAAACTCGGTGTTTATGAAATTATTTAAACCACCTATGTTATTCCTTAGCCAGAAGCTTATGGCTGGAATAGATAAAGAAGAAGGTCTACCCAACTCTTCAAAGATTTCATTCGCTATGTCAACAACTTTCATACCTTAAATAATTACACTTTTTTAGGACATTTTTAATATTTTAAATTGTTTTATTTTAGGCACTTTATTTTGTTTTATCTGCTCCTGATCTAAAGTTAGCCTCTTTAACCAAAAAAGTAGATTTTTTTCATCCTTTATGCCAAATCCTTTATTAATAAACCTTTGTAAATTATTAGACTTACTTTTAAAACTGTAAGCGCCTATAGACTGATGATTTCCAGTGTAATATAAGTTCTTATCCTCCATGTCTTCAAAAAATCTTTCATGACAATAGAATTTACCTTCCGAATCTATAGCCGCGCAAAAAACCGTATAATCAAATTTATAAAGAGTTTCTTCGGGAGTTTTTTTAGAGAATAAAACGTCTATTATACTGTTAGCTTTCCTCATCTTACAGCCAAGGTTATTTCTTTTTATTACCTTGTAGCCCTTGGAGAAAAGATACCCTTCTGCCAGCAAGCGCTCTTTTCCAGACGTAAAATAAACATGCAGATCACTTATATTTCTTCCTAAGAAAAAAGACGTTATGGCATCACCCGCTACCCAATGATATAAACCGCACCCACTTAACGGCTTTAATACTTCTTTTATTTCTTCGGGAGATTTCATTTAAATTAAATTAATTTTTTTTAATATTTCTATTACTTCGTGTTTTTCGTTTTCAATGCAATAATCTAAAAGTAATTCTTTTAGCTCTTCGTTTTTACTTCTTACTACTTCATTTCCTCCAAATGAGTACTCTGGATCTAAATGCAAATGAAAACATCTAACCCTTAAACCATCCAAATCGATTTCAAGCTTTGTTTCCTCAAACCATTTTGCTTCATGCTGCCACCAACCAATGTTATACTCCCTATCAAAAAAATCTATGGAATACTCCTCTGAAATGTAATCCATTCCTTGTTGCTCAAAGAATCTTGAGTCTGTAAGGTATTTTCTTCTCCAAAATTTTGGAAAACTTTTATTAGCACAAAATAAAAAACCAGCATTAAAGAACCCATTTAAATAAACCTGCATTATCCTATATGCGGGACTATAATGGGGCGATAGTACTATTTCTTTATCTGTATTTATTTCTATCTCATCCAAAAATACTAAATCACTATCAATAAACATTGTGTTTTTGTGATTATTCATAGCGAAACTAATCGCATCCATTTTCTTGAAAATACATTCAGTTTTATGGAAAGTCTGTAAATCTTTAAACCTTTGCTTAAAAAACCTACGATTAATTCTTTCCCTAGAATCTTCGTTGATATCTACTTTAAAAATTACATTGCTTACTTGGTTCTCTACAAACTGCTTAGTTTCCTCGTCGCAAATTACATAAACAGGTTGGTCATGAAAAAGCCTAAGAGTACTAATAGTACCAAGAAACTCCTTTTTAACTTCTTTAGTAGCTACACAACAAAAACTTTCTATTATTTGTTTTCCTTTTTGGGGATTTGATTTGCAGTGGATAAGCTCTGATATCAAGCGATACAATCTATCGTTTTCTGATTTTAGTTTATTTTTTTCTGAATTTATTTTTTTTATTTGAACGGCAGTTTCATCGCTTTGTGTTACGACTAAATTTTTAATCATTTGATTTTCTAATTCTTTTATTCCTGCTACCGAGATTTTATTAGGCACGTCTAAAATTTCTATGCCTTGGGTATTTCTTTCATTGGTTTTTGTTAAACCTAAGTAACCCCCTCCAGTAAGTTTCAATAAAAAATCAAAATCAGACATTATTATTTCTCCAACTATCCCAGAATTTGCTATTGCTTAAAGCTTGCTCTTCTGAATACCTTGGGAATCTTACGTTAGAGTCTCTTCTTATGCCAGCTATTTTTAATACTATTTTATCAGGGTTTGGATAATGATCACTTATTTTTACTAATATCTTATCGTCTTGAACCGTAGCTCCTAACGGGCAAGGAGTATCTCCAACTATACTTATTATATTTATAGAGTCTTGTTCACACACGTCTAAAAATATTGGATCTATATTAACTTCAAAAGTTTTTCTTAAATCAGTTTTTATTGTTAGTATGTCTTCAAAAATTGGAAGAGGCATTTCAGAGCAGTAAAGTCCTACAAAAGATTTAGCTGATTCACTTTTGACTATAGCATACTTTAAACCAGTGGCCCCAGTAGCCCCTGTCTTTCCAGTATTGCCCTGAGCGCCAGCGGCTCCAGAAGTTCCAGTTTGGCCAGTTTGACCAGTTTCGCCAGCAGCACCAGCAGCACCAGTTTGACCAGTTTCGCCAGCAGCACCAGCAGCACCAGTTTGACCAGTTTCGCCAGCAGCACCAGCAGCACCAGTTTGACCAGTATCGCCAGCAG
>Ga0208767_1000682_pt1 | contig 28170 bp, 36 predicted proteins | sample VirMetDEL_Mar_21_FD_184514 | JGI IMG/M metagenome (GOLD analysis project Ga0208767, IMG submission 184514) | Aqueous microbial communities from the Delaware River and Bay under freshwater to marine salinity gradient to study organic matter... | ecosystem: Environmental > Aquatic > Marine >... | reverse complement strand
GTGAGTGAAGTGCGGGGGGGGTACCCTAGGTACACATGGTCTAAGGGGTGGCCAATCGGGCTTCCATCGCTAGGCTAGGAGTCCACCAGAAGACCCCAGTGTAACTATTCCAAGCTTGATAGAGATCCCGTAGCCAGTCATCAGTATAGAAGAACTCGTTATCTTTTGGCATCATCATATTAAGATAACAATTACCCTCCTGCTGATATCTCGATACCAGTTCGAGTATCTCATCTCTGGAAGTTCCATTATTAAGCATCTCATTAAGATCTACCGCTATATAGATTGGGTCTAGTTCTGCTAGTTTCTCTTGCATGTATTCGATATCGGTTTCTCTTCCGATTGGGCAAGCGAACAATTTTATCTCCATCTCTACCTCCTAGAATAGTTTACTCTGCTTCGAGTATTGTATATATCGTTCTGTTGTTTTCTCGAAGTAATCTGTATCAATCTCCCAAGCATCAAGATCGAATCCAAGATCCAAGCAAGCGCAAGCAATAGAACCCGATCCGAGATGAGTATCCAGTATCTTATCTCCTGGAGTCCCAAACTTCTCTAGGCAATACTTATAGAGCTCGATAGGTTTCTGCGTTGGATGGATCTTTCCTCCAGTTCTGTTATCGAACTTGAATAGAGGAGCGGGCTTATTAAAAGAAATCCAGCCCATCTCCCATCCTGAGAAGTTCTCCCAAGGCTGCACCTTATCCCAAGCGATAACGCATCTAGTAGAAGGAAGATCAAAGTAGTTACCTCCCCATATTATCTGATTCTTGGATACTCGAAAGAGTTCCTCGAAGTACTCCGGGGAAGGTGCAGTATCCCATCTTTGGATCTTGTTATCGATATTGAGAGCTCTATTCTTTAGTTTTCCCGATCCTTGAAGAGTAATTTTAGATAATCTCTCGATCCCATAGGGAGGATCTACTATAGCGAGATCGTATTGGTTATCTTTCATCTCTCTCATAGCCTGCAGAGAGCATCCGAGATGGAGATTAATGCTAGGATCTTTACGCATCTGACCTCCGAGGGATTGATACTACTAACTTGGTTAGGATCTCTTCGTACTGTTCACCAGTGAGAGCTTCTAATCGATCTGCCAACTGGAGTAATGTTTTCAGATCTGGAATCGTTACCCCGTTAAGCCAATTGTATACAGTAGAGCTAGATACTCCAATCTCAGAAGAGAAGGTTACTACGTTTACTCCGATCTTCTGTATATACTTTCTTAATAGTTTCTTGAACTGTCCCATCTTTGTACCTCTACTTGCTGGGGATTATCTTCTGAAGCGATCTCTCCTGCGCTCTTCTCTCTCTTTTCTTTTCTTTGGCTTCTCGTAGGGCTTGCTTCCTTGGAGTTCTCCATCTCTATACATTCTGAGAGCGATCGCTGCTGCCTGCTCCCACTTGTAGCCCTCTCGAATCAATCTAGTAATCTTGTATCGGACCAGAAGATTATCGCTCTTAGATCTGCTCATAATCCTCGCTATCCTCTTCTCCGTTATGGCCTCGTACTATGTTTATCGTAGTTAGAATTGCTCCGAGTAATCCCAAGGCTGGAAAGGTTTCTCTCTCGAAGGTAAGATCCACTCCGAAGGAATCCCACTTGCAAACTATGTAGACCTCTCCATTAACTGATATAATAGAAGTATCTCCGATCTCATGGTAGTTGATAGCATGATGCATCTCTTCTACTTCTGCTCGGAGTATCTTCTGAGCATCCTTAATCTTAAAATCTTCCTCGATTTCGATACCGGGAAAGAGATGGGCCAATCTAGCACCATCGATAGAAGGAGGTTTATTATTAAATCTTTTCATTTTCATATTAATAACATAACACAAGAGGAGGCTATATGCCTACAGTAAAAGTACCTAGAGAGATCCAATTGCTAGCCCAGCGAGCAATCGATTATAATCTCTCTCTACCAATGAGTAAGAGAGCAGCCTACAAAGATGATAAAGGAAAGCGAGTACCCGGTACAGGTATGAGAACCGCTAGAAGGATTGCCTCCGGTGAAGTTGATAAAGAGCAGCTCGAACTAATGGCAGCATGGTTCGCTAGGCATGCAGAAGCGGAAGGATCTGCCAAGGCTAGACAAGATAAAACGAGTAAAGCGGCTATCGCTTGGGCTCTCTGGGGAGGTACTCCGGGGAGAGCATGGGTTAAAAGAGCACTCCGATCTCTAGATAACAGATGATAACAGATAGAAAACAGATAGAATACAGATAGGTAAATCTGCTACTCTTTCGATACTTCGGGCTCGATATGCTACTTTGTGGGTACTTCGAGCCCCTTATATATATATATAATATAAAAAGATAGATAAAATATATTCTCTATACTACTCGATGCTCTTTTTTAGGGTGTTTCTGTTACTTTGGCTCGGTAGGTAGAGCACTATCGCAGATTAACCTATCTGTTATTATCTGTTTTCTATCTGTTATTATCTGTATTTTTTGTTACTAATCTGTATTTTTGATTAGATTCGAAGCGATCTGGTTTATTTTTCTTACTGGATCTCAAGTAATACTTGACTTCTGCAGGAAGATCTAAACAGAAAAAGAGCCCTAGGCATAACCCAGAGCTCTCCAACCATTTACAATTCACATAAACTAACCGAAAGAAGTATACACTCTTCGAGGCTAGTATACAAGGATTATTTTCTAATCCATATCCGAACACCTTCTCTAATAACTTGCTTGTATCCCGATTCCTTACAGATCTGCGCTATTCTTCGAGCGTTCCCTACATGCTGCTGAGATACTGGAAGCTCTAAGAACTCCATCATCTGAGAAGTTGTATTTTTTCCATGGATTACGATCGCCTCTCTTACTTTCATAGCCCAAGGGTCATCGATAATATAGGCTTCTTGTAGTTCTGATAAGGTTCTTTGACTCTCCCATTCTAGATGCCAGATTGCTCCGTTATCGTATTCCTCTAAGGCTTCTGCAAAGATCTGCTCTCTATTTGCTTTGAGATACTCGAGATCTACTTGCTGAGTAACTGTAATGGGCCATACTCTGCGCTCCGGACCATCAGATAAGAACTGATAATTATTCGAAGTCCCAGCGAACACTACTCTCCGGAGATAGGCTTTCGGGAATTGCTGGTATGAGGGTCTGAACTTATCCTCTGCGGAAGATATGAAGGCCTTGAAGTTATCCGCAGTTCTACCCTGGAGAGAGTGAAGTTCTGCAAGTTCCCAGAGCCAAGTTTCTGTACTGTGTATAAGTTCGAGAGAATCCTTCTTAGAGATATCGAGAGGGGAATCAGAAAACCATTCATCTCCGATTAGAGCCTTAAGGCCTGTACTCTTGCCCAATCCTTTCTCTCCGCAGAGGACTAAGAAGGTATCCATCTTGCAACCCGGTTGCATAATACGAGCTACAAGAGAGATAACCCACTTCTTACTCATCTCCATAATGATTGCTTCAGAGCCTTCGATTCGAGCAGCCTTAAATACAGTATGGAAGAGATGCCTAATACGAGGAGCCCCATCCCACTTCGGAAGATTACGGAGCCAATTATGGATCGGTTCTTCTAAGTTCTGGTGGGCTACTCGGAGTACTGCTCGTTTGATATCTGCGCTTGGATACTTGATCCGATAGGCTCGTTCGATATGCAGACCAATCTCCTCGAGATCTGGATCCCAGAGTTCTCGATCCTTCCACTTCACCTTATTAGAGTGATCGTTATAGCAGAGGCTACGATATTCCGGATCGTTCTCCAAGATCTTTGCGATGTTACTGCGGTTAGCATAAGGCTTCGGAGGTGCTACAAAGTTTCCTTCCTTATCGTACTTCGCATCTTTTTTCTCTAATAGATCCCAAGTATCAATATCTGCACCTTCTGGAGCATGCTTGTATTCTGCATCTATACCCATATCTTTAGCAAGGGCTCGTAGTATCTTCATCTGTTCCTGGTTCATTGTTTCTCCATTCGTTCTACTGCGTAACGATAATCTCTGCTGCTGGCCTTGATTGCTTCTAATATCAGTGCATCGAAGTAGGCTCGATCTCCTTGCTTTAGCTCTGTCAGTACTTCGCAGATTAACACAAGATTAGATAATCTTGGCATAAACTTCTTTGAAGTGTTTAAAGATGAGTAACTTAGGCCTGTAGTGTTACAGAGCTCCGTTCTCGTGATTTCCAGATCTTCGATCTGCTTCTGGACCCATAGATTAAAATACATTGTACCTCCGTATTTTTTTGTTATTGGGTTATTTGGTTTTCTTGTTCTTCTTTTTGTTGGCTCGATATCGAAGCCTTCTGTAAGTAAATTCATACTCTGGCATCTTCTGGCATCCTCTTTGGATAATCTTCCAAAGTTCCTCCGGGCTATCTGAGAACAGTTCGCAGAGGGCTAGATAGGTATCGAGTTTCGGATACCGTAGTCCAGTCATATATCCCTTAAGGGTAGCTTCTGATATTCCGATCTTATCTGCTAAGTGTACTAACTTCCAATCCTTCCTAGCAGCCTCGCGGAATATCCACATCCCGAAATCAGTACAGCCCTTAGGGATTACTTCGTTCTGGCTCATATTAGATCCTCCAATCTTCCCCACCATTGGCACTTATTTGCTCGGTTACAGTGTGGCCATAAGACCGCATGAGGGAGAGAGGGATCGATGGAAAAGTATACCTCTCTCTTACCGCATTGAGGGCAGAGGATATCTCGGGCTACGTTACCATTTATACTGGCTCCGACCTTCGATGCTATACCCATTCTAAATTCTGGATTATGGAATAGAGCCTCGATGCCTACTTTGGATCCTGGCTTTCTGCTTACCCATCTATGATACCGAGGCTTCTTTTCTTCCTTCGGTATATGGGAGTAATCCAATCGAAGGAACCCGGAGCCCTTATGGGCTTTCGCTGCTTGGAGATGGTTATCTCCCCTTGCTGGAGTAGCGAACCGGTAGTACATACGAGCGCAATCGGTAAGAGCACTAGAATCGGGCTCCCCTTCCCCTACTACTTTATCCCATAGTTCCTTAGCGGCTTGAGAGGCTCGCTTCCAATCGGTAGCGATTACAGGCTCCTCCAGAGGTAGGATTATTCTCCACTTATGCACCTCTTCAGAGTGGGAGAAAGAAGTATGGGCTATGTAGTGGTATTCATCCCAGCCCAATCTCCAGCCCCAGTCCGTACCATCATCGAGATCGAATACTAAGCAGGAGATCTCGATAGCATTGGCTCCGCTTCGATTACCAGCAAAGATAGTAGGGCTCCAGAGTGGGAGGCTCTTCTTTTCTCGTACTGGAAAGGGCTTCGAGGGCATCATAAGAGCCTTGGCAAGATTACGAAGGGATACCTCTACCTGCTGGGGCTCTCTTACATAGTGACTATCGAAGAGAGATATCTTATACTTCGGTTCCATCTTCACTGCTCCAAGTATAGATAGAAAAGAGTGTATGGGCTTCCTCATTAGCTCCGCAGTACATATCCTCACAGGAAAGAGAGACCACTCGGTTATCATCTATCCAGATATCCGATTGAGTAATGCAATCGAGCACCATCTTAAGCAGATTATCGATATCGGGCTTCTTTGGCCTCCAGATTCTACCTGCAGTGATCTCTCCACGATTGAGATATAATCTCTTAGTCCGAGGATGGAGAAAGGAAATCGTAACCTTGAATATTCCATCGAGGGGAATCCAATCCTCTCCGCAGGAGGCTCGAAGGTTCTTTACTGCCTCATCCTTGTAAGTTCTAGAACTCTTCGGAGTATAGGCTCTTCCTGTTTTAGTAATCCGAGGTCTCCCCATAGCTACTGGGGGACCTTGGATAATACCTTGATATGCTAGTTTCCACATTAGATGCGCTCCATCTCTACTACTTTCGAGAGTGTAAGATAGTGTTCTTCCCACTTAGTAGGGTATAACATCTTACATAATCTAAGGAGGCTTGGTACTGTTGGATGGGTATCTCCCGAAATCCACTTAGAGATCCCATTCTTAGAAATACCGATAGCATCTGCAATATCTTCGATAGTGAACTCACTATTAGCAATAGCAGCCTGCATCATAGTAGCGAACCTAGGATTAGAGATGGCCTTAAACTTCTCTTGACTCCATCGAACTGCTACAAGAGGATCTGGCTCGCAGAACTCTTTACGAATAATAAGTCCGTTCACTTGGCAGGAGGCTTCCCATACCCAAGTACAGTAAGTAGGGCTCCAGACCTTGCAGAGCTCTCCGATCTGCTTTACGTAATCCAATTGATCTAATACGATAGGCTTCGGAGGGGTTCGCTTATTGCTCATCTCTCGAAGTTTGTTTCTTCCGTTCTCTTTGATATAGTTTCTTCTGCGCTTATTCATCTTACACCCCCAATAACCAAACGAGGAAAGCATATGCAAGAGGGAAAGAGCAGAACACCGCAGCGAAAAGAAGATGGCAGCAGATAGTATGGGTTATAGATTGTTTCATTGTTTGTACCTCTGGTTAGATGGGGAGGAAGATCCTCCCCGGTTAGTTGATTATTTGTTAAAGTGTGCTTTTACTGCATCTAATACTACTTTACCTGCCCAAGTATTCTCAGTAGCGATTGAGAAGGCATCTTCAAAAGAATATCCATTATCCATCCACCATTTTACATCGTATGAGATTCTATCGAATAAATGCTTAAATGCTCGTTCATTGTTAGTCATTTTGTACCTCTTGTTATTACTCATCATTGAGTATACTCAACTATAGCATAGTTTTCTATACTGTGTAAAGAAAAAAGAACAAAATAAATAAACTTTTTTGTGTTATATTGCTATCGTATCGGAGGCTACGATATGAACACGCAATACAGACTAAGAGAATCCGATCGCTTATGGTTCCAATATGTAGTACCTACTCTCCGAGATCGCTTTCCTGGCCAATGGAGAACCGAGATTGGAACCGATCGGGATCTTAAGTATGGAATAGACTATACATATACAGAAAAAGATACCGATAAGAAACTTACCATCTCCGCTCGATTATGGAAGAGTAGACCCTGCAGGCACTTCGCTCTTAGATGGAAGAGAACCAAGTACCCGGAGATGGGCTTGGAGATTGCATCTAGGCTCGAAGCAATACAGAATGGAGGAGAGATATCCGATCTGACTATGGAAGGATTTCTCTATAATGGTAAGGTTTGGATGGCAATAATCGATACTCGCAGGCTCTATACTGCGATCGATGGGATAGTACCCTTCCTCTCAGAGTTTACAGTAGAGAATACAGGCCCGAAAGACTTAACCATCTTCAAGAGAGCATCTTGGGATCTCTTTTCGGATGGGGAGATAGAGAGAATTATCCTACCCGTAAGAACCGAGCCTTAATCTCATCTACGATCTTAGCAATATGCTCTAACTTTGTTTCGAGCATGGTAACCTTACGATCGAGATCGTTAATCTCCGATACCAGTTCTCTCCGCATATTGTCCTCTCTAGTCTGCATATCAGAGATAACCTTATCGTATCGATCTCGGAGTTCTTTCTCCTTGGTTTCTTGCTTGGCTTCTCTCTCATCTGCTCGCTTCTGGAGCTCTTTGTTCTGCATATAGAGAAATAGACCGAAAGCAACGTTAGCACCACCATTAAGAATAAGGTGTAAAAGATTCTCTTCCATTATAGACTCCAGGCTACGATACCAGCAGCGATCGAATCAGCAATAGAACGGAGATGCTCTAAGCACAATAGATCTCGATGAGTATCCATGAATAAAGGCTCGCAGCAGATCGCTACTGGGTTTCCTACTCCTCGTATCGTGTACCAAGCGTTCTTAGTCCAATCCTCGCTAGAGGCAACCTTAGGAAGACATCTAGATAATCCGGGTAATTGCTTATCTCTTAATCTATCGCAGATCGAACTCGCTAAGGAGGCTCCTCCTGCGCTACCCATATGGAAAAAACTAGCATAGTCACCACCTCCGCAATTGAGATGGAGGGAGAGATATACTTGCTTCTCTTGGAACCGCTTAGAGTATTCGTTTACTCGTTTATGCCTATCTGAGTACTTCCCATCGGAGATAGGCATAACCTTAACCCCATGCTCGATTAGTTTCTCCTCAATCATGATGGAGAGATACCCGGTATAGATTGCTTCCATACCATTACCGAAAGCAGGACTAGACATAATGGAAGCCCCTCGATCTTCGATCTTATCTGGCTTGCCTGCGTGTTGTCTATCTAAGAATACTATCATAAGGCTACTATACTCCGATTCAATGAGAAAAAGGGGAAAGTTTACGCTCGTATGGTTACGAGTGGGTTATCTTCGATATGAAGTACATATCTCCAGCGATTATCGTTCCAAGATTTCGATACTATCTGGCACTTGTGTTCTGTTAATCCGACTGTACCCGAAGTAATCGCAATAATATCTCCGAGATCCAGATATCCATACTTCGGAGCAGCAGAGATCTCGATAGCGTAGTTCCCTAGAGCATGGGCCCGGATCTTATCTCTGGCTATTCTTACTGCGGTCTGGAAGTCATATACGTAGGGAGCCTCGATTACCTTCTCTCGAAGTCCGTACCGAGTATAGGAGATATAGGCTAGGGGATCTCGATACTGCATAGGTTGATCTTCCTCCAAAGTAGGATCGATAACTACCTGCGCTCTGAAGGAACCTAACTGCCCAGCCCATCCGAACCGAATTGTAATCTTATTTATAACTTCACCTTCGAGAGGTGTTAGAGGGCTTATAATCTCGAACTCTCCACTCTCGATAATGTTATGAGATGCTATAATCTCTTGGCTATAGGTATAGAGATTGAGAGCAGCCTGTATCCCCTTCCCTCCATTTACTACCATAATAGGAAGGAGATCCCAGATATTATCCTTTACCCAATCATATACATTTACATCTAGATCGTTAACATATCCTCCGAACTTGTATCGATTGAGTACTGCAGAGAGCCCTTGCCAAGATGAATAATCAAAGAATAGCCCACTCTTCTCCAAAGCATAAAGAGAAATATCTACCGCTCCTTCTAATGGTCCTGCACCATCGATATTAGGGAATCCTCCGTTACTCTGTCCCCAAGAGGCATAATAAGAGAAGGAAAGCTCCGGGCTCGATACTTGGAAGTTATCGAACTGTACATTAGTACCCTCTGGGCTTCCCACTATAAGATAGAAGGGTACATAGGTATGGATAAAGCCCTTATTATCTACTGCGGTTATCGCATAGTTAGAAAACGATCCTCCTTGGCCATCGAAGATTTGAATAAGAGAGTTACTGGGACTATATACAGGATGGTATGCTACTTGGAAGTATTGAGTAAGGAGGGTTACAGTACCTCCGGCTTGATAGGCTGGGGCTACATGGAGATCATCATCGAATACTACAGTATTAGCAGCTTCTCTCGGAGCAGTACCAAGATTACCGAATACGAAAGGAACCACCTTACCTTTACTCTGTTCTATGATATCGATACTGTAGTTATCTTCGATTATTACATGCTCGGGCCCTAGTAACTTTACTACCCGAACATTAACCGAGTTTTCGATAGTAAAGGATATAGTACCCTTGGGAGCATCTGGAGAGCCAAAGATCGCTCCGAGTACTCTACCCTTGAATACTGAGAGCTTATCTTGCTGGGTGAAGTCTGTTTTACCATCTTCGATAATCACCATCGAGAGCTCGCAGAGAGCATCGTTAAGCGTTCTCCCCTTAAGGAATTCCGATACCCAATCTACCTCCTCGAAGATGAGTTCCATCGAGATCGTATTGGCTTCCAGATCTACTCCGAGAAGATCGCTCTGTAAATTGATTGGAGGATCGGAGAGGGCTCCTCGATATGGTATCGTAGTATTCTCTGCTAGATCTTCAATATCGATAGGAACCGTAGAGAACCGATAGACCGCTCCATAATAGGATATATCGAGCAGAAAACAGATATCTCCCTGCTCGATTCTCGATTTCGGGATAGTTTCCATTATTCAATCTCCTCGAGGTTCACTGTACTAACCCGGAACATCTCATCTAATCGCTCTTCTCCGAGTACACTCTCTACAGTGATCTCTCCGGTAGTTCTACATAGCATATGAGAATCTCTAGCAGTAAGTAAGATCTGATCGCTAGTAGGGTTCTTCTCAATACTGGGAAGATATACCAAGGGCTCTCGATTATTCAAGTATCGGAAGATACCTTCTAGAAGATGCGGATCTCCATAGTTGGCTACGGGTTGCGCTCCAGAAGTGGAAGATAGTTGCCAATAATCCGGATTGAGATTGTTTAATCTTGTAGGATCGATGGGCTCGGTCCAAGCTACGGAAGCAGTTCTCCTTCCTGCGCTCATCTTACGAGAAAAGAACATACCATCTAGGCTCGATTGGGTCTGTATATTTGGAGAGTAAGTAATCGTTCTCCCTCTTTGGTACTGCGGAGCAGGGAAGGCTACAGAGCCCATAAGCATCGATCCGATCTGGAAATAAGATTCTAATCGATCTTGAGCAGATACTTCTAGCATCCAAGCATATTGACCAAGATTAACACCATCTAATCGAGCCTTAAGGAAGGTAACCGAATCGGGGATTAGATAAATCTCTCCGTTCGCTGGAATAGTACTGGGATCGGTAATGCTAGTATCATATTGGATTACGGCCTGCTTTACTTGGCTATTAGTACTCCAGATTCCCTCGGAGTTCATAATAATCTTAACGAAGGCTACATCTTTCGATACAGGATCGAATAATCGAGCTCTCCATCCGATAGCCTCTCCGTATCGAAGTAAGAAATCTTTGGTAGAACTATTCGAGATAAGGGTATTCCCCTTCTTAATGTAAGTACTGGTATAATCTGCAGAAGTATCTACAGTAGCGAAGGTATTCCAGTTGGTTCCGTTCCAGATTCTAATCCGAAATAATCGAAAGTTAATATTAGCAAGATGGATACCAAACATATCAGAGCATCCGAGGCTCTTCTCTGTAGCTTGTACTATTGGATCTACGAAGAGGGGGATCTCTTGGAAGCTTTGATCTGCAGATCTCCATACTACTCTCGGAGATAAAGAGATCTTGTGAAAGATATTCTCGATTCCGTAATCATATCGAGGAGTAATCTTATATTCATCCTCTCCACGTGCTGGAGCATCCTTGGCAGTAATCGCTAATCCTCCATCGATATACTGATACTCTCCAAGAGGAGGATAGGTAGCACCTCGAAGAGCGAAATCGAATAGCCCAGCCTCTTCTCCAGAAGAGATCGATACTTCCTGCCAATGAGATCTGAAGTTTAATACACCAGAAAAGGCAAGATGGCCCCATTCGATACGATTACCAGCACCCGAAGCCCCTTTGGTTATCCCGGTGATGCTTTGGAGGCTCCACTTCTTAGCCTGGGCTCCATCATAGGTTCGATAATAGATTCTAGCAGCAGTATCAGTAATACCGATTACTATCTCTGTGCTTTCTGTCATATCATGAGTAATGGTAGCCTTAACTCCTGCGCTATCTCGTACTTGGATAGTATTAGGAGCGAACCGAAGGATTAACTCTGTACTGTTTACTGTATCATCCTGAGTAACTCGGAAAGCGATATAGTTATTAAGGACTCCTCCGGTATTCTGATCTACTTGGAGTCTCAATCGGATTACTTGGCCCTCATCGAAGTAACTACCGCTATGAGAGTAACGATAATATCGAGTATTTCCAGTAGTAGATAGATCGAGCCCTTCATCATCGAGAGATTGAAGGCCTGCTCCGATTGTAGTGTATTGAGTACTGGTACCCGGTAGGACTACTGGAATATAAGTAGAATCCCACAAGAGATAATTATTACGAGTAGGAGAGATGCTGCGAGCAGGGTAGGAGAAAGAACTGTACCCTCCATAGGCTAACATCCATACACTGTTTAACTCATGGCCTATAATCTTGGCTCTTCCCTCGTGTACACAAGAAGATAGTTTCTGTAATCGATCTGAGTTCGAACCATAATCGAGTATTACACCATCTGCGCTAGTATTACCAGTAGCATAATCCCAAGTTACTCCGAAATCTTCCGAATAGTATCCGATTAATCTACCGTTACCGTACTCTTGAGCTACTACCCAGATCTTACCATCTTGATACCATGTAGTTACATTACCGAGTGTTAACTGGTCTCCAGTCTTTAGAGCAAAGTTTACTCCACTCGTATCGATCTCATATTGATTATCGGCTCTCCAGAAAGCAGAAGAGGCTCGAATACCCGGAGTAGGTATTTTGGTAAAATGGAGTTCATCTTCCTCGGTTAGATAAGCAATACCGATAGAACCATCCGGAAGGGCTACCGGGCTGGGCTCGTGAAATCTACCATCCGAGAAATCAGAGAAGGAATCTACAAGAGTAAAAGTAGTACCTCCATCTCGAGATACATACTGCGCTAATCGATTTGGGTTAAGGGTTTCCTCAAGTTCGATAAAGAGCACTACAGCATTATCGATAGATACCATCCGCATCTTAACCGGGGTATATTGGCCTGTATTAACTCCTACGTTCAATCCTCGAGGAGAGATCTCCTTCCAGGTATCCCCATTATCGATGCTTCGATGCACTTTTATATTAACTGCGGCTTCTGTAGTGTATTGGAAGTAGGCTACCAATACAGAACCATCCTGTAATCGAGTAATCGCTGGGATAGCATCACTGGAGAAAGTACCCGGTAAGGATACGAAGGTATTAAGATTAGCGATCGCTCCGTTCTTCTCTTGTCTAGATATTGATACTGTGTGTACGTTCCCAGTAGTTTCTCTTTCCGATACTACCCAGATAGTACCATCTAGGGAGGCTACGCAATCGGAGTAAGTGTATCGAGCAGTCACCGGAGAAGCAGAGTAGATCCAATATCCTGCCTCTGTAAGAATATACGGAGCATCTTGGCCAAGATCGATGCTATCCTCTCCCTTCCAAGTGAAAAGAGCATCTCCTGGTAGCCCTCCTTGGATAGTGTTTAATGTAATCTCTTCGGATTGAGTACCAATAGAGGATACTGTAAGATTAACTCCTTGAGATTGCGCTTCTGGTACTCCGCTTCTCGGATTGGCTTGGGAGTAGTTTGATTGAGCATCCCAGAGATTATCCTTCGAGATGGAGATAGAAGGGATTAGGAACCCTCTTAGATAGTCTGGTGTTATATTGGCCATCTTAATACCCTCGTATTCCTACTTGCTTAGTTTTTCTTATTCCGAGATCTGCTGCGAACCTTCCGAAGTGCTTGAACGGTTGGATTACTACTGTCTGTACACTTGGAGAGCCTCCCTGCTGGAGATTTCGAACCCCTTGCTCTCCTCCGATTCTCCGTACAGTAGCTCTATCCAATACTGCTTCTCCTCGCAATACTCTAGCCCCCATCTCATCTGGGGCCATCCCTCCCATATGGAACTGAGCTTGCGGAGCAGGTTGGCTAGCGATTACTGCTGCTTGAGCGGTTCCGGTAGCAATTGCTAATCCTGTCATGATTGGAGCCAATACTGGTCCATATCCTTGGGCTTTCGCTACGTTCTCCGCAGTAGTCATCGCTACTTCAGCGAGAGAGGCTGCCTTAGATAGTTGGAAGAGGGCTATCGCTGCATGGGCTCTGCGTTTAAGGGCTTCTCTCTCTTTCTCGGTAAGTGTATCGAGTACTTCCTGCTGCTTCTTTCCTGCTTCTACATCGATGGTATTTATCTCCATCTTCTGGGCCATCAGTTGCTCGAGGCTACTTGTAAGAGCAGAAAAGGAACCGATAACCGCTTGGGAGTTCTCCAATTGTTGCTCTAAGATACCGTTAACCGTTTCCGATTCTACTTCGAGGTTCTCCATCTTGCTCTGGTGTCTTAGGGCTTCGATTGCCATAGCAGCCTCGGCTTCTCTATCGGTAGCGATACCGAGCCAAGTAAGAGCCTCTATCTCTGCATTAATCCGATCTTGCTGGGCTAGTTTCTTCTTCCCTTCATCATCGAGGAAAGCTTCTGCCATAGCCCGATCCATCTTATCCTGGAGGGCTTTCTCCTTAAGAATATCATCAGAGAGAGCGAAGGCTTCCTCTAGAGCATCGATAGCCTTCTCTTCTGCTTGTACTGTTCTCTCGGATGCTTTGGCTCTTCTTTCCGCTTGCTCTGCTGCCTCTTCGGTTGCATCTGTAAGCTCTTTCTCAAGAGTTACCATCTCCATCGCAAGATCTTTGGATTCCTCTTGCATCTTCTGGATTGCTTGTACCTTCTTCTCTTCTAGGGCTTTCCTGCTTTGGAGTTCATCTTCTAGAATCAGAAGAGCAGATCTTTGATCTAATCCTTGCTTAGTTAGATCTAGGCTATTCTTTACAGTATCATTCTGTAATTGGAGAGTTCTTAATCTCTCTATCTCTTGCTCTGAGAGTACTACGTTTGCTTCCGCTCCTTGCTTATTGGCTTCGATTAAGGATTGAACTGTACCCAGTAGTAAAGAAGTCTCCTTTACTGAAGCCTGGGCTCCTTCTATATTTCCTCGGAAACTTTCGTAAGCAGATTCCCCAGCCTTCTCTAGATTGTATTGATATTCGGAGATCTGGCCTGTAAGAAGTTGATACTCCAATCTCTGCTCTCGTACCTTTGAGGCTGCATCTTCTAGATTTCTTTGCTGGGCTTCCTGGCTTTCGATTAGAGATTTCTGAGCATCCCGAAGATCGAGAGTAGTTTGCTTAACCTTCTCTAGTTCTGCTTGATGCGCTACATATCCAAGAGTTAAGGCTCCAATAGCAACCCCAGCAGCAATAACAAGAGGATTAAGAGCAGCGAAGGACATAGTTAATCCTTCAGTAACTGCGAAAGCATCTGCTAATCCATCTGCTGCTTCTGCTAACTGAGGATTAACACCTCTAAGAGCTAATCCAATAGAAGAGAATCCCCTATCAATATCTCCGGATGCTTCCCCTACTCGTTCTAAGCGTTCTTCTGCTCTTCGGGCTGCATCTGCCATATCCTCGAAATCTGCTGCACCTCTTCTAGCGGCTTGGCTGGCTTGCTTGGCTGCTTTCTTGGATGCTTCTGCGCTCTTCTGAGCAGCCTTCTCCGCTTGCTTCAGTTGCCTATCGAGAGCGGATACCATCTTCTTAGCTTCTGCCTCGGTTACATTAGGCATCTGCTTAAGTTTGTTAATCAGATCCTTAAGATCTGCCTTATACGAGATCGATATACTTCTTTTCTCTTCTGCCATTAGATCCTCCGCATTAGATCATCGGCTAGAGCCTTAACGATCTTGTTAGATGCTTTCTTCTGGGGCTTTACCATAAGTTCATCGGCTACCCTCTTTCCTTGAGGTTGGATAATATCTTGCCCTCTATTGTTCTCCGAATCTACTCCAAACTTTATAGCCCAAGAGTAAGGAGCCCTATTTACCAAGTAGGCTTCGAAATCTCCGTTAGCAGTTATCCGAAATCCTCTCTCGAACATCTTCCAAGAGCCCTTCGTTACTTCTCGATAGAAAACTACGTTACCTTCTTTATCTTTTCTGATCTGGGGCTTCCGTACTGGCCAATCTTTCTTAGCATCTCGTTCGATCTTCTCCATCTCATCTGTAAGGATCTTTCGAGCATTAGGAGCAACCTTATCGAGAAAGCCTGTATAGAAATCTTGGAGATCTGTATCGATCTCGATTCCGGCTCTCTTTGTTGTAAATTTTTTCATGGTTAACCCCTTAGCATCTCCTCCATTCTAGCCCTTTTTATCCGCTCTTGTCTATCTTTGGCTTCTTTGGAATCTTCGGTAGATAATCGATATTCAGCAAGGAGAGAGATCCGGAGATCTTCTGGGAGAGTATAAAACCATAAAGGATCTTTCCCCCATCGGAGAGAGATCCTTAATGCAAGGAGATCTAGCGATCCTCTCCCTCTTGCGTAAAATTTGCTCGATCTTCTACCTCTTTCTCACTGGGGATAACTTTCATCATCTCCAAGAGAACCTCGGAGCCCATCTCGTAGACCTTACCCGGAGTAACTCCTGCATCTAGCAAGCGATCTAGAACCTTATGCCCGTAAGCAATCGGATCTCCGCTATTGAGATTGTAAGCAGGTAAAACTCGCTTATGGTCTACGGATACCGCAATAGCAGCAGCGCATAGCCTTCCAAGTTGGGCTCGATTGGGATCGCTCCCCCAGATCGCTACGAAGTCTAAGCAAGTAGCGATCGAAGTGGGGATCTTTCCCTCGTGAGTTCCAAGTTTTCCAAGATAAAATAGCATAGTACCTCCTTATGCCATTACGCTACAGTAAGACCACCGTAACAAGTGAAGTTCAAAGTAAAACTACTTGGATCACCTTCTGAGAAGTCCAAAGAGCAGATACATTTAGATAATGTTACTGTGTGATCGGCTTCTGCGGTATCTGGGCTATCTGCTAAGTACTTGATATCGATAGTGTAGTGTTCTACATATGGAGTACCAGTAAGACCAGTAGAAACATTAGCAGAGTAAGCACCGCTAGCATTAATAAAATCTCGAACCGATCCAGCGTTTACTCCATCTGTGAACTGTCTGAAGTGGAAAGAGAACGATCCGCTCTTGGCTTGCTCATCTTGTTTACGGATAGCAGCAAAGTTACCTCGATCCATTACTACGAGTTCTGAGAACTGCTGGGGATCGGAGAAAGTAAAGTTACCATCTTCATAGGCTACTTCTAGGGTTACAGGGGTTCCAGTTCCATCGAGAAGAGTAATAACACCATCTCGTTTAGTCTTAGGGATTGTTGAATATGCCATGAGGGCCTCCGGGGATAATGATTACTATTCTATCCGATACGGTTAGATAGTGTGTAGAATATTGAACGATAGAGTAATGATTATATACTCTTGGCTATCGGTTACCGTTCTATCACTGCTCAGATAGCGGATAGAGAATTGGTTATCGGTAGGATAAGCCTCAAGTACTTTGTTAATAACTTCTTCTTCTGCATCTAGGCTCCCATCGTAATCGGTAGGGTATATATCCAGAGGTCTTAAACGATACGAGAAAAGAACCTGCATAGGAGTAGCCAAGTACACTCCTACCGCTCTTCTCTGTCTTTCTTCCATAGCAGTAGAACTCGATACGGAGATAGAGAAAGCCTTATGGGCTACAGTGTTCTCCGTACGACCAAAGTAATCCGGAGTATGCTTAGATTCCTTGAACCCCGATATCTCTTCGATCTTCGTTGCTATTCCTCTTCGGATACTGGAAAGAGATTGGCCCATTATCTTCTCCGAAATCTACGAGAGAAGCGACCGTTACCATTTAGATAGATTACAGGCTGTTTAGCTACTCGATCTTCTGGGTTGGCAGTCTGGCCATCGTGATTATGATCATATACGAAGTTAATCCGCTTCCACTCATCCCGATACTGAGCGAAGTGTTCATTAGCAAGATCTAGATATCTTCCGCTCGATTGGCCAAGGCTCGAGTGGAAATCTCGGAAGATATAATAGAGGGCTAGATTCTGATGAGCAGCCCGGAAAGCCTCTGCGCTCATTACCAAGTACTCTAATCCTCCTCCTTCAGTTCTCATTCTCTGAATCATTGTATACCAAGCCTCATCGATATAGGTTTGGTACGAGGTAAGATTGGAAGGTCTGATATCTGCTAACTGAGAGTAAGTAGCAGTAAGATCTCCATCGGATACTACTGGGTAGAGTCTACGAAGGACTACCGATGCCATTCTACGGAAAGTATATACCTCTCCTACAATTGTAATCTTCCACTCTTGTAAGTACCCTTCTCCGAGGGTGAGCTCTTCGGTGAGGATACCTGCACTATGAACGTAAGTAGGGATATTACCAGGAAAAGAAGCAGCAGCATTATCTATTAACTTGTCTTGATTTGGTTTGTACAGAGTATATCGAACCTCTGTAGGAACTACGAGTACTCCATCTCGATAGATAGGTAGGATAGAGGTATTACTCTTCCCTCGTTCGAGAAGCTCTGGTATCTTGATTTGTGGAGCATATGGAGTACTAGTTGCCATTACATATCCTTATAGATCTCTAATCCGATCTTGTTGAACTCTTCGATAAAGTCTAGCATATCCTTCTTAATCTTGTACTGTTCTTCTAGTTTCTGCTTTACTTCTGGGATGTGCTGGGTATTCTGTAATCTTCGGATGGGCTTCTCTAGTTTGAGAGCTTCGAGCTCCCAGAAGTGAGGCTCTACAGGTTGGAAGGTTCCATCTACTGCTAGAGATACACTCCATCGAGCGAAAGCATCCCGATCGAAGTTCTTAATTACTCGGTTTCCTACTACTCGTACCGATTGGAACTTAGAACAGTGATATCTCCCACCTCGTACTCGGTACTGATGTACATACTGATACTTTCCGGGATCTAGATATACCCATCCAGCTTGCTGAAGTTTTCCAATACGAGATCCAGGGTTTCCGATCTCTCCTTGTACTTGATGAACTCCATTTACTCCGGGGATTATTCTCTCCATCCGGACTGTAGGAATAAAATAGCCCTTGCGCTCTATCTTGGTTCCTTTGGCCTTGGTAACTTCCTTCTCGAAGTATTGGAAGGTCCAGTTAGTAGGATGCCATTTATAGAAAAAAGGGTGATTTGGTTGCTCTGGAAGGAGCTTATCTTGGGTCTGTTGAACTGGGGCCCAAGGCTGGGGGGAAAAACTCATAATGTACCTCATTAAAGATTAAAAGATGGGAGCCCAAGAGAGCCCCCACCACAACGAACGGAGAAAGGATTATACCTGTGTAGCGATCTCAACACCACGAGCATCTTCCAAGATGGCCATACCTAAGTAAGCATGTCCTACAACCTTAGTAAGAGCCTTAGCAGCATCACGATCCATCTCTACCATAACTTCACCCATTTCCATAGCCTCAACAGCACCAGGAAGAGCATTAGGCATACCAGTAGCATAACCGATAGCACCAGGGCAGAACATAGCAGCAGCATAGTTAGAACCGTTATCGGTAACGTAGCTAGAAGTATAGATCTCAACACCCATAAAGGTTCCTTTATAGTGAGAGCCCTTAGCAGAGATAGCCTCGTAAGAAGCAGGAGTAAAGGTTAAGATACCGCTTTCGTTACGGATTGAATCTTGCAATTCTGCATACTGGGCAGGATGCAATACACAAACATAAGGACCAGGAGCACCCTTATTAGAGTCTGCGGCTTCCAAGGCTTGGATAGCATCTACCCATACATCTACAGTCAATGCAGAAGCAGAGCCAACCTGAGCAGTAAAACCACCGAACAAAGCAGCAGTCAACTTAGCGAAAAGAGCATCGTAAGATTTAGCGATATGCTCAGCGATACGGAAAGGATCGATATCAGCACCCATACCAGTCATAGAAGCAAGATCGGTAATAGAATAAGCCAAAGATTGTCGTTTACAGACTACATCTACATGAGAATCTACGAGAGCCTTATTCAAGACTGCATCGCCTTCGGTTGCACCAGTGAACTCAGAGAAGCCCGATTCACCATCTAAAAATGCTTGTCGTACTCGGATAGTATCAGAACCCATTCCGTTAATGCTTCCTACGAAGTCTACGAAAGGAGTGTTACGAAGATTTACGGAATCCTTGAGCAGTAAGCGAATTTCCGCAGAGATCATCTGGCTTAAGCGAAGATCTGCCTCAAGCCCAGTAAAAGTAATTTCATTTGCCATGATTACACCATATGTAAGGGGGGGAATAAAAAGAAGTTTATGGGCTCTTCAGCTATTTCGGGAGCGACCCTACCCACTAGTATCTTATACGAAAGGAGAGCCTATCGCAAGGATAAAAAAAACCTCCCCAGAAGAGGGGAGGAAGGAGAGTGGGGGAGGTACGACCCTCTCCCCTTTTTGAGGAGATTACATCTTACAAAGATACGACAATTTCAGCACCAGTAACATTAATCACTGACTTGACCTTTACGTTATTGGAATCTACCAATTGTACATCCAATTGGATCTTGTCACCGTTAGAATCATAAGCAGATACATGGATAATCTTTTCACCTAATTGGTGGTTCAAAGTAGCCCAAGTATTAGCAGTCAAGTTCTGAGGAGCGAAGGTAGAACGGAAATCCGATTTTGCTACAAGAATTGCACCAGTAGAACTATCGTAAGATAACATGTTACCAGTATCAGAATCAGCAGCGATTGCACTACGGGCTCGAGCATTGGTAAAGTACAAGTTAGTACCTTCAGATACATCATCAGTATCACCATTGAACGAGATTACACCAGAAGCATAAGAAATACCTTGGCCTCCGCTCAAGTGAGCATCTACCAAAGAATCAGCATAAAACTTGTTAGTAGCTCCTGTTAATTGAGCGATATCATCAGTATTAGCATCGAGAGAGAATTCTCCACCACCATCCCAAGATAATCCCTGGCCTGCACTCAATTGAGAGAATACACCAGACAACGGAACAGAAAGAACTCCGCTAGTATCCTTAGAGAGTAATTGGATATCTGGACTGCTCAAAGTTGCAACAGAAAGAGCACTACGGGCTCGAGCATCAGTAAAGTACAAGTTAGTACCTTCCGCTACATCATCAGTATCAGCAGCCAAAGTAATAACACCAGTACTGCTATTGTAAGAGATACCATTACCACTTACAGAGATAGCACCACGAGCACGAGCATCAGTAAAGTACAAGTTAGAAGCACCTTCGGAGATGCCATCGCTATCAGTATCGAGAGAGAAAGTACCGTTAGCACCATCATAAGCAAGGCCAGTACCAGCAGCAAAGAAGCCTCGGATCTCACCTTGATCAGCAGTAAACTCACCAGTAGAAGCATTGAAATCGATACCAGCAGAAGCGGATAAAGAAGCGCGGATCTCTGCATCAGTAACATCAGCACCTTCGATCTCTGCGAAGTCTGTAGCATCTCCAGCAGTTCCACCATTATGGATCCAAGTTTCAGCACGACCGGAAACCGCAGTAAGAATAATAATATCTCCCTCTTGCTTCTCATCTCCATTAGTGTAGTTAGCAGTTACCCAAGCACTCAAAGAAGTAGCAGTAGTATCTACAGAAACATCTGTAATAGTCAGAGGCTTTAGCTTAAGTTGCTTCTCTCCATTTACAGTTACAAGCTCTGCGTAATTTGCGGAATCAGTAGCGATACCGACTACGGCATTAGCTTCCAAGTAAGATTTGGTTACTGCGTGGTTACCAGCGGTAGGATCTTCATTAAGTTGAACGACCCCTTCAAAAATATTTGTAGGTGCAAGAAATTGCATTTTTAACTCCATGTAAGAAAAGATTAAGAGGGTACCATCCCTCGCTCTCTATACTATCTCAAGATAATCTCTCCGGAGAGTGAAATTTGGAAAGATATTACAACACTATTCGAATCCGTATGGGATACTTCACCTTCTGCGATAGTCCCATCTGAGAGGATTATCTGCACCATCGGTTTATATCCGAGATTATGATTAATGAGTACTTGAGTACTATTGGAAAAGGAGTGGATCTGCGGTCTATTAGATCTCGGAGCAAAGTATAAGGCCATTATTATTCCTCCTCGAAGATAAGAACCACATCAGCAGAGGAAGAGCTCTTGGTAGCGATATAGATATTAGGGCTTCGGTTTCTACCCTTAGCAAGATGAACTTGCATATAGGAACCTGCTGCTAAGGGTACTTTATCATTACCGAGGATTACTCCATCTGTACCAGTATCGCTCCAGTGTATCTCGTGTTGCTCGCATCCGATCGTGACCTTCCGAGCGGTTTTCGGTAGTTGGATCTCCGTTGCAGTTTGGTTAGCTGTGAAAACTTTCACTTTCGGATATGTATTTGAACTTTGTAGATCTAGTGACATTGTACCTCCTTCGATCTTGGTTTATAGGGTTCTGCGCTGGGCTTTCCAAGCCTTCTGAATCTCTTCTCTATTGGCTCGGTAAAACTCTGGATCGTTGATTCGAGAAAGAATATCTCCGCTCTGTACTGGTGCAGGTTTCGCTCCGGTATTCGTTTTCGGAGGAAGAAGAGTAGGAGCCTCTGGGGCTGGGGCTGCTTCTGTCACCATCGGAGATGCTTCTGCGGTTTCTGTACTGACTTCTGGAGCCTGCTTTGCTTGCAGATGAGGTCTAAGAACTAGAGGAGCCTCTTCCGGTTTCTCTTTGATACCCTTAATCCAATCTTCGAGGGTTGCTTCTGTCTTACTACGTTGATAGGCCCATTCTACTGCCTCTCTAAGCTCGGGATCGGTAAAGCCTTGCTCGGATAGCATAGATACTCGGGTATACTTGCTCTCTGCATCCTGTAGAGATTGCTCCAGAGTACTTACTTTCTCTTGTAGCTTGGAGATCTTTTCTAGTTCTCCCGATTGGTTATCCATCTGCTCCTGGAGTGCTTTCGCTTGCTCTTCGGCTTGGATTGCTCGTGCGCTTAGTTTGGAGATGCGATCCTTAAAAGCAGATTCAATATCGGCTTTCAATACGTATTCTACTCCCTCATGGGTTATTGTTTTCATTAGTACCTCTTTGCTGTTGGTTACGTTGGTTAATGTATCTTAAAAACTCGGATTTCGCTAGGTTCTCCTTATCCCAAGGCATCTCGAAAGCGATATCGAGAAAGGTTTCCAGATCTTGGAGCGGTAACCAGTGATCGCTAGCATCCATGCTCTCGAGAAGTTCTTTGCTCTTCTCATAATAGCAGCAACCCGGATGAACTAATCGAATATACATAGCGAGAGCCCAATCATCAGAAGATAACCACTCTACGATGGTTTTACTGATCTCCTCGATGGGCTTATTACACTGGTCACAATACATTACATGAACTCCGCTCTCTCTCTGCGGATACGAAGGAGATACTCTCGAGCCTCTCTATCATCCATATCGTCGTACATCATCATAACGGCTTGTACTGGGGAGATTAGGCCTGCAGTCATCTTCTGTACAATATCCTCTCTCTGCGCTCTCATCTCATCCGGAGTTAATGGCATCGAGTGGTAACTTACCCGGTATCCATCTTCCGGAAGGTCTGTACCGAGGAATCGATTAGCGAGCATAGCAGTTTTAGCTAGTAACTCCTCATCTCCCATACGGAATACAGGTGCAAATTTTTTCTGGGCTTCTCTCTGTCCACTCTTCGATACTGCCAAGGCATATCCGGATCGAGGATCTCCATTGGTTCTACTGAGTTCTGAAGGAGATAATCCTGCGGCTAATCCTACTCTCATCTCGTACTTAGAGATACTCTCTAGGAGAGCATGGGGATCGGTAGGAATAGAGAAGGAACCTACTAAAGGCTGCCCTTGAGCATCTGGATCTTGAGTGAATACTAGAATAGAACTTGGATCGGTAGCAATCGAAGATCTTCGGGCTATCTCGTTCTGATCGATCTGAGATAATCCTGCTACAGATAATCCGGCTACGTACTTCTGAGACCAGCAAGCATCTCGAACCAAGTGAACCCACATAGAATAGAGAACCGCAGAAGTTAGAGATCCGTATACCATCTGAGAAGCGTTAAAACTATCCCAGAGATATCCGGTTTTCTCTGCATGGTAGAGAACTACAGGGAGAAAAGGATTACCTTCTCCATCTCGATACGGATAATCCGCTCCTCTGTGAGTAGGATGGCCCATATAGTATTCCGATACATCTTCTCCGAGTGTACCATCCTTATTAATCTTGAACATACCAAAGATAGGATTATTCACATCTCGAATATCGAGTACATCTGCTACCCAGCAGGCTTTCCCTTGATACTCTCTTAATCGAGCCTCTTGGTAGTATACTGGGATATCTGGATTATCGGGATCTGCTTCGCAGTACAAGAGATCCGGAGTAACTATTCGGTATTGGATACCAGGAGCGATATTAGGAGCCCCTTCTACATGAGGATTAACATCGATTCGAATAGCACTCTCTCGGAGTCCGATTACCATCTGTTGCGCTCTCTGCATTAGTTGCCATAATCCTGCCTTCGTTACCAATCCTTCTCGAGAAGTAAGATCGGAGATATCTCCGTTAAGATTAGTTACTGCTGGTACTTCATGATATAAAACTGATAACTGTCTAGTGATCTGCTCGAATGGATTGGAGGAGAGATCCGCAGGACCCCAGGCCTCTCTCCGATCTGCTGGAAGGTGTCTAGCAAGTTCATCCTCTAGATCTTGCTCCCAAGCTCCGATTATCATCCGCTTTCTTAGTGCAGTGTGGTTCCATCGCTCTTGCTCATCTGTGGAAGGTGCTAGCGGCTTAAGTGGAGTATTACTATACATATCAATAGATCCTTAGTTTACCGGGTATGTTTGCTTTGGAAGATTCTAGGGTAGGAACTACGCAGTATCTAAGAGCATCGACCGAGTGACCCCACTCATCCTTAGATCTTGCGCTTTGGTTCTTCTTCATTGTCCAGCGTTGCAAAGAGAGTATCAATCTCTCGCATTTAGGGCTAATGAAAAATTGCCTTCTGGCCATGATTGAGTGAATCATAGCGCTCCCATAGTATACACTATATCGAGGCTTCTTAATCGTTCTTATTCTGAAGGGGAGATTACCCTGGGGATACTGTAAAACCTTCTCGAAGGCTCTCATAAGTAGCGAGTTACTCATCTTACCACCACCGGAGCCTCCGTAGTGGATATTATCCCCAGTCCATCTACAAGAAGCAGGCTCGATATGGTTTCTAGATAGCATCTCCAATATTGCTCTAGCATGGGCTTCCGGAGGTGCAGCCCCAGATATATACTCATCGAGTACATAGACCCAAGGAGAACTCGGATCACTCATCTCTACCGCTGCGAGGATCGCTACTTGAGCATTAGGCTGGCTACCGTGGTCTACTCCGATGCAGAAGGAATAGTTTCCTACTGGTGCAGGCTCCTTCGATATCATATCTTCAGAGAACTGATCGAATACTCTACCCTCTGGTACTCCTACTACCCAATCTCCATTCAATCGAGCAGCCCTATCGATGGGGAGATAGTTCTGAGAGATATTATCTATTTGAGATTGAGAGATAATCGGTTTACAGTACTTAGGAGTAGTAGATTCTACAGTAAGAGGAGCTCGATGGCAAGTTACTCTGCCTTCATCTACTAATTGCTTCAGATAAGATACATCTTGCCCTACTGGAGTCATCGTTATCCCTACTGTACCCGTAGATCCTCCTGCTCCACCTCTTAAAACCCTGCTGATAAGTTCCCCCCAGACCTCTCTACTGACAGGTTCATCGATGGCCACATACGAAAGTGTTGCAGAGGCCAATCCGAGCCCTTGGTTAGCAGTCTTAATATGTATCATAGATCCATTATTGAATCTTACTACGGGATGGATACCTCGAAAGCCTCTACCGGGTACGAACTCGCAAGAGGGATGGAGAGCATCCTTAGGACACATCGCATAAAGCTTCTCTTGGATCGTTATGCTCTGCTGGTGAGAGTGGGTAATAAGGAAAGCCTGGATAGGTGGAGGATCGGTATCGAGATAAGGATGGTTACCGAGGCATCGATAGAGGAGTTCTGCAGTCTGTGCATAAGTTTTCCCTACTTGGTTTCCTCCGAGTAGGAGCTTAATCTTACCGGGATCTTTTAACCAAGCCTCCTGAGGAGGAGTAGGACAGAAATAAGCGAGCGGATTCTGGGTAGCCCGATTCCGTAGCCTTCTTAGGTTCTTTGTTGTATCCCGGATGCTCATTAGAACTTAATCCCCATCGCTTTCGCTCCCTCTCGGATGGTTTTCTCTATCGGTTCCCTTCTGAGCAGGGAGATCTCCTTGCATACCAGAAAGAAGTACTCGGTTTTTGGGTTCGATAAGCCTGCTCTCCACTTGCACAAGAGAGAAGGATGCGAGCCTATCCTGCCAGCTAGCCAAGAGAGGCTCTTCTCGTGCTGGTGTAGTTCCATCTGTACCCATAATCCGAAATTCATCCCATACCCCATCGCAATCGCAAGGATCGCAAGTACATATATCACAATATCGATCTACTTTCTTGTATCGAGTACTTTTAAGCATTTATCGATCTCCATCTCATTAGCTCTACAGGTTTCGATTATCGAGATTGTATTATTGAGATTAGCAATCTCTTCGCACTCCGATTGAGATGCCCCATCTCCCTCTCTGGTTTGGAGCCTGCAGAACATCTCTCTACAGAGGCCTTCTCCATTATTGGCCATATACTCAGAAGAGCAAGGGATCTCCAATAGATCCGGAGCGGTTAGATTCTTCTGTATCTCTAGTTCTCCCTTCTGGATCTCGTTCTGTAGTGTTGATAAGTTGTTGATAACTTCGGATTGAGAAGTAGAGAACTCTTCCCACTTCTTACTCTTGTTATCCAGGGCTATGAGAGCCCCAGTAGTAAGAAGAGAGCCTCCCATCGCTGAGATAAGGATAATCTGTATTACTGTCATTTCTTCACCTTTGGCATCGGGATAATGTTATCGATCTGGCTAATCGTTCCTTCCAATCTCTGTCTAAGGATTGGAGGGAGAGATACAATAGCAGAAGTAATCTCCGTTAGAAGTTGCTCATCGGTTAATCCTTCGAGTTCATCCCCCATACCTTCCTCGGCTTCGATCTGTCTTATCTGCTGCACTATTTGGAGGAGTTGCCTCTGGAGGGCTGCATAGGCTTGCCAAGATTGGCTCGATTCTGCTTTGGCCATACTAGATCGAAGTTCTAAAGCCTGGGTTCTTAATAGATCTAGCATACTAGATGGGAGTTTAACTTCTTTCTGTTGCTGCTGGGCTTGATATCCATCTCTAGTATAACCATGCCTTCTTTCTAGCCTCCAGGCAGCAGCCTTCCAATCTCCAGCCCTCGCAGCAGTTTCTATCATAGCAAGATTAGCGATTGCTCCTTTAGCTTCTGCTGCTTTTATAGTGTCCAGAAACGTTCTGTATTGACCTCTATCTTGATCTTTACCCTTCTCCATCCAATTGTAGAGAGTAGAGCGAGATATACCCGCATACTCCGCAGCGAGCTCATAAGTAGCCCCCAAGCGGAGAGCCTCCATTATTCGATCTGTTACTGCATCAATAAACTTAGATTTCCTAGCCATTATTCGAGCCCTCCGGTGCCTACTTCTAATCCGTTCTCTGTTGCATATCTTGTCCACCTTCTTCGGATTACATCACAATATTTTGGATCAAGTTCAATTAAGCGGCATATTCGATTGCTTGCGGCACATCCCAAAAGTGTACTGCCAGAACCACCATAAAAATCAATAACAATATCTTTTTCTTTACCATATTGTTCGAACATCCAGTTTATTAATTTTATTGGTTTTTGTGTTGGGTGATGCCTTTTGTGATCAAATTCTTGTTCAGTTCCTAAAATACCACTCCAAGTGATTCTTGAAATACATCTGTGATGCTTTTTTTTTGACCAACACAATTCAAATTCAGAAAATGTTAGTTTCATGTTTTCTACACCGAATCTTTTATCCCAAACAAACCAAGAACCTTTTTTTCTGTTAGGTATTAACTCAGCAAAATAATCTGCTCCCCAAATAAAAATTTCTTCGACATTCGGAAATATTGCAAATATTGATGTGATTAACGAATCTTTAAAATCTTCGTTGTCTCCAATTACTGGTGTATAATTTTTTGCTTTGTGTATCCATGTACCTTTTCCGCCTTTTCGATTACTAATTTCTACGTTTAGATTCATACCATATGGTGGATCGGTTAAAATCATATTTACTTTCTCATCACCGAGTAACTTTTCCCAATTCTCTTTTAGTGTTGAATCTCCGCAGAGTAATCTATGCGGTCCCAGTTCGTAGATCTCTCCCTCTTTGGAATAAACCTCTTCTTCTAGTTCTGGGAGATCTTCATTCTCTTCCTTCGTATCTGTATCCGATATCTTATCGATAATATCTTGGAGTTCATTATCATCAAACCCAATCCCGGTTAGATCTTCTCCTGCTAGATCCTGTAGTACCTGCTCGAGTAGATCTTCATCCCAATCTGCTCTCTCATTAAGTTTATTATCTGCGATCGCTAAGAGTTGAGAATCCACTACATCAAGATCCATAAAGCGTACTGGAACCTCTTTTAAGCCTATCTCTTTAGCTGCTTTCCAGCGTGTATGACCTGCGATAATCACATTATCAGATTTACGAGCGATGATTGGAGAAGAGAATCCGAACCGCTCTATACTCTGTCTTACCTCGCTAACTGCGTGGTCATTCTTCCGAGGATTCTTATCCCAAGGCTTCAGTTGGTTTATATCAATATATTCTGCTGCTATTTTACTCATAGTATCTCCTGTTTTTTTCTGTAAAAATTAACCAATATCAAAAAAATCTCGTGGTGAGTGAAG